>Ga0335075_10003011_pt1 | contig 26924 bp, 20 predicted proteins | sample Lox_Sample_24_FD_206723 | JGI IMG/M metagenome (GOLD analysis project Ga0335075, IMG submission 206723) | Soil microbial communities from Loxahatchee National Wildlife Refuge, Florida, United States - Lox_Sample_2.4 | ecosystem: Environmental > Terrestrial > Soil > Wetlands | place: USA...
CGCCGACAGCTTGGAAAGCCGCGCAACAGAGAAAAACCTGACATTCCCGACAGTTTACCTCCTGCCCCTCACCCCCGCCATACGGGGTTAGCAATACGGATACGATTGTCCGAAGACGTAATGCGGATTTCGCGGATGATATTATACACTTTTGGAAGTTTGAGAAATGAAGCGCCAACTAACACGACACCGGAACCAACAACCGCCCCCCATTGATTTTTTTATGAACAATCAGGATACGTCATCCCGTTGCGCCACTCCCCTCTGGCCCCGCCTCCACTCCCAAGACATATCCACCACAATCCCTAATACGCAACATTGGCGATGCCTTTACCATCGCTGGTTCTGAAATTGAGAGGTATCAATTTAAATTGTGAAGAAACACCCATTTTTGTAATACAGCACGCTTTCCCCTAGTTCAGCCCCCCATTTATCGTTTTCAATCGATAATTCAAAACGATAAACCGCGGTAAAGCCGTTCGCGTTAAAAGGATATTTCGATGCGACACAGGGTAACGATTTAAAAGGTCATTTAAGGGGTCTGGCCTTGCGCCTGGCCGTTCGTTCTGATTATTGGGATGTATGACCCTCAAAAGCGACACTGTGTCGCTTTTGGACAATTGTGCCAATTCCAAAAAGGTAAATTACATTTCGCAATCAAGGTTCTGGCGGTGGAACTTTCCATGAAATTCGAACGTCACAACGGGCGTGTCCAGTTCTGTCATGGTTTAAATATTGTGCATTTACCAATACTGAAAATGGCTGAAAATCTGCCGAACTATTCGTTCGTATTTCAAGTTGCAGTTGGTATGGCAGGTCTGTATTGAGAACTTGAGCTTGCAGCAATTCAGCGTCGGTAGGCTTTTTCAATACGATGGCTGAAGGTGGCTCGTATTTTTTAAATGGATTTGCCCGATAACGAAATTTTTCCCAATTGTTCCAACCGTCGTCCGCAAAGACCCTGAAACCGTCTGAAGTCCCTGTATCGCCGGTATCAGCGTCGTCGGGGTCGGTGTGCGTAACGAGAACCTCATAAATATCGGGCAAGCCATCACCGTCAGTGTCTTCACCCCAGCCAGCGGTGAATTCAGGTTGAACAACATTCGGCAAAAAATTTACCGGTGGTAACGTGATGGGAGATTGAATATCGGTCATCATTCCTCTCCTGTCCGCGTGCAAATACACCGGGTCTCCGTTCGTTCCGGACACAAAATAACCGCTGGCACGCCATTCTGGGTCAAGTTTGTCCCGAACCAAAAGTAAATATCGGGCACGAATCAGCGGGTGATGCACGGTCAACTCGTATCCATTTGTTGTTTGCCTTGCAGTAACGGATAAAATCGTGCTGCGTATGGATTTTAGTGTGACCTCGTCTAATTCTGCAAATGGTGGTGGTGGTTCTGGATAGTGTGCGTGGACGTGATAAACAGGCTCAGGGAAAGAATCAGCGTTTGTATCAACGTAACGATTCCACACACCCAACCGTCCCGGCATTTGTCCGATGGTCTGGTACTGTCCCGTAGCTCGATTCGCTCGCTCTATTATATAACGGTCAGGAACTTCCCGCGTATTACACAGCAACGTCAAAATTGCATTTGTGTGTTTGGCGTCGCCACTTTTTTGAAATTCCAAGTTAAATTCAACCTCTTCTGGCGGGGGATACCATTCGAAAGGGTTCATGCCTTTTTGGTAATCTTGAAAAATGCTCCACCCGTCATTCATAGGACTTGAAAAAACATCAATGTCCACATCACCAAAATATTTGAACAGCCACCAGTAGGGTATGTCATAGTCACCGCGACTCTTCCATGAACGAACGCGAAATGCCCTTAAATTCATTAAGTTTGTATTTGGGATGAAGCGATTTGTCCACACTCCAAAAACAGTCGTTTTTGTTCTCCAGTCACCGTAACTAAAGCCCAAAGAAAACCAATTTGTCCTGCTCTGCTTATATTGTAATTCATACATCACATTTGGCTCTGCGTTCGATGCGATAAGTGCAATGCGGGCTTTTGAGAGATTGAAGATGTGAATATCCAAAGTCGTATCACTCGGTATTTGAGAAAACCCGGTAATTCCCAGAAACATGACCAAGCCAACAATCCCAATTTTTTTCATCTTCTGAGTCAGGTTAACGTTTGTCCTGTTTGAAGCGTGTGTTCACGGACGAAGTTTCCGCACACGTTACCGAGTGGTCAACCTCATTTAAGGGATGCCCGTTTGCGCCTAATCGTTGTCTGGCACGATTTTGACCTTCCGACCCTATCGATTCATGTGGAAATTCAGGAACGCAATGCCAGATGGTCAAACCCCATTTCCATCCCCATTCAGCCGGTTGTTCTACTTCTGTTCTACTTATTGTTCTGGTACGACAGTATTTTTGACCCATTTCTCACCGACCTGAGAAGGCCTAATGGAAACCGTGATTTGCCCCAAATCCTTTGATTCCATTCAATGATTTCAAAGCAAACCCGAATTCTTGAAGTGGTGCGCGCGGTGGGAGTTGAACCCACAACCTTTGGCTCCGGAGGCCGAAGCCCTCCGATCGAATGAAACTTTTTCGAGGGTTGGACCGTATTTGTCCAACCCCCCATGCCAAAATCGGGCCTATGAAAAATCAAAATCAAAATATCATTCTCGAAAACCAAACCATCATTTTTGAACCTGTCACACCGCATCCGGAACCGGTCGTCATCGGCGATCTGCTCACGGACATTGAAGCTGTCATCAAACGGCACGTTGTACTGAGCGATCACACCGCGACGGCCCTGGCGGTTTGGGTGCTGCACACGTATGTGTATGATGTGCGCGATACCGTGGCGTACGTCGCGATCGAATCGCCGGAGAAACGGTGCGGCAAGACCACCCTGCTCTCGGTCCTGGCGGCGATGGCCAATAAGCCGTTGATTGCCTCCAATGTGACGGTTGGCGCGCTGTTCCGCGCGATCGATACGTGCCGGCCGACGCTCTTTATTGACGAAGCGGACACGTTCCTTGCCGGCAGCGGGACAATGCGCGGGATCATCAATTCCGGCAATACCTGGCGCACGGCGTACGTCCTGCGCCTGTCCAAATCGAAAACAAAACCAAACCACAATCAAAATGCCGAATCACGGGCACCGGATGCCATCGATTCCGGGCTGAAGCGTTATAGTTGTTGGTGTCCAAAGGTCATCGCGATGATTGGAAAAGTTCCTGATACCATCGCTGACCGTTCGATTGTGGTGCCAATGGCTCGCAAACTGACTACCGAAACCCGCGCTCCGCTTGCCGAATTGAACCCCGCCACTATCAAAGCCAAATGCGCGCGATTTGCGCTCGATCAAAAGGAAAAAGTCGCCCAGCACGAAAAAATTCGCAGCAAAGACCTGAATGACCGGGCAGCCGACACGTTTGATCCTCTTCACGTCATCGCCCGTCTTGCCGGGCAGGAGTGGGAGCAAAAACTCCACGCCGCCGCTCTCGCCATTTCCCCCAGCGCCGGAGCGAAAAGCGCCGCCGCGGAATTGCTTTTGGACATCCATATTATTTTCGTCCTGAGCGGGCGAAAAAAGATATTTACGCGGGACTTGCTCGCAATCTTGCGCGACGAGGTGATCGGCATATGCCCCGTGCCTTTGAAGTATTCATCTCTTGATGAATATAAAGTGGCCGAACTCTTACGGCCCTATGGCATTAAATCCACCAGCTTAAGAATTGGCAAGGAAGTCACCAGGGGATACGTCGCCGAGGATTTCGCCGATGCGCTCGCGCGCTATGTGCCAAATGCCGATGTTGAAGCCCGGATACAGGAACTGCAGCAAAAGCGCGAACTGTGGGCCGAAGTAAAGAAAGAAGAAGACGCCGAATGGCATACCGTTCCGACCAGTTTGTAGCAGGTTGCAGCAAGATGTAGCAGCTCTGTAGCATCAAATGTAGCACCATAAATATTTGGCATTCAACGATGTAGCAGGTGTAGCAGGTTCTATGACTTCTCATCACACATATCCTGTTCGGTGTACACGCTTTCTTGTCCGCCATACCTATAGCGGCAGCGGAAGCGTGCAAAAAGGCAGTCGTAACCATGCAGTTGGGAGATAAGTGAATTGGCAAGTGGCGCTGCCACCGTTTTCCTCGCTTCCTGCATTCCTCATTGTTTTAATTGCAGGTGTTATGCACAAAGTCAACACAGCGAATATAACCGAGATCGCATGGTCATCGCCAAAGGGTAAGTTTGTTGGCGCCGGCAAGGAGATTTCTGAGGAATTGGGGCGCAAGCCGGAGTCCACAGACCTGAATGAGCGCCACCCGTTCGATGTGGAGATTTGCCGCATTCCGCCGGGCAAAACTCCGTATCCGTATCATTCCCACAGTGCGCAGTGGGAATTCTATCATGTGATTTCGGGCAACGGGACCGTACGCCATAAGGATGGAACCACCCCGATTGAGGCGGGTGACGCATTCATCTTCAAACCAAACGAACCACACCAGATCATCAACAACGGCACAAAAGATTTAGTCCTTTATGTTGTCGCGGATAATCCGATTGCCGAGTCGTACTACTATCCAGACAGCAAAAAGTGGAGCGTGCCGATACCGGATCGCCGGCTTCTCCGTTCTGACGCGCTGGATTATTACGATGGTGAGGAGTGAGGTGTTTGCGCACGGCGACATGCGCGGCAAATCAAACAATTAGCTCCACCAAGCCTGATTCGCCGGCGAGCTGTTTTGCCAGCGGTTCATCCAATGTAGCCAGACTCAATCCGTGCTGACGAGCGAGCGCAACAAGGTAGCGGTCGGTAATTTGATTTGCGCCCGTCATCAGATCTGTTCTGAGAACGCGGTCGGCGCAACTTAAGTTGTCGGGCACAAATCGATGGCGCGGGTCTGCAAGCAGCCGGCGGAGCACGCCAAAAGCGTCGTCCGGCGTCATGCCGTAACCCAACAAATGGTGTGAGGAAACGCGGGCAAATCCAAGTTGCGCCACGGGACAGGTTGCAAATGTGGAAACGGATTTGAACCAGGAACGTGCCCTGGCGTGTTGCTCATGATTTTCCCAAAGCAACGCCATGAGCACGTTCACGTCGAGCAGGCGAGTCACGGCGTACGGCTTTCAATCTCGTGAACCAATTGAGAGGTCACGGTCCCGCCGTTGGCGCGGATGACAGGCAAGCCGTCACTGGCCGTGACGACAGAAAATTCGCCACGGGGAAGCAAGCCGGCGTCTTCAGCAATGAATTCGACTACTTTCGCGCGTTCGCAGGCCGAAAGCTCTTTGATTCGTTCAATGACTTCACTCGCGCTCATAATGGAATTATCGCCGGAAATTGAGTTCCATCAAGGGCAAACTTGTGGCCGACTGGCAACGCAGATCAGACTCGTGATGAAAACCGATGGTATCGTGGAAGTGGTTAACCTTTGATCCCACAAATCCGTCTGATACAACCTATGGCGCTCGGATTACATTGACTTTAACCTTGGTTTGTCACAAATTTCTTATTCGCAATTACTCAAAATCATGAAATGGTCTTTTTGTCACATCTCTTGTTCTGTTTTTAGCATCCTTTATGTCGGAGCGCTCAATGTCCATTCGCAGAGCGCTTCGGCTTCCGCTCCTGCGGACCTGACGCAGTACGCCTCGCCAATATGCGGGACCGACGGCGGCGCGAACCTGTTTCCCGGCCCTGTCATGCCGTTCGGAATGATTCAATGGAGCCCGGACACTGAAATGGGAACGCGCAAGGGCGGATATTCATACCAGGACAGCCGCATATCGGATTTCAGCGTGGAGCACATGAACGGCGCCGGTTGCAGTTACGGCGAGGATTTTGGGATGATGCCGATTACGGGCGATCTGCCATCCACGGCGCCGCGAAACCGCGCCGCGTTTGCCGCCGAATTCTCGCACGACAATGAAATCGCGACACCCGGCTATTACGCCGTCACCTTCAACAACGGCATCAAGACGGAATTAACGACCACCACGCGCACCGGATTCGGGCGTTTTACGTATCCTGGCGGCGACCCGGCGACTTTGGTCATCAACGCAGCAAGCGATATAAACGGTTCGGATGCATCGGGAATCGAGATCAATCCTGACACGCGCGAAGTGAGCGGGTGGACCGTGGGCGGTTACTTTTGCAATCGCAAACACAATATCCGGGACATCCGAACGATCTATTTCTACGCGGTCTTTGATCGTCCGTTCGCTGCCTATTCGACCTGGGCCGACGACAGCCTCGTCAAGGCCAGGGCGAAAGCGTCCGGCACCACCTCCGGCGGATACATTACCTTCGACACGTCCGGCGGCAGAACGGTCCAGGTCAAAATCGGCATGTCCTACGTAAGCGTCGCCAACGCCAAAGCGAACGTGGAGGTGGAAAACCCGGTGACGGCGTTCTCATCACAGGATTTCGAGAATGCCATACAGTCCGCGGGAGACACCTGGAATTCGTGGTTAAACAAAATCCAGGTGAGCGGCGGCACACCGGAAGACCTCACGAATTTCTATTCGATATATTATCATGCGTTGATTTCTCCCAACGTTGTTTCAGACGCCAACGGCCAATATACCGGTTACGACGGCAAGGTTCACACGACGACGGATGGCCGGGCGCAATACGGGATGTATTCGGGCTGGGACATTTATCGCAGCGAAGCGCAGTTGATAGGAATGCTCGCACCGAGGGAAGCCTCGGACATGGCTCAATCGCTTCTGGTGGACTATCAACAGGGCGGCACGTTTCCGCGCTGGGGCGTTTTGACCGAAGACAGCGGCGTCATGATGGGCGACCCGGCTGCGCCAATTATTGCGGATTTTTATGCGTTCGGCGCGACCGACTTTGACACCCACGCGGCTTTGGCCGGCCTTGTGAATGCAGCCACCAATCCTGCCGTCTATGCGCCAATAACCCAAACGTATGAGCGTGACGCACTGAAAGATTATCTCCACCTGGGCTACGTGCCGGAACATCAAACGGGCGGTTATGGCAACGTCTCGATGACGCTGGAATACGCGTCGGCGGACTTCGGACTTTCGCAATTCGCGGCGGCATTGGGGGATGAACAGGACAGCCAGATGCTGTTGCAGCACGCGCAAAACTGGCGCAATACTTTCAATCCCAAAACCGGCTACGACCAAATGCGGCGGCGTGACGGTTCGTGGGCGCCGGATTTTGTGCCCAACCGAAACAAATACGATGACGACACGGCTTACGTGGAAGGCACCGCGGCACAATACCGCTGGATGGTTCCATTTGATCTGAAAGACCTTGCGAATATGTTGGGAGGCCGGCGCGAGGCAGTTCAACAATTGGATATTTTTCACACCAAACTGAACGATGGCACCAGGACGATTTATGCCTACCTCGGAAATGAGCCGTGCCTGGAAACGCCGTGGATTTATGATTTCTGGGGCGCGCCCTACAAGACACAGGCGACGGTCCGCCGGTCTATGACCGAATTATATTCCTCCGCTCCCAATGGATATCCGGGGAACGACGACCTGGGCGAAATGTCGTCGTGGTATGTGTTTAGCGCGCTGGGAATGTATCCGGAATTGCCCGGCTCGGACATTCTGGTGCTGGGCAGCCCGTTGTTTCCCTCGGCTGTGGTACATCTCGAAACCGGCGATGTCACCATCACCGCCAAAGGCGCGGCAGACAACGCGCCGTACGTGCAAGACCTGAAAGTCAATGGGAGCGCCTCGAACAAACCATGGCTTCGGTATTCCCAAATTTGTCACGGCGCAACCCTTGCCTATGATTTAAGCGCAAAGCCCAATACACGCTGGGGCGTGAATCGGCGGGATGCGCCGCCATCGTATGGGAAATAGAATTGCGCGTGTTCCGTGGTGCGCGGTGCGTCAAGTATGACATTGCGCATCCAAACACTGTTCATGGCAGGGACATCGCGCTGCGATGTCCCCCCCGCAGCAGAGCGGGCGGAACACGCGTGGAATGATGTCCGATTCCGCTTGTTGCGCCGCTGCACGCGGCGCTGGACGCCGCAGCGCAGCGTCCCTACCAAGAACAGTGTCAAGACGCGTCAAGTATGACGTTACGATTATGCTTAATGTTGAGCCATTCCGTGACAGCCTAAAGGCTGGACACCGGGCATCTTTGCTTTATGTCCTGCTTTTGACGGGGGTGTTATTTCTACCGGCCTGCGTCATTGGGGCGCCTCCACCAGGGTATTATCTTGTTTGGGACTCCGAATTCACCGGGACTTCGCTGGATACGACAAAATGGGGTTATCGCCTGCCGGGAGCGGAACGAGACGCCTACGACACGCCCAATGCCATTTCGTTTAACGGCAGCAACCTGGTCATAACTACCTACACCGAAGGCGGCACGAATTTTAGCTGCCAGCTCTACACGGAGAAAAAATTCGAATCGAAATTCGGGTACTGGGAATCGGACATCGAATGGGGTGATTCAAATGGCACATGGTCCGCCTTTTGGATGCTGCCACCATCCCAAACCTATTCCGCGAGCACCTACATTGACCTGGATGAGCCGCAGGTGTCCGGTTCGGAAATTGATATTTGCGAGCATCGCTACGTGGATGGTTCGGGCGACGACATTGATCCTTATATCCAGGTGAACCTCCATTATTATGACGGTTCGACGACAGAAAAAAATGACCCAGGCAGTCCGCTTTCTCCGTCCTCGGGCGGCTTGCAAACGGGGTACCACACGTACGGCTTTCTGTGGACAGCCAACGCGTACTCATTTCTTATCGACGGCTCCCAGGTTTACACGGCGCCTACGTCACCGGTTTCACACAGTTGCGAGTACGCCCTGTTGGACACGGCCGTGGATGATACTTCGACAACGTGGGCCGGTTATATTCCTTCGGGCGGGTATGGGAGCCAGGCGACAAGTCCAACGCAAATGAAAGTGGCCTACGTTCGCTACTACGCGCCCACGAATGTGCTCTTTTGGACCGGCGCCAGCACGAAAGACTGGAACGACGACGCCAGTTGGTATGATAACCTGTTGCCGGCCACAAACAGCGACCTCACCTTTTCCTATCTCTGCACCGCCAATAATGGAATGTACCTTGGCCAGAATTACAGCGTGGACGGCCTGATTTTTCTCACTTGCGGCAGCGCATTCTCCGTCAGCGGCGTGAGCACGTTGACGCTGGGCGCGGGCGGCGTTGATATGACCGCGGCCAGCGCAAATGTGACCCTCAACGCGCCCATCGTTATCGCCGCCAACCAAACGTGGGGCGTAGGCCTCAACCGCAATAATGACGCGGCTCTTGATCTGATCGTCAATTCAAGTCTATCGGGTTCGGCAACGCTGACAAAAAGCTGCTATGGCACGATGGTTTTGGATGATTCCAACAGTTTTTCGGGGACCTTAAACGTGGACACCGGCAGCAGTTCAAATAACGACGGCACCGTGATTATAGAGAATCCCGCTGCCGTTTCGAATCTCGCGGGAGTATTCATCAATAACACGGCCACCGGTGTTTCGGCCCTCCAACTCTCGAACAACGTGGCCATCCCATGCAGCGTCAGCCTGGCCGGGCGCAATGTCACCAATGTTCCCATTGAAAGCCTGGCGGGAAATAATTCGCTGGGTGGCGGACTGACATTAACCGGGGGCGGGTCGAATTACTGGTTGCAGTCGGATGCGGGCACACTCAGCATCGGCGGAACTGTTTCCGCCGGAACCACGGCCACCGATACACGGACACTGACGTTCCAGGGCGCCGGAAATTTTTTGGTTTCCGCGTCGATAGCGAACGGCAGTTCTTCCGCGCTCAACGTTCTCAACGACAGTTCCGGGGCGCTGACGTTTTCCGGCGTCAATACCTATACCGGCACGACGACAAACCTGAGTGGCACATTATTTGTCAATGGTTCGCTGGCCGGTCTATTGACGATTGGCGGCGGAATTTTTTCCGGCTCGGGCACGATTGGCGGCAACACGCTGGTTGAATCCGGGTGCGAGATTTCTCCGGGAACCGCGGTCTCGGATTCTATTGGAACGCTCTCATTCGGCGGAAATCTCACGCTGGCGTCCGGCAGCACGACCTATCTGGAAATAAACGCCGCGGCGGGCGCGAACGACCAATTGGCCGTGGCCGGCACCCTGAACCGGGGCGGAGTGTTGACTGTGGAAAATATTGGAGGCGCATTTGCCGCCGGCCAGGCGTTTCAATTGTTCAACGCCCACAGCTACACCGGAAGTTTCTCGGCCATTACGCTCCCGTCGCTAAGTGCCGGACTGGCGTGGAACACCAATAACCTGGCCAACGGCGCTCTTTCGGTCATCGGCGTGTCGCCGGCGGAAACGCTTTCGGTTGCCAATTCGCAAAGCGGGCAATTGCAATTAAATTGGGAGTACGGAACGCTGCAAACGGCCACCAACGTGGCTGGTCCTTACAGTGACATCAGCAACGCAGCCGCGCCTTTTGAGATTGTCCCAACGAATGCACAGCAATTTTATCGGATCAGGGAGAATTGAGGTTCGACAACAAGATTTTTCCTAAAAGTCACCAGGGCGACTTGTTCACCGGCGGGGAATCCAGCGCGCGTGTCCTGTGAATAAGCCGGATTCAGAAAATGACAATCGCGCGGTCTTTATTGGCGGGAAGGGGATTTTCGCGGTCATTGCGCTTGTGATATTTTGGTGAATAAGCTGTTCATATCAATTTATTGTGAGAAGTAAAAAATTTGCTATGATGATTACAGTTCATTGAAAGAACGAAGCGGGCGATGGCAGTTGAAATAAACGAGATTGAACGTTTCGAGGATAATCCCGGGTGACCGGGGAAAAGCCGGGTCAGGTTGATTGGTTCGGCTCCTCTTGAACCAGCCGAAAGGCGGGGGCGGAGGCAAAATTCACCGGTTCCTCTGGCGCGTTCGCGCGCGCCAAATGCGAATGAGGGATCGGCGGCCAGGAGCGATGAGAAACCGTTCCGAGCCGAGTCAAGTAGTTCAGGCAGGTTTCGAACCTGAACGAATCGCAGTTGCCGGACAGGCAATGGTTGCTACTGCGTATCAACACGTTTCGCGTGACTCGGGTGATACCCAAGCATGATGGTTGGGTTCGCCGAAGAAAAACGCCGAAAGGCGTACAAATAGAGAGCGCGCAACGGGAAGGTCACGACGGCCAGGCAAGCTGCGTGTAAAACTTCCAAAGACCGGCGATGTGATAAACAACACCGCTGGACTGTGAACAAAAGCAATCTATGAGTGAAGAGGCGAGACCCGTGGCCTCGGGCGAACGCGCCGCCAAAAGCGGCGGCTGTCCCGGAGCCGCACGGTCAAGATGCGAAAGAAAAATCGCAGGCGTGTCTTGATCTGGTTCGCAGGCCGGTGGCTGCAACCACCAGTTGAAGCGAGCTAAAAAGCCTCACTTGAAATTCAGCGACCGAAAGGCGCTGGACGGCCCTGCCACGAGGCCGAAGACTCCGCTTGCCGTGGAGAATGGCGTCGGGAATCCGGCAGCCCCCGCGAGGGTGCGCGTCTAATGCCGGTCCGGGAAAGAGAGCGTGACGAACTCCCATTCCCCATTTGTCCCTGCTCGACCGAAAGGTCGGGCGGGGACTTAATGTTTTATGGGATAATGGAAACATCGAATATCGAACATCGAACGCCGAACATCGAATGTTTTGAAACGCGAGCGCCGGGGGCGCTCGCCTGGCGGACGGGCACGTCCGCCCTACCATGGTGGAATGCTGGATCGCGAATTCGGCATGTTCGAGGTTCGATGTTCCGGATCGCGCAAGATTAAAACATAAGTGCCATGAGTGAAATTACTCATGGCACTCACTGATTCGCTAATTCGCGACTCGTACCGCCCTGCCCTACTTTAGCCCCTTGGGCAGCGCGCTCTTTCCGGCATAGACCGCGTTTTTCCCCAGCAGTTGCTCGATTCGCAGGAGCTGATTGTATTTCGCCAGGCGGTCGGACCGGCTCAATGAACCAGTCTTGATCTGGCCGCAATTCGTCGCCACGGCGATGTCCGCGATAGTGTTGTCTTCGGTCTCGCCGGAACGATGCGAGAGCACCGCGGTGTAGGCATGCGTCTTCGCCAGTTCCACGCAATCGAGGGTCTCGGTGAGTGAGCCGATCTGGTTGACTTTGACCAGAATCGAATTGGCCGTGCCCGTTTCAATCCCTTTGCGCAAAAATTTGACGTTGGTAACGAACAAATCGTCGCCCACAAGCTGGACTTTGTCGCCAAGCTTGTCCGTAATTTTTTTCCACGTGGCCCAGTCGCTTTCGCCGCATCCGTCCTCGATGGAAACAATTGGGTATTTGGCGCAGAGTTTCGCATAAAACGCCACGAGATCGTCGCCGGTCACCGTCTCGCCCGTGGATTTTTTGAAGGTGTACTTCGAGTCGCCGTCGTAAAATTCGGAAGCGGCCGGGTCGAGAGTGAGGTAAATGTCCTTGCCCGCCTTATAGCCGGCGTCTTTGACGGCCTGCAAAATAGTTTCGAGCGCTTCTTCAACGCTGCCCAGTTTGGGCGCAAATCCGCCTTCATCGCCCACTGCCGTGCTGCAACCCTTTTTCTTGAGGACCGCCTTGAGCGCATGAAACGTCTCCACAATCGCGCGCAACCCTTCGCTGAACGTCGGCAATCCCAGCGGCATGATCATGAATTCCTGAAAATCAATCGGCGCATCCGAATGCGCGCCGCCATTGATGACGTTGGCCATCGGCGACGGCAACACTTTGGCGTTTGGCCCGCCCAGGTATTTGAACAATGGCAAATTCAGGGCGGCGGCGGCGGCCTTGGCGTTGGCCAGTGAAACGGCCAGGATTGCGTTTGCCCCCAGTTTGGATTTCGTTTCGGTTCCGTCCAATTCCAGCATGGCCCGGTCAACCGAGATCTGGTCAAGTGAATCCAGGCCGCGCAACGCGGGCAAAATTTTCTCCGTAACGTTCTTCACCGCCTTCTGCACCCCTTTTCCCAACAGCCGTTTCTTATCGCCGTCACGCAATTCGATGGCCTCGTGTTCGCCGGTGCTGGCGCCACTGGGCACCGCCGCGCGTCCAGCCGCGCCGCATTCGAGCGTCACGTCTGCTTCCACAGTCGGGTTTCCGCGCGAATCGAAAATTTCGCGCGCCTCAATATTTACAATTTTTGTCATAAAAAATCGGGACATGATAGAAGCCTGTATCCATGAGTCAAGAAAGTCCGGCGCGTGGGCGATGTCCTAATTTGAATTCATGACGCTAACCGATGCGGACGCTTTTCCAAAACATCGAACGTCGAACACCGAACATCGAATTCTTGAAACGCGAGCACCGGTGGTGCTCGCCTGGCGGACGGGCACGTCCGCCCTACCATGTTGGAACGTTGGGCGGCAAATTCGGCGTTCGATGTTCGATGTTCGATGTTAATTCTGTTTTGTGTCGGCGGCGTCTCTGAGACCGTCACCGAGGAAATTGTAGGCCAGAACGGTAATAAAAATTGCCGCGCCGGGCACGAGCAGCCAGGGGAAACGCTGGATGATTTCCGGATCACGGGCCGCATTGAGCATCAGTCCCCAGCTTGCCTGTGGTTCCTGGATGCCCACCCCGAGGAAACTCAAAACCACTTCGCCCAGGATATAATAGGGCACGCTTAACGTGGCGGACACGATGACATAGGAAAATGTGTTGGGCAAAATATGGCGGCAAATCACTTTCAGACGCGATTGGCCGATGGCCCGGGCGGCCATGACAAACTGTTGTTCGCGCAATGAAAGCGCCATGCCGCGAATCACGCGCGCCAGGCTCGCCCAACCGATCACGCTCAGGATAATCACGATCACTGCGTATATCTCGACGGAACTGAGGCTTGGCGGAAACGTGTTACGCAAGGAGATGATGAGATACAACGGCGGTATGGACATGATGAGCTCGCAAAGGCGCATGAGCACGGTGTCCACGCCGCCACCGAAATAACCCGAAATACCCCCGACAATCAGGCCCGCGCTGAACGAGACGAGAATTCCCACGATGCCGATGGAAAGCGAAATCTGTGAGCCGTACAGCAACCGCGAGAAGACGTCGCGCCCAAATTGGTCCGCGCCGAAAAGATAAATCGGATAATTATCATCGCCCGTGCCAAACAAACGAATCGAACAGGGAATGAATCCCAATAGTTTATAGGGGCTGCCCCTGACAAAAAAGTGAAGCGGCCTGGTGTCCGCGCGGTCTTCCTGATAGGCGTAATCTCTTTCGGGTATTGGCTCGGATCTCGGGACAACCAGACGGAATCCCTGAAACCGGGGCCAGACCGGCTGATGAAAGAACGCGTTATCATTCGTGGCGTCGTAGGCATACGGCGAGAGAAAGCCCGCGAAAATGGAAATCGTATAAAGTACAATCAGGATGACGCCCCCGGCCATGGCAATTTTCCGGCGCTTCAGCCGTTGCCAAAACAGCCGCCAGGGCGATGACGCCGCCTGGAGTTCCATGACTGAAATTGGTTCGGAGGTTTCCATGGTCACTTCAGGCGAATCCGGGGATCGCTCCAGGCCAACAGGATGTCCGCGATAAAATTTCCCGTCACCAGGAGCGCAGTAGCCATGACAACAGTATCCACGACCAGATACGAGTCTTTGGCAAAGAAGGCTTCGATAGTGAGGCGTCCCAACCCCGGCCAGGCCATAATGTTTTCGACTACAAATGCCCCGCTCAACAATCCTGCCAGCGAATAACCGAAGAGCGTCAGCAGCGGATTAATGGCATTACGAAGCGCGTGTTTGTAAACGACCAATCCTTCGCCCAGGCCGCGGGCGCGGGCCGCTGCGACGTATTCGGCCCGCAGTGTATCCAGAAGACACGAGCGCATGCGACGCATGATTCCCGCCAGGTCCGATGCCGCCAAAACGATTGCCGGCAGCACCAGATGATGGGCGATGTCCCAGAACTGTTGCGAAGGCGTCATAAAAACGTGGAGCGGACTTTCGGCGCCACCCACCGGAAACCATCCGGTGGCCGCGGCAAACCACAACGCCAGCAGCGAAAGCAGGACGTCGGGAATGGACAAGCCGACAAACGCGAGGAAGGAGCACGCATGGTCCACCCATGAATCCTTTTTTACGGCGGCCCAAATGCCGAGCGGAATCGCAGTGCCCCAGGCAATAATGAGCGCGCTGAATGACAACAAAAACGTGTTCCAAAGCCGCGCCATGATCAGCGACGTGGCCGGGACTTTATACGCCATGGAATAGCCGAAATTGCCGACCAGGGCGTTTTTAAGCCATAATACGTATTGCACGTACCACGGCTTGTCCAAACCGAATTGCCGCTGGAGTTCATGAACCGTCTCGGGCGAAATCTGCGGGTTTTGCTGGAGCGCGGTAAAATAATTTCCGGGGGACATCGCCATCAGGAGAAACGTGAGCAGCGACACGCCCAGCAACAGCGGAATCATGTGCAAGATCCTCTTTAAAATAAATTGCCACATCCCTGGAATTTACGATTTACGAATTTTGATTTGAGCCAGAAATCCTTTTTGTGCTTTTCATAATCCTCAAATTTAAGCTGGTTTTCGGTTTTGACAATCCGGGGCTTGTGCCAGCGGCACATGTGGAAGATCATTTGCACCCAATTGGATTCCGGGCAAAAACAAATTCCTCCACAATTTTTCCGCCGATTAAATGCTCCTGGATAATCCGTTCCAGCACCGCCGGCGTGCAACTGTGATACCATGTCCCTTCCGGATAGACGACCGCTACCGGCCCCTGCGCGCACACACGCAGGCAATTGGCCTTGGTGCGATACACTGTTGGCTGCGTTCCGACGAGATTTAGCTCGCCCAGGCGCCGTTTCAGGAAATCCCACGCAGCCATCGACTGCTCTGCCGGACAACATTTCGGCTCAGTCGGCCCGGCGCACAGAAAAATATGGCGGCGGAATTTCTCGATGCCGAGATTTTCAACTGCTGCTTTTAATTCATCTTTCATTTCGATTTGCAATTTACGATTTACGATTTGGGCAAAGGGCGCAAGCCTTGAATCCCGGCAGGGACGGACACGGGCCTTTAATCCGGGCTGGTGGCAGGGACATCGCGCTGCGATGTCCCCGCCCGCGCAGATGTGGGCGGAACATGCGTGGAACGAGGTCCGATTCCACTTGTTGCGCCGCTGCACGCGGCGTTGGACGCCGCAGCGCAGCGTCCCTACCAAAAACAGTGTCAAGATGCGCCCCTTCAATTTTCGATTGCCTGGGGTGTGTTTTCAAAATCAAAAATCTGTAGTTTTGAAACCCAAATGGAGATATAAGCGTCTATGAGCACGACTCTAATAAATGAAAATACCTTCCCGGTTTCACCCGTCGCATCCGCTATGGAAGCGGACAAAAAGACACTTTGCGATCCTCGCTCTCCCGGCCATTTTGCTTTTGACGTTTTCGTCATTTGCAGAATCCACCGATGAAGCAAATCGATATTGGGCTGTTCCAATTTCATCAAAAAACGGCCCCACCATCAATCGTTACGGCGTCCCTTTCGTCGAAGGGACATTGGTCTTTCAGGGTCAAAGTCCCGCGCGCCTGAAAATCGGCGGCGTGGCCAGGAGAATCTATTTCCTGGGCATGACCGAATCAGCCAAAATCGGTGGCTGGTCCGATCCCACGAACTATTCCGTGCGATATTTTATTGGCGATGAATTGGGGCGAATCCAATTGAATTACGCGGACGGCACGCAGCAAGTTTTTCCATTGATTTTGGGGCAAAGCGTTTGGTTGGGCGGTCCATTTAATCGTTGCCCGGAACCCCTTTCAAAAGGCGCCCGGCAACCCGAAGCGCTGGCGGCTGCACTACGGCTTTGCCCGCCGGCGCCAATTCACGACGCTGATTACGTGGCTGTCATAACACCCCGGCCCGTCCCGCTTCAAAGTATTATCGTTGAAACTTCTCCCGCCAAAAAAGGGACGCCGGTCATTGCCGGTATCACGCTTGAACCGGACGGAACAAACGAAATCGCCGGGACAATTCCTCTGACGGGCGGCACGATTTCTCCGGCATTCGCCAAATTTGCGGCCACAAAGCCGCTGCGTTCACTCGGCGAGCAGGAAAATCAAACCAGGAGGGAATTGAAAAATCTTGAACGGTCCTTTTACAGCAGCGATGAGAGTTTCAAAGGCCACACTGCGCCACAAGTGCCGCAGGGATACGCCGGCCCGGAAGTTTCATTTAAAGGAAGTCTCGCGGCGGAAACTTTGGCAAATGCTTTTTCTTATAACGTCCAGGACATGTTGGATAAAATTGATGAGGACGGAATGTATCATACGTCCACCCGGGACGCGGTCTGGTGGAGAGACGACGGCCTGGGAAGCACAAATACCGGAAAGTATTATGATCAATGCTGGTCGCGCGACATGGGACGCAGCCTGGAGGAGCTGTCCGAGCTGGGTTACACCAATGCTGCTCTCCGGTCCGCCGATTATAGTCTGCGAATGGCACGCCTCTGGGAAAACCCTTCGCTCAAAGTCGGCGGCGAAATTCTTCCGCCCCACTGGGGCCGCGTAGTCAATAAACCGGACAAACATATCGCATTTGAGAATGACGGCCATGGCCTGATCATCATGTTCCTCTATAGACTTTGGGAGCGGCTGCCAAACCGCGATGAATGGCTTCGCGATCGCTGGCCGGATATCAAGGCTAGTGGCGACTGGATTCTCTGGCAATTCAACCACCCGAAAATTTCGGGCGCAATCGACGGATCGCTTCATACCACCGGCGAATCCGCGAGCGGAAGCGGGCACTCCGTCTATCCAGATGTCATCTGCATGCACGCGCTCAGGGCGCTGGCGCAAATGGCCGAATCGATCAGTGAAACCGATTCGGCCGAACAATGGCAGCAATGCGCCGATAAAATGCAGGCGGCGATTACCAGCCATTACATCGTCAGTGATCCGAAATATGGCCGTATTTGGACGCTGGAGCATGCCGGCTGGCCTTTCAAGAGTACTGTGTTGGGACCTTTGGTCTTTTTGGCGGATTATGACGGGTTCGCGCCTGAACAGGAAAAAGATAACTGGCGCCCGGTCAATGAAGCCGCGTATCAGCGATTGGTTGATAGCTACCAGCCTTTTGGATTTTATGGCCTGACCATGGGCTACGGACAGGGATTCGTCACCCAATCGGCCTTGCTTTTGGATCGAATGCACGACGCCACTCGAATGGTGGATTGGGCGGCAAAGGAAATTTATGACCCGCGATTCGGCTCCTTTATCGTGTCCGAAGGGGTGCAACTGGATCCAACTGGACGGTTTTGGTATCGCTTCGGCGATTTAGGAAACGGCGTGCAGGAAGCGGAAATTGTCAAAATGCTGCGCCTGGTCATCGGCGTGGACGACACACATCCCGACCGTTTGCAATTTTATCCGAGAATGCCGTACGACTGGAATGAAATTACGGTCAGGAAATATCCCGTATTGGTTGAAAATGCCAGGAGTATGGAAACATCATTCCTGAATTACCAATTGAAGCGCGTGGGCGAAGGGATGGAACTGAAAATCAGTGCGGACCAGGCACTCAACTCTGTCGCCATGCGCCTTGGTCCGTTTGAAAAACAGCCTGAACTCTCAAACATCCGTGTCAACGGCCATATTCCCACCGACGCTTCAATTGAACGCAGCGGCGATTCCTGGTGGGTCCGATTTACCTCAGACATCGAAACTGCAGAGCAACACCACTTTTAGCGAGTTCTCCAAAATGCGAGCCCGATCACGCCTCCCACGCCGACTAACGCGCCAACAAGCGACCGCAACCCTATTTTTTCGCCGTCGGTAACACGGGTCATGGGAAGCAGGACGACCGGGGTCATGGCGATGATGGCGGTGACGATGCCGGTAGGTGTCTTTTCGAGGGCCCATTGCATCGCGGAAACCCCGAGTGTTTGGCCGGCCAGGCCGTTTCCGAGGACCCAGGGCCAGATGCGTCCCCATTTTTCGCGGGAAACGTCCAGCGTTTTGCTTTCAAAAACCCCGCCATGCAAATGCGCTGAACGCCATTTGGCGGCGAGCAAAATCACCGCCGGAACCAGCGCGCCGCCCAAAACACGTTGATAGCCGGTGGTGCCCGGATCGGGAACGTTGCCCGATGCAAATGCGACCACGTAAGCCTTGCGGCTCAAAACGGCGCCCAGGGCGCCGCCCAATGCGGCAATAATGCCAAATAAAATCCCGTTCCGCATTACGCTCCGGGGAATTTCCCGATGTTCCCCGGGCGCCATTGCCAGCGCCACGCCGGTTAAAATAATTGCGATGAACGAAATCTGGCCCAGGCTCAGTTTGGTGCCAAGCCAAAGCCATTCAATGAGCGCGGCCGCCGGCGCGGTCAGGCATTGCGAGATGAGAACGGTGCGCCGCGCGCCCAGCCGGGTGAGCGCCTGAAAATATCCGGTGTCCCCCACACCAATGCCCAGCAGTCCGCTTAAGGCAAAAATGGGAAGCGCCTCGCCGTTCGTTCTGGTTCCGAAAAAGTTCGCCCAAACCGCGAGAAACGCCGCGGCGATGCATATCCTCCAAAAATTCGCTTCGACGCCGCCAATCTGCGTGGCCACGCGCTGGCCGCAAATGGCCGAAATGGAAAAGAGGAGCGTGCTAAAGAGAGCGGCGAGCATCAGAGTTGCTCGTAATATTCGTCCGAAGCGGTGTCCGGTCCTCCGGCTGCATCCACCTCAAGGCCGCTTTCCTTCAATATTTTGGCGATATCAGGCGAAACCCATTTGCCTTCCTTCTTCTTCTTGACCGGTTTGACGCGATATTGGCCTTCGGCATTTGTTTCCAGGATGCCGCGCTCGAGCATGCGCGCCAGAATGGGCTTGGCCCACTCATGGTCTTCGTCATACTTCCTTCGCCCGCCTGCGCGGCGGCAAATTTCACGCGCCGCCACGTGCGTGGCTCCGTACGTCTTCAAAAAAAGATATATTTCGCGCTCTTCGATATCCACAGCATTACGATAATTGATTTCCGGCTAATGTCGAGAGGGAGAAAATCGATTGATTTTGCCCGTTTCGGAGGAATCGGACGGATTGGACGGATCTGTCAGATCCGTCCGATCACAACAAGCAGAAGAACGCGGCTGGAATTGCTTCCAGCCGCGTCGGTTCCTCTCTCTTCAGCATGGCTGGCCCAAAGGCCCGCCCCTGGCGTCTCTAACTTAATAATCCATGCCGCCCATGCCGCCATGACCGCCTGGCGCCGGAGCCGGTTTTTCCTTCTCCGGAACTTCGGTGATGAGGCATTCGGTGGTCAGCAAAAGCCCGGCGATGCTCGCCGCGTTTTGCAGCGCGCTACGCGTGACTTTCTTGGGATCCACGATGCCGGCTTTGACGAGGTCCTCGTATTCGCCGGTCGCGACGTTGTAACCTTCGTTGCCTTTGGCCTTCTTGACGGCTTCGACAATGACGCTGCCTTCCACTCCCGCGTTTGCCGCGAGCGAGCGCAACGGAGCTTCCACGGCGCGCTTGATGATGCCAACGCCGATGGTTTCGTCTTCATTGGCGCCTTTAACGGTTTCAATGGCCGAGAGGCAGCGGATCAAAGCGACACCGCCGCCGGCGACAATGCCTTCTTCCACAGCCGCGCGGGTCGCGTGCAACGCGTCTTCCACACGGGCCTTCTTTTCCTTCATTTCGGTCTCGGTCGCAGCGCCTACATTGATGACAGCCACGCCGCCGGCGAGCTTAGCCAGGCGTTCCTGGAGCTTCTCGCGGTCGTAATCGCTGGTGGTCTCTTCGATCTGCCGGCGAATCTGGTTCACGCGGCCCTGGATTTCGCTGGACTTGCCGTTGCCTTCGACGATGGTGGTGTTTTCCTTGTCCACCACGACGCTCTTGGCGCGGCCGAGGTCCGTCAATTCGACGCCCTCGAGCTTGATGCCCAGGTCTTCGCTGATGAATTTGCCGCCGGTGAGCTTGGCGATGTCCTCGAGCATTTCCTTGCGGCGATCGCCAAAGCCCGGGGCTTTGACGGCGCACACATTGATGGTGCCGCGGAGTTTATTGACGACCAGGGTGGCCAGCGCTTCGCCTTCGACGTCTTCAGCGATGATGAGCAGCGGCTTGCCGAGTTTTGCGGTCTTTTCCAGAATCGGCAGCAGGTCCTTCAGGCTGCTGATCTTCTTCTCGTAAATGAGGATGTAAACGTCCTCGAGCTTGGCTTCCATCGCTTCGGTGCTGGTCACAAAGTACGGAGAGAGATAGCCCTTATCAAACTGCATGCCTTCGACAACGTCGAGGGTGGTCTCGATGGACTTGGCTTCTTCGACGGTAATGGTGCCGTCTTTGCCGACTTTGTCCATGGCATCGGCGATTTTATCGGCGATGTCGAAATCCCAGTTCGCGGAAACCGCGGCGACCTGCTTGATCTCGTCTTTGTCTTTGACCTTCTTGGAGATTTTGTCGAGCTGGCCGACGGCCGCTTCGACGGCCTTGCTGATGCCGCGCTGGATGCCGATGGGATTGGCGCCGGCGGTCACAAACTTAAGACCTTCGCGATAAATCGCCTCGGCAAGAACAGTCGCCGTGGTTGTGCCGTCGCCCGCGGTGTCGCTGGTTTTGCTGGCGACTTCGCGGACCATTTGGGCGCCCATGTTCTCATAAGGATCTTCGAGTTCGATTTCCTTGGCCACAGTCACGCCGTCCTTGGTGACGGTGGGCGAGCCGAACTTTTTGTCGATCACCACGTTGCGGCCTTTGGGACCGAGGGTGGCAACGACGGCTTTGGAAAGCTTGTTGACGCCGCGCAGAATGGACTGGCGCGCCTGTTCGTCGAATATTAATTGTTTTGCTGCCATAGTGTTTTCCTAATTTTGGATTTTAAGTGTTGAGTTTTGAATTATTCCAGGACGGCGAGGATGTCGTCTGAGGAAAGGATTTTGTATTCCTTGCCGTCAATTTTGATCTCGGTCCCGCCGTATTTGGAGACGAGCACGCGGTCGCCGACCTTCACTTCAAAGGGGATTTTCTTCCCGTTGTCGTCGGTCTTGCCGGTGCCGAGGGCCTTGATGATGCCTTCCTGCGGCTTTTCTTTGGCGGAATCGGGAATGATGATGCCGCCCTTTTTAACTTCTTTCTCTTCAGCCGGCTCGACGAGAAGTCGGTCGCCGATCGGTTTAACGTTTAGTGCCATAGTTATGTTTTTGTTGTTGTTTGTTAACTTGTAATTAACTCCCGCCGCACCCGCGATGGGAAAATTCTTCACGCCGCCATTTTAATTTAAAGAACCACCAAAACCGGCGCGCATCCAGCCGTCCCTGCGGGACAAATCGTTCCCGACTGTTGTTCATCATCGGGAATTTTACTTCTTTTCATCCACCACTTCGGCGTCAATTACGCCTTCATCCTTCTTTTCATCGGATTTAGGTTCACCGGCCTGCCCTGCGCCGCCGCCACCGCCGCCCGGGGCCTGGCCTCTGTCGGCCTGGGCCTTGGCGCCGGCGGCTTTATAGACCTCCGCCCACACCGCCTGGGAAACTTCGTTGAGTTTCTCGGCGGCGGATTTGATGGCCCCGGCGTCGCTGCCTTTCAACGCGTCTTTCACCGCGTTGAGGGCATTTTCGATCTTGCTCTTGTCGTCGCCGGAAATCTTATCGGCGTTGTCCTTGAGCATTTTCTCGGTCCGATAGACGGCGTTGTCCGCCTCGTTGCGGGTTTCAACGTCTTCGCGCCGTTTTTTGTCATCCTCGGCATGGGTCTCGGCATCGCGGCGCATCTTCTCGATTTCATCCTTCGAAAGACCGCTGCTGGCCGTGATGGTAATTTTCTGTTCCTTGCCGGTGCCCAGGTCCTTGGCGCCCACGTGCAGGATGCCGTTGGCGTCTATGTCGAAGGTCACTTCGATTTGCGGGACGCCGCGCGGAGCAGGCGGGATATCGGTCAAATTGAATTTGCCGATGGTCCTGTTGTCCCGCGCAAACTGGCGTTCACCCTGGAGCACGTGGATTTCCACGCCCGGCTGGTTGTCGCTGGCTGTCGAGAAAATTTCCGATTTGCGGGTCGGAATCGTCGTGTTGCGTTCGATCAACTTTGTGAACATGTTGCCGAGCGTTTCGATGCCCAGCGAGAGCGGCGTGACGTCGAGCAGCAGCACGTCTTTCACTTCGCCCTTGAGCACGCCGGCCTGGATGGCCGCGCCCACGGCAACCACTTCATCCGGGTTCACGCCCTGATGCGGCGGCTTGTTGACCAGTGATTTGGCGGTCTCCACCACGCGCGGCATGCGCGTCATGCCGCCGACCAGGACCAATTCATCGATTTTGGCTGCTTCAATGCCCGCGTCGCCAAGACAGGCCCTGACAGGTTTGATGGTGCGCTCGAAGAGTTCATCGGTGAGCTGCTCCATTTTCGCCCGCGTGAGTGTCTTTTGAATGTGTTTTGGCCCGCTGGCGTCGGCCGTGATAAACGGCAAATTGATTTCGTATTGCTGCGCGCTGGACAAAGCGATTTTGGCTTTTTCAGCCTCTTCTTTGATGCGCTGCAGGGCGTCCGGCTGCTTGCGCAGGTCCATGCCCGCGTCCTTTTTAAATTCATCCAGGATCCAATCCATGATGCGATTGTCCCAATCGTCGCCGCCCAGGTGCGTATCGCCATTCGTCGCTTTCACTTCGAACACGCCGTCGCCGATTTCGAGCACCGAAATATCGAATGTGCCGCCGCCCAGGTCATAGACTGCGATTTTTTCGTCTTTCTTTTTATCGAGACCGTAGGCGAGGGATGCCGCAGTGGGTTCGTTGATAATGCGCAGGACTTCCAGACCGGCAATGCGGCCGGCGTCCTTGGTGGCCTGACGCTGGGAATCGTTGAAGTACGCCGGTACAGTGATGACGGCCTGGGTGATTTTCTCGCCCAGGCGCATTTCGGCGTCAGCCTTCAGCTTGGCCAAAATCATCGCCGAAATTTCCGGCGGCGAAAATTGCTTCGGTTTGCCTTCCACTTCCACTTCCACGGCGGCGTCGCCGTTGGAGGCTTTGACGACCTTATAAGGGACGCGTTTGATTTCCTCGGACACTTCATCGAATTTGCGTCCCATGAAGCGTTTGATGGAATAAATGGTGTTGCGGGAATTCGTCACGGCCTGGCGTTTGGCGGCCTCGCCCACAAGCCGCTCGCCGCTCCTGGTAAAGGCCACCACGCTGGGGGTTGTCCTTTTTCCCTCGGAATTTTCCAAAACAAGGGGCTCGCCGCCCTCCATGACCGCCATGCAGGAGTTAGTTGTTCCCAAATCAATGCCTAAAACTTTTGCCATAAAAATTCTTTCGTAATGGCCCTCGCAGGACCGTTTGGAGACTTTTAGCAACGACAATGCCGATGCCGAAGATATTCAGAAATTGCGAAAAACAAGGGAATCAGCAGGATTTTGATTGGCATTGGGTCATCAAACGTGTGCCAAACGCGTCACAATGGCACAGCGAACTGGGATAATGGCACAACAAAATGGCGCAATGGCACACCTGTCAGCCACGGATTAATGGATTAATGGGTTGATTGGGCCAGTGGGAAATTGAGTTGCGGAGCAGCGCACGAAAGTAGCCCACGGTGACAACCGTAGGACACGGATTGGTAGTATCTTAAGCTGCGGAGGGCGAGAGTTTTTCGATTTAAATTTCCCACCCGCACTGGCATGATGATTGGAGCAAACTAACAGAATGAGCCGCATCGTCATCAAAGCTGGAGCCGCCGGACGCTATTGGGCCGATTTTTTGGAGCTATTTTGGCGGACAAACGCCTTTTTCACGGAGCATCGTCGCTTCCGTTATGGCCGTGCCCCTTATCGGCATTTCCGGCTTGCGTTATTTCCGCGCCACGGAAAAGACATTCGCTGACATCATTTGACCCCATGCCCTCCGCTATCCGCGTCGAAAATCTCGGAAAAAAATATATCCTCCGCCATCAGGTGGGCGGCGGACGGCATCAATATGTCGCGTTGCGCGACGTCCTGGCCCATAAATTCAAGCAGCTTCTGAAAGCAAAGACGGGAGAAAATAAGGCGCGCGAGGAATTTTGGGCCCTCAAAGATGTCTCGTTCGAAATCCAGCCAGGCGAGGCTGTGGGAATCATTGGCCGCAATGGAGCCGGAAAATCCACCCTCCTGAAATTGCTCAGCCGCATTACCGAGCCAAGCACCGGCCAAATCGAACTGGAGGGCCGCATCGCCAGTCTCCTCGAAGTGGGCACCGGCTTTCATCCGGAGTTGACCGGACGGGAAAACATTTTCCTCAACGGCGCTGTCCTGGGCATGACTCGCGTTGAAATCAAAAGGAAATTCGACGAGATCGTCGCTTTTGCCGAAGTGGAAAAATTTCTCGACACCCCGGTCAAACGTTATTCCAGCGGCATGTACATGCGACTGGCCTTCGCGGTGGCCGCGCATTTGGAACCGGAAATACTCGTCGTAGATGAAGTGCTGGCCGTGGGCGACGCTGCCTTCCAGAAAAAATGCCTCGGCAAGATGCAGCAGGTTGGCCAGAGCGGCCGAACCGTCCTGTTTGTAAGTCATAACATGGAGGCCATCGCACGGCTTTGCACTAAATGCTATTACCTTGTGGGTGGTCAACTGAAAATGACCGGTGAGCCTCGGGAGGTTATCACGGTCTATGCTGAGCACGCCAAACAGGCCGGCAATGAAATTGATCTGACGAAACTGCCCCGCCGTTTTGAAGGAAGTCAGAAGGGCCGTCTTTTGCGGTTGCGGAGCCTTCGGAATGGAAATGTGGCCGCCTGGTGCTATGAATATGGCGCCCCATTGGAGTTTTTGCTCGAGTTTTCCGTGTCCGCTCTTCTCGAAGAACCCGAAGTGGGCTATGCTATCTTTGCGCTCTCCGGTATGGAATTGATCAGTGCGACGACGTTTCAGGAACGCGCAATTGGCAGGCTGGATCCTGGATGCTATGCAATGAAAATTACCATCCCCGATTCGCCCCTCAATCCGGGAACCTACATCCTCGCCGTGGGCATCTCAGCTGGCGGCAGGAACGTCGATAACATCGCTGAAGCAGCCCAGATTGAAATCGTTCCTTCAAAAGAATCCATTGATAAGGGCCTCAACAAAATCTGGGCGGCAATGACGCCGCATACTGTTTTTGAGCTCAACCGAATTTAAATGTTTTCATTTTGCGTTGACTGCGCCCGCTTTTTTGCCGACGCTTCCCGGCTTCGAAACGTAAAACAGCTTTAGGAATCATTTCCATGGACGAAACTTCCAAATCGAGAAAGTATTGGGGCGACCTGGAAAAATCCGTATTAGTTGGAAAAGGAATCGACATTGGCTGCGGCCCCGATCCGGTGACGCCGGATGCGAGGCGGTTCGACCTGGAGCATGGTGACGCAAATTTCGCCAGCCGGTATGTGAGTGACCAATTTGACTTCGTATATTCCTCACATTGCCTGGAACACATGCACGATCCGCGCGCCACGATTCTGGACTGGTGGAAGCTTGTCAAACCGGGCGGCCACCTCTTCGTAATGGTGCCGGACGAAGATTTATACGAGCAGGGTGTTTTTCCCAGCAGATTCAACCCCGACCACAAAGCCACGTTTACAATTTCAAAAGCAAAATCATGGTCGCCTAAAAGTGTCAATGTGTTGGACCTTGCGTGGAGCCTTCCGAATGGCCAAATCGTCAGTCTTCAATTGCAGGATCGGGGGTACAATCATTTGCTGGCGGGTTCCGGGAGACTTCAGCCCGACCTTTTTGTGCGTTTTTTGGCAAAGTGTCGAAATGGGTTGGACCGGCTTATCAGTTCTGACGGGAGCAAGGGGCTTGGCCGATTTTTAGCCAGTTATTACACAATCGATCAGACGATGCCGCCGTTTGAGGCTCAGGCACAAATTCAGTTAATCGTGAAGAAATTGGCGACCGGCTAGCCCGGATATTTCATAGTTAGATTTGATTTTGACAAGAATGGTGCGGAGGCGGGCGACGAGGGCGATTTTTCGATCGATTGGGTTGCCTAACCGAGGTCCCCGTGCGTTCG
>Ga0335075_10003012_pt1 | contig 26923 bp, 28 predicted proteins | sample Lox_Sample_24_FD_206723 | JGI IMG/M metagenome (GOLD analysis project Ga0335075, IMG submission 206723) | Soil microbial communities from Loxahatchee National Wildlife Refuge, Florida, United States - Lox_Sample_2.4 | ecosystem: Environmental > Terrestrial > Soil > Wetlands | place: USA...
CGACCTGGCACCCCGAGCAGATCGCCGGCACCGGCACCACCTACTCCGCGCCATCGATGACCACCAACGGCAACGACGTCAACATCGCAGCCGAGGGCGCCAGCCAGCGGCTCGACTTCTACTGGGCCGTCAACGGCACAACGACCTGGCACCCCGAGCAGATCGCCGGCACCGGCACCACCTACTCCGCGCCGTCCATGACCACCAACGGCAACAGCGTCAACATCACCGCCAGGGGCACCGGTCAAAGCCTGTGGTTCTACTGGGCGGTCAACGGTTCATCGACCTGGCACCCCGAGCAGGTGTAGTAGCCACATCCACCACCGGTTCCGGACACCGGGCGGTCGGGCTCCGGCAACGGATCCTGACCGCCCGGTGTCTCGGCCAAATGCGAGCACCGCGAAGGCACTCTTCCCCGGCGAGGCACTTGCTAGGTTGCCGCGGACTCGCTGGAGCGGTGAAGAGGCAGTGACGCTGATTCCGCTGCCCATGGACGGGCAACGTGAGCGCTTGCTGTACCCCAGCGCAGACGGGCAGGCACGAATTGCGATCATGCCCTAACCCGCAGAGCACGCCAAATGGCAGGTCACTGGCCCTGCGTCGACTTGTGAAGCGGCACAACGGTGCAGCAGTTAGTGGGAAGCGGAACGACAGGACTGTTGACCGTTGCTGGCAACGGGTTTATCGTCCGCGATAGCAACATGAGACAGACCGGTCTCTCTCTCAAGGTGAGGTGCCATGACTGACTACAATCCGCGCACCGCAACGGGGATCCCCACCGAGCCCGTCGGCTCACTGCCACGGCCGACCAAGCTGCAGCAGGCCTACGGCCAGTACGACGCCGGGGAGATCACCCATGAGCAGCTTGAGATCGAGCAAGACAAGGCGGTCAAAGACTCCATCGAGCGCAGCGAGGCCACCGGCGAGCCCATCATCTCCGACGGCGAGCAGCGGTGGTCGAGCTTTGCCACCTACGCCATCACTGACACGCTGGCCGGCACCGGGCTGGCGGAGCACCTGGCCGGGGACGGCGGCCAGTACTTTGCGATCTTCGCCGACGGGCACCGCCGCCAGCTCCCCCGGCTCACCGGCGGCCCGTTCCGGTACAAGACCTTTGCCGCCGACACGCTGAAGAAGTCCATCGGGATGGCCAGCAAGCCGATGAAGCAGGCCGTGATCGCTCCCTCGATGCTGGCCCTGCTGTACCCGCTCGACAGCGAGGTTCCCGGTTACACTCGGGACAGATTCGAGAAGGACCTGGTCAGCGAGTGCGAGAAGGACATCAGGCAGGCGTTCGGCGCGGGGGCGGCGAGGGTGTCCATCGACTTCACCGAAGGACGGCTGGCCACGAGGGCGGACCCGCGCAACCCGTGGACCGGACGCAACATGCTGCCGCACTTCATCGAGCTCAACAACCGGGTGCTGGAACGGTTCACTGCCGAGGAGCGGTCAAAGATCGGCATCCACACCTGCCCGGGCGGAGACAGGGACTCGGTGCACAGCGCTGATGTCGACTACAACGACTTGCTGCCCAGCATGTTCCAGATGAACGCCGGCTACTTCCTGATCCAGCTCGCCAGCGAGCGGGACCGCGATCGCGTCTACGGTCTGATCGGCCAGCATCTCAGAGAGGACGCGAACGGGCTGCCGCAGTTCGCGTACATCGGCGTGATCAACCCGCTGAACCCGCGTGTGGAGAGCCCCGAGGAGGTCCGCGACGCGCTGGTGCGGGCGGCCAACTTCATGCCCGCCGACCGCATCGGCTCGACCGACGACTGCGGCTTCTCTCCGTTCAGCATCGACGAGAAGCCCAACCACGGCTCGCCCGACTACGCGCGCGACGTCGCGTTCCAGAAGATCACGAACCGGGTCCAGGGGACGCGGCTAGCCGCCGAGAAGCTGGGCGTGAGCTGAACCCGCCGGCCGGCGCCCGGGCTGGGTAGCCCACCGCGTCGCGTTCAGCTCGCATCGCGCCGAGTGCCCAGGCCCGGCTGCGTGTCCGGCCCTCTAGACAGCGCCGTACTCCTTGAGCAGCAGTTCGCCGATCTCGCGGGCGCGGCTGGCGGCGGCCGTGTCACCCTCGTGGGCTGCCATGATCGAGCCCTTCATCACGATGTGCCACTTACGGGCGAACGCATCGGTATCCGCGATGCCCGCCGCCGACGCGAGCTTCTCGATGTAGGCCCGGATGTTCGCCAGGTGGCCGACCGCGGCCTGATGTACCGGGTGCCCACGGTCGTTGATCTCGATCATTGTGCTCAGGAATGAGCACCCCTCGAAATCGGGCTGGCTGAACCACTCGGAGAACACGTCGAATATTGCCAGCAGCTGCTGCCGCGGAGTTTCACCCCGACGCCGGCTCTCGGCCTCCAGCCACTCTCGCGTCCACAATTGCTCCCTGCGCCGGAGGAAATCCAGGATCAGGTCGTCCTTGGACGGGAAATTCCGGTAGAGCGTCATCTTTGCGGTGCCGGCCTTGGCGATTACCGCGTCCACGCCGACCGCCCGCAGGCCGTGGCTGCTGAACAGCTCATATGCGGCGCGGCTCAGCCGCTCCCGGCCAGAGTCCCTGACATCGGGCGTACGTTCAGCAGAAGTTTCTTGCTCGGGCATGTCAGCAGGCAATCTCTTCCGTCAGTACTTTGCCAGAGTGTACCTGTGGCGGCCAACGGGCCAGTTTATAAGCGAATCCCATTGGCTGGCTGTGCTGGTGTCCGGCGGAGACCGTACGAAGGACGCTGAGGCTTTTTGCTGCTACTTACCGCACAAGAACGCGGTGCTGCGCCGGCACACTGGCCGGGTGCGCTCTCAGGCCGCTGGCCGGGCTCGTGGCCTCCTGTCGCGTCAGCCGGTCGCGGCGGCCGAGTGCTCGCGCAGGTAGCGGACCAGGCCCACGACGTCCTCGGGGACGAGCCGTCCGATGGCGCCGCTTGAGTACACGCTGACCACGACGTTACCCGCCGGGTCCAGCACGAACCCGGTGGACTGCAGGTACACGGGGTCCGGGTTGACAAAGGCGCCGGTGGCCGCGGCGACCGCTTCCGCATCGGCCCGGTAGCCAACGGGGAAGGTCAGCTTGTGCTTGGCGACCAGCTCGGCGGTGGTCTCCTTGTCATCGGCTGAGAGGGCGACAACCCGGATGCCGTTGTCCGCCAGCGTCTGGCTGGCCTGCTCGAAGGCGCGCAGCTGCGCGTTGCAGTACGGGCACCAGGAGCCCCGGTAGAACAGGACGACGGCGAAGTCACCGGCGAACGCGTCCGGGATGGCGAGCGACTGCCCCCCGGTGGTGCTGATCGACAGCCGCGGGAACGGGTCGCCGGGGTTGAGCAGAGGCATCGGAGTTCTCCTTCACAGTTACCCGAGGCGGCACCGGACGGGACCGCCTGCTATGTACGCGCCGGTTCTGGCCGTGGTCTTACCGGTGAATTCCCGCGCCCACATCCCCCGTAAGACAGAGCTGCCGCGCGCCACTAACCAGATAGTGAAACCTTCAGCGGGACGTCGCGCCTGACTCCCCGAGCTGCTCGGGCTGTCCACCGTGGAGGAGGAAGCCATGACAACCAACCTGGCTGGCAAGACCGCGCTGATCACTGGTGCCGGACGGGGCATCGGCCGGGCTATCGCGCTCGGGCTGGGCGGCGCTGGTGGCCGTGTAGTCCTGCTCGCCCGCACCGCCGCGCAGCTCGACGATACTCGTGCCCTGCTGCTCAGGCAGAAGGTGCCCGGGCAGCGGATCCGCGTGGTGCCGGCTGACCTGGCCGACGGGGAGCAGCGCGACCGCGCCGTGGCGGCAGTGCTCGCGGAGGGTGTCGTGGACATCCTGGTCAATAACGCGGCCACCGTCGAGCCGCTCGGCCCTACAGCCGGCATTGCGGCAGCGGACCTGCGCCTGGCCTACGAGATCAACGTGGTGGCACCGGCCGCGCTCACCGCCGCCGTCCTGCCTGGCATGCTGGCCGCCGGATGGGGCCGCGTCGTCAACATCTCCAGCGGGATCGTCGCCAACCCGGCCGGGATGATCCGCGCGAACGCCTACGCGGCGACGAAGGCCGCGCTCGAGGCGCACACCGTGAACCTCGCCGCCGAACTGCGCGGCACCGGGGTGACCGTCAACGCCTACCGGCCGGGCGGGGTGGACACCGCCATGCAAGCCTGGATCCGCGAGCAGGACCCCGAGCGCATTGGCAACGGCCTGCACGAGCGGTTCAGCAAGAACTTCGCCGAAGGCACTCTCATCACCCCGGCGCAGTCCGCCTCGGTGCTGCTCGCCCTCCTGGCCGGGGATGACACCGGGTCCATCTGGGACGTCAGCACCGTCCCCGCGGGAGCCTGAGACTCCGTCAGCCAGCCAGCGCCGCGGGCAGGCGGTCGAGGGCGGATACGGTGATGTCCGGCTGCGCGCCGATCGTGTCGAACGGGGCAGCGGAGCGGTTCACCCAGGCCGTGCGCAGCCCGGCGGCGCTGGCCCCGACGCAGTCGAAAGTGTTGCTGGTGACCAGCCGGATCCGCCCGGCCGGCCGGGACAGCCGCGCGGCGGCGTGCTGGTACGCCGCCGGCGACGGCTTGAACGCGCGCACCTCATCGACGCTGATCCGCTGACCGAAGAATTCCCCCAGGCCGCTGTGGTCAAGGCAGTTCGCGATCATGGCCGGGGTCCCGTTGGAGAACACCGCGAGCTCGTACCCCACGTCGGCGAGCGCCCGCAGCCCGGGAACGGCGTCGGGGAACGGGCGCAGGTAGTCATAGAGTCCGGCCAGCCGCTCGGCCTGCCCGGCCGGCAGGCTCGCTCCGAGACAGGCGAGAGCGAAGTCAAGCGCACGCGCGGTCACCCAGCCGAAGTCCTCGTAACGGCCCATCGCCGTGAGCCGGAAACAGTACTCCAGCTGCTTGACCCGCCAGAGACTGGCCGCCGCGCGTCCGCCGGAGTCGCCGAGGACCCTGCCGAGCTCACCGGAGATCGCGATCGGGTCGACCAGCGTCCCGTACAGGTCAAACGCGAGTACCTCGCGTCCTGTCACCGTGCTGCCCGGGTTACCCGCCGCGCTAGCCATCGGTGACCACTGAAAGCAGACCGGCGAAGTCCTCACCGCACGGGCCGCAGGCCTGCAGGTGAACGGCGACCCCCGGGTAGCGCCCGGCCGCGTCCTGGCCGGTGGCCACGAGGTCGACGTAGATGTGCAAGACGGTCATCGCCTCGTCGCAGCCGACATCGCGCGGGTCGGTCCGCAGGAACCGCTCCAGTCCGCTCAGATCGCTCATCACTGCTCCAAGCCCGGCTCTTCCAGGTAACCCTTAACGACCAGCGCGTGGCGGATCTTACGCCGCGCGTCGAAGATCACCTTGTAGATGGCGTTGCGTCCCAGGCCCAGCCGGGCGGCCAGTGCGTCCAGCGGTATCCCGTCGACCACGATCGCCACGAAGACGCGCCGCTGGTGGATGGTCAGGTCGTCCTCGACGACCCGGCGCACCTCCGCGAGGATACCCGCCGCTTCTGCGTATCCCTCCGGATCGACCCCGAGCCGGCCGGGAAGCCGCTCCCACTGCCCGTCATCCAGCGCGACCAGCGGGTTACGCCAGTAATGCCGGCCGAGCTTGCTCGAAACCTCCAGGACGACGAACCGGTACGCCCACGTGGTGAACCGGCTCTCGCCCCGGAACTCACCCAGCTTGGCCAGGATTGCGAGCATGGCGTCGGCAGCGGCCTGGTGCGCTACGTCATCGAGTTCCGGACCGGTTACCGGAGTACTCGCCGACCTGCGCCGGACCTCGGCCAGCGCGATCCGGAGCAGCGTCGCATGCAGCTCACGTTCAGCCGCCTGCTGCTCCCCGCCCCCGGCGACCAGCAAGCGCAGCCAGGCCGCCGACTCCTCGTCCAGGCCTTCAGCCGGTCCCCTGGCAGGTTTCACGCCCGCCAGGCTACCGCCGCACGCACGCAGCCCCCGACCCCAGTGAATCACAACGTCAGTCCCGGATACCTGGCCTGTCCCAGATAGCCGACAGGCGGATCTCACGGCTCGCCTGCTCGATGGCGGACCGGTGGCGCAGGCTGGGTGTCTTGGGCATTGATGTGACTCTTACCCGACGGCATTTCGAGTCTGCTGCCGTGCGTGATCTATAGAGGGCACTTGGTAAGGGCGTTCATGCGTGCCCGCGGCAGGGTACACCGGCGGCTGATGAAGTTCGCGGCGGCGGCATGTGTTGTCACCGGGCTTACCGGCGTGGCTGGCGCCACCATGGCTCTCGGATCGAATGCTTTGAATAGTCCCGTCTTCCGGCCCGGCCCGACGGGTGGCACGTATCTGCCGCGCACTCCGTTACCGTCAGGAAAGCACGGCACGCTCATCTGGCGGCCGGTTCCCGCCCCCGCGGGCGCGCGAGCCTGGCGGATCCTCTACAAGTCCACAACGTGGAACGGCACGCCGGCGGAGCCACCTGGTGCGCCCCCTCCACCATCGCCAACCCCGCACAGAACTTAGTCGACTACTTCAGCCCGCAAAACTCCTACGACTTCGACATCGGCATTCCTGCCCTCACCACTTTTCTGCGGAAGGGCTACGTCGTCACGGGGACGGACTACCAAAGCCTGGGCACCCCAGGCGTCCACCAGTACCTCCCAGCTCGACAGAGGCACGCAACGTGCTCGACTCCATCCTCACCGCCCGGCATATCCCCGCAGCCAGCGCCGGTACCCGCGCCGTGGTCCTGGGACGGTCCCAGGGGGGAGGGTCGGCGATCTTCTCCAATCAGCAGGCCGCCTACGGCAGGCCGGTTAAAGTCCTCGGCTCCGTCGACCTGGCCCCGGCGGCAGGGGTGGGAGTGGATCTCGAAAAGCAGGCGCCTCCGAATCCCAATGCCACACCCGCGTCGGAAGCCTTCACCAACTCCGAGCTCATCAACTTCTACCGAGGCATGCATGCCGCCTACCCCGAGCTCAAGCTCTCTCAGGTGCTCACCCCGCCGGCCTGCAACTGCTGAAGGGTGATGGCCAGATGTGCTCGCAGAAGCTCGGGGACGTCGTGATCTACAACTGTGCCGGCAATCCAACCGCGTACCTCAAGACGTCGATAACCTCAAGTCTGGCTCAACCAGATCAACCAGCAAACCGCGGGTAACGCACCGACGACGGCTCCCTCACTGGTAATCCAGGGCGCCAACGACTCGGCCATCGACCCCTACCCCACCACCGCCTACGTTCAGCGAGCCTGCCGCTGACTCCGCCTCTGACCGCCGAGTTCTGCGGTTCCGAAGTCGCCATAAACAGCTGCATCAGACTCCAAGAGCGCCTCTCGCCCCGGCCTGGAACACGCGGAACGGCAGGATGCGCTTGGCCAGCAAGCCCACGCGCTCGGCCGCTTTGCCGGCCGACACCCGCCGGGGCGGGTGCGGGCTTTCGAGGACCCGGCGCACCACGGCGGCCACATCGGCGGCGGGCGCGCCGTTGGCCTCGTCGCGTTCCATCGTGCCGAGGGCCTTGCTGAAGGCGGGGCCATAGACAGGATCAGCGGCCGATGCCGGCATCCGCCGGCTGGCCGTGAAGTCCGTCCTGATGTTGCCGGGCTCGACCAGCGTGACCTGGATGCCAAACGGCGCGACCTCATAGGCAAGCGCCTCGCCGAAGCCCTCGAGGGCGAACTTGCTCGCGCTATAGAACGCCTGGAAGGGGATGCCGATCAGGCCGCCGATCGAGCTCAGCAACACAATGCGCCCGCCGCCGTGCCCCCGCATGGCGGGCAGGGCCTGCTGCACCACCCGGACACAGCCCCAGAAGTTGGTCTCCAACTGGGCCCTGGCGTCGGCGACCGGGGACTGCTCCGCCGCGCCGGCCAGGCCCCATCCGGCGGCGGCGACCAGCGCATCGATCCGCCCGCGCTGCGCCAGCATGCCCGCCACCCCGGCGCGCACCGATTCATCGTCGTCGACGTTCATGACCAGCCCGGTGCACCCGTCCGGGGCGGTGCCCCGCCGGCTGGCCCCGGTGACGGCCCAGCCCGCCGCGTGCAGCACCTCGGCGCAGGCCCACCCGATGCCCGCCGACGCCCCGGTAACCAGCACCGATCTCGCTTCATCGCCCATGCCCGTGCTCCGATATCACCCGGCCCGCCCCGGCCGCCCGGCACGCCCAGGCCGGTCACGGAATCGTACGCCGGAAACTCGAGGTGGCACGAGCGTGCCTGCCGGGGATTGAGCGAGTCGGGATCCATGGCTGCTCCGACTCAGCATCAGTTTCCGTGGCTGGTCCTGCTCATGCGCAGCCCGCGCCCGAGCCGCCACTATGTGCGGCATAGGAAGCCTCGACGTTCTTCTGTTGGGGCACGCAGAACGGGATGCTATGAGCGTGTGCCGAGACGGGCCTGTCCCGGGTTCATCGCTGCCGGGATGTCGAGGATCTTCAGGCCGCTGTCGGCCAGTTCGGTGCCATCGCCGCATCCGTGGGTGCGTTCTTGCCGGGTAACACCCAGGCGATCAGCTGGGCAGCGCGGGTTCTCGTCGGCGATTTCCTGCCTGCGAACGCGCAACAGCTAGACGCCTGTCAGCCGCGCTCCCGCGGGATCGAACGCGCAGCGCATCCGTCAGCAATGCGACCAGCGCCTCGATCTGCACGTCGGCCGGCGAGGCGGCTTCCTGGTCCACCCCATCCAGCGCCCGGGCGGCAAGCCCTGCCTTGCCGTCGATCAGCCCGGCGATCCGGGCATCGATGGTCTGCGCGGCGATGATGCGCCACGCAGTCACCGGTTCGGCCTGCCCAATGCGGTGGCTGCGGTCGATGGCCTGGGTCTGCTCCGCGTCGGTCCAGGAGAGCTCGGCCAGCACGATGTTCGAGGCGACTTGCAGATTCAGGCCCACGCCAGCCGCGGTCAGCGAGCACACCGCGATCGTTACGTCCGGGTCGTTCACGAAGGCGTCGACGTTCGCCTGCCGCGCCGTGGGTGTCTGGCCGCCACGGATCGACGAGAAGCGCACCCCCTGCCGGGCGAGAATCTCTTCGGCGGCGTCCATCACGTCGACGTGCTTGGCGAAGAAGACGACCTTGCCGGCGCTGCGGGCCAGCTGCGTCGCGTAGTCCGCGGCCAGCTCGGCTTTCGCCTGGCCGATGCGTCGCATCATGGTGAACACGTTCTCACCGGACTGCGCGGCCGTCGCCTCCTTCAGCTCTGACCGGGCCACCCAGCGGACAAGGTCGTGGTCGATGCCCTCGGCGCCGACGTCGCGGGATCGGTTCGCGAGCGCGGTCTGGTACCGCGCCACCATCCGGCCGGCGAGGTCCCGTTCAGCCGCCCGGATCGACCGGCCAGCCCGTTCGTCCAGCTCAACGGGGAGGTCGGCGATACGGCGGGCAGGGATGTCAGCGGCCACGTCGAGCTTGCGGCGGCGCACGATGCCGCGGTCGATCACGCACTGGCGCGCCGCGGCGTAGAAGCCCCGGTCGGCGGGCGTCAGGCCGGTTTCCTCAAGCGCATCCATCAGCTCGGCCAGGGGCTTGCTGTCGTCGATCCAGCCGAGGAACTGCCAGATCGCCCGGAAGTCCTCGATGTCGTTGATCAGCGGGGTGCCGGTCAGCGCCATCAGCAGGGGCTGGTCCGTACGGGTCCGGATGCGGTCGGAGAGCGCGAGGACGTGCTGTGAGCGCTGCGAGGTCTTGTTCTTGATGAAGTGGGCCTCGTCCACGACCATGCCGCGGAAGCCAAAGCCGCTGAGCCAGCCCATGTGACGGTCGAGAACCTCGTAGTTGAGCACGACGATATCGGCGAAGCCGTCGACAGCCTCGCCGGCGCCCTGCACCACGGTGGCCGGGCGGCGGGGAGTCCAGCGGGCCGCCTCACGGGCCCAGCTGGTCTTGACGACGTTCGGCACGACGACGAGCAGCGGGTAAGCGTTCGCTGCTTCCGCGGCGAGCAGCGCCTGGGCCGTCTTGCCCAGACCCGGCTCATCAGCGAGCAGGAACGTCCGGTGACCGGCAGCGGCCGCGGCGACCAGCTGCCCCTGGTGCGGCATCAGTTCCAGTCCCGCCGGGGTGAACCGTGCCGTGGGCGCCGGGAGCGCCATACACGCCGGGGTTCCCCCGCCGGCACGCTCGAAGGAACTCAGCAGCGGGCCGAGCAGCTCCCAGCCGGCCAGGCGGCGCGGACGGGAGGTGGGCTGCGGGACGGCGGAGAAGTCGGGGGCGAGGAAGGGGTTGGCCAGCTGCCGGGAGATCACCGACTGCGGCACGGCGCTCCGCTCCGGGCCGACGGAAGCTGTAGCGGTCTCCGCCGGCGCGATCTCTTCGGGCGCCGGCGCGATGCCGAGGTCCCGCAGCATTTCCCGCTTGAGCGACCTGGCCGCGTCGGAGACGCCGGAGCCCTCGGCGAGCAGCGCCAGTAGCTCAGCGTCCTGGACAGCGGTCGTCGCCAGGATGGCCGCGATGCCGTCCAGCCTCTTGAGCTGCTCGGCCCGATGACTGTCGCTTCCGCCCGCCGTCCGGACGCGGGCGCGCTCGTCGCGCAGCAGCAGGGCGACGGCCTGGAATTTCGTACGCACGGCCGGCGTCACGCGGCCGCGACGGGCAGCCGTCTCGACCTCCCCGACAGTCCGGGCGAGCACCGAGACGACGTCACCGCGGCGGTGGACGGGTCGCTGCTTCCGCGCGGCGGTATGGCGAGCGCCCTTCTGGCGCTGGCCTGGTCGAGCCACAGACATCTCCTCTGGAATGCCGGGGCGCGGTGGCCACGGCAGCATGCCGCACTGTCCCGCGGCCGGGACGAGGGGACGTCCCGAGCGCAGGGCCTGGTGCTTCGAACGCCGGGCCGACTGCGGATCTCCAACGATCAACGCAGCGGGTCCGGCAAAGCGTTTCGCGCGGACCCGGAGCCGCCGACGGGCGGGCTCGTAACCACAGCATCGGAAGCCGCCGGACGACCGGCTCGGTTCTTGGGTACCGCTCATGCTAACGCATGCCAGGGCGCATAATTCCCGGCCGCACCGTGGGTGAACGTCCTCAGCTGCCGCGGGCAGGGTCAGGCACCGGGGCCTGGTGTGAGACCCTGCTATGCCCGGGTGGCCAGCCGGCAGCCGTGAACCCGGCTAAGCGCCGTCCCGCAAATGATCTCCAGTCGGCGGCTCGGTCGCCAGATCCGATGACCTGATCGGCCACTGGCTGGCGCCAGAATTACGTTATGGCAAAGATCCGCGACATAGTGTTCGACGCCCGGCATCCAGCGTCGGCTGCCCGATTCTGGGCCGGGGCTCTGGACGACTACGAAGTCGCACCCTATGACGACGCAGAGCTAGACAGGCTGCGCGGCCTGGGCACCAGCGATCCAGAGTATGACCCCACCGTCCTGGTTGAAGCTGGCCCTGGTGGTGTACCGCGACTATGGTTCCAGCTCGTACCCGAGACCAGAATCGTCAAGAACCGCGTGCACCTGGACCTGGTAGCCACCGACGCTGACGCCGAGGCCGAGCGGCTCACCGGGCTCGGAGCCAGCGTGCTAGCGAGATACCCTGGCTGGATCACCCTGGCCGACCCTGAGGGTAACGAGTTCTGCATCCAGCGCTCCGAGCCGTCGGCAACGGCCAGGTAATCGCACTCTTTGGGCCCATACCGAGTTCACCCATCTGCCGCAGACCGGGCACGTGTACCGGGCGGTTACGATGCGTTCGCAAGGGCCCATCCAGGCATGGCGCCCAGGGATTGACCCTGAAAGCTGGCGCACATAACCGGCCAGCCGGAGGAGCGGCTGACCTGGGATCAGTGCTCGGGTTCGTACTTGAAAGAGAGCTGGAGCTTGGTGCGATAGGTGATCGCCCCGCCCTCGTCCAGGTGAATGTCCTGCTTGACGACCTCGGCCACCCGCAGATCGCGGAGCGTCCCGGCGGCGGTCCTGATCGCCTCCGCTGCTGCGTCTTCCCATGAAGTGCTGCTTGTCCCGATGATCTCGGTCACCCTGTACACGCTCATAACGCTCTCCTTTGACCGCGTGCGGCCCGTCCGGGACTACTGCGGCCAGCCTGTCACAGAGCGCCCCTGCCTGTCGCCGATGCAGCCGGTGTCCACAATGCCGACTCCTCCCCCCGACGATCGCTGCGGTGTCGGAACGCTCGGCCATGCTTGATATGCGGGGTGATCGTGAGGCGGCAAGACCGAGAACCCTGCGCCTCGATCACCCACATGATCAGGATTATGTGGCCCGTAGGCGTAGGTGACCGAGGTCACCCACATAATGCCGCGTACAGCACGCGGAGGCTGATCGTAGGACTTATCCGCATACTGGAGCGCCTGGCACATCATCCAAACTGACGGGCGTGAGGTCGACACTGCGCTGTGCGGGCCGCACTTACGTCCCCTGTTGGAGATGCGCGCGACGCTGCACGAGGGCTGGACACGCTTGGCCCATCCAGCCGGCAACTCCGGCGGGCGCCGTCCGGGCTCGTTGTGGCGCCTGATCAGGCTGGGCGGCTCCCGTACCTGACCCGGTTCACGCCTCGGAGGAGGCCGGCTTGGCGGTAGTGCGGGCGAGCAGCAGGGCGATGTCGTCTCGGGCTGGGGGGCCGAGGCTGGCCAGCACGCTGTCGCCCAGGTCGTCCAGTGATCGTGGGGGGCCGGCGGCCAGGGCGCGGGCGAGCCGGGACATGCCGGCGCCGATGTCTTGGCCCGGCAGCTCGACCAGCCCGTCGGTGTACAGGGCCAGCACACTGCCTGCGGGCAGGTCGATGTCGGTGGCGGGGTAAGGCCCTGCGCCCGCGCCGAGCATTACCCCGCCCGGCACGTCGAGGAATTCCACCGCGCCGCCAGGGTGGCGCAGCGCGGGCGGCAGATGCCCGGCGCTGGTGAGCCGGCACCGCCGCGACGCCAGGTCATACGCTGCGTACAGGCACGTGGCGCCGGCCTCGTCGGCGTCGGCGGCGACCACCGTGCTGAGCTGGGCCATGATCTCTTCCGCCGTGTGCCCGAGGCGGGCCAGGGCCGCAGTGGTGGTCCGCAGCTGGCCCATGAGCGCGGCGGCGTGGATGCTGTGGCCGGTCACGTCCCCGACCACCAGCGCCACCTGGCCTCGATCGAGCGCGATGACGTCGAACCAGTCGCCGCCGGCCTGCGCGGCCTGGCTGGCCGGCTGGTAGCGGTAGGCGATGCCGAGCCCGGGCACCTCGGGGATGGCCCGGGGCAGCAGGCTGCGCTGCAAGGTCACCGCCGCGTCGTGCTCTCGCGTGTACAGCCGGGCGTTGTCGATGTGCACTGCCGCGCGGGAGGCCAGGTCGCTGACCAGCCGCACATCAGCCTCATCGTAGGGCTCGGGGTGCTCAGCCCGGGAGAGCGCGGCGACCCCCAGGGTGACGCCCCGGGCGGTCAGCGGCACCACCATGGCCGTATGCACCCCCCTGGTGAGGAGGGCTTCCGCGTTGCCAGGCGCGTACCAGATCCGGCTCCTTACCTCGGTCCGATTCCGCGCCACGAGGGTCTTCCCGAGTGAGAGCGCCACGGCGACCGGAGTGGCCGGAGCGGTGATTAGATCGCCTGCCTGGGTAGACAATCTTGGCCCTGGTTGCGCCATCGCGCACCGCGACCCGGCGAAGCCGCAGGGGGAGTGAGCCGGGGACCGGGAGATCTTCACCCCGCAGCACCTCGTCGCACAGGTCGACGCTGATGCGATCGGCGAGCTCGGGCACGGCCAGGGCGGCCAGTTCCTCAGCCGTGCGGTGGATATCGAGCGTGGTCCCGATCTGGCGGCTGGCCCGCTCGAGCAGGTCGAGCCGAGCATTGGCCTGCACCCGGTCGGTGACGTCAATGAGCAGGCCCACCGCCCCGAGCACTTGGCCGTCGTCTGTCACCCGGTACGCCGACCAGGACAGGACCCGGCGCTTGCCGGACAGGGTCTGCTCTATATGCATGTCGACCACGGGAACGCCCCGGTTGATCACCTGCTCGGCGAGGGTGCGTTCGGCCAGGGCCGTGTCCGTGCCAGCCTGACCATCTGAGGGCCGGCGGCCGAGGATCGCCTCGTCGGGGAGGCCCACCAGCCGGCGGAACGCCTCGTTGGTGCGCCTGGCGCGCAGCTCGCAGTCGCCGAAGACCATGGGGATCGGTGACTGGTCGAACAGCACGTCCAATTCGCGGATGGAAAGGCCAGAATTAGGAAGCGATTGCATGATGACGTTCCGTAAATATCACTATTATAAGTGATGCATTATTCTGGTATGTGGCGCATTGTCACCTCGTTGTCCAGAGACGTGCAACCAGCGGAGCGGAAAATCGGCACTGATTACCAACTTTAGCGATCCCGGCGTACTGCGGTGATCAGCCCTTCCCGGCGGGATGCGGCCAGCGCCTGAGCGTGGCTTTGGCCGCCGTCCGCACCGTGCCGGGATTGGGCCCGGCGGCGCTTGGGGCGTGCTCGCTGGCGCTGGTCAATGACTCCTACCTCGACCCGGGAGAGCGGGCACGTGCCATGGGCTTGTGAACGGCTGGCGGGCGGCGGCTTCGCTGGCCGTTCGTTGCCGCGGCAGCACCCGGAGCACACGCACGATGAAAGCCCGGAAATCTTCCATGAAGTGGCGCAAGAACCGCGCCGTGCTGGCGTCGGTAACCTCACCGGCGTCGGTGATCATGCCCGGTGTGAAGTGGATATACGCCTCCGGCGTACTCATCTGTGGGGAGTCGCAGTAGCACAGCGCGGAGCGCAGGCTGTGCTGAGCAAGTGCTGTCCCGAGCTTGCCCGGGGACATGCCGATCACTGCCGAGGGCTTGCCCGCGAACGAGTTCTGCCCGGGCGGGCGGCTCCCCCAGTCGATGGCGTTCTTCAGGGCGCCGGGGATGGAGCGGTTGTACTCCGGGGTCACGAACAGCACGGCGTCCACGGCGGCGATGGAGTCCTTGAGCGCCCTGCCCTCCCCGGGTAGCCGGCGTCGTAGTCATAGCTGTACAGCGGAGATCCTTGATCGGAATCTCCACGAATTCCATATCTGGTGGGGCCAGGCGGATCAGCGCCCTGGCCAGCATGCGGTTGATCGAGGCGGTCGCCAAGCTACCGACGATGTAGCCCACCTTGTACCTGCGATGACAAAGAAGATCGCCCGGCCGTCGGCAGGCCGGACCTCCGGCGGGCCTACGATCGTGACCAGCGTTCCGCCGGCGCGCACCAGCGGGGCTGAGCGTTCGAAGACCTCGCCCCCCAATTACATCGAACACCACGTCGACCTCGCCAACCTCCTCCAGCCGGTCGGCCTGCAGGTCCACGAACGCGTCCGCGCCTAGCCCCAGCGCAACCTCCCGGTCCGAGGCACGACCGGTGCCGATCACGCGGGCGCCCAGTTCGCGGGCGAGCTGCACCGCGATCGACCCGACGCCGCCCGCCGCGCCGTGGATCAAGATGGTCTGGCCGGTCTTGAGCTCTGCATGGTCGAACGGGCCTTGCCAGGCGGTCAGCCCGGAGATCGGTACAGCTGCGGCCACAGTGTGGTCGATGTCCGCCGGGAGCGGGGCGAGGTTGCGGGCCTCCACCGCGGTCAGGCATCGCGCGGGCGGCGCTGGAAGACCGAATGGGATGTTCGGCGCTGCTGCCGAGCTGGGTTAGCCGGTGCCGCCCAGACGGACCGCGATAACTTGGCCGATACCCCTGGCGGCGTGGGTCAGCCCCTGAGGTGCCGTGCGCCGTAGCCTGGCTACCAGATACGGACCCGAGCTGCAGGCTCGAGCCACAACTCGTCGGTGGCACGGACATCAAACGCGTCGTAGAACTCGTCGAGGTTCCGCACGATCTGGTTGCAGCGGAACTCGCCGGGGGAATGCGGGTCGGTGGCGAGCCGCCGGATGACTTCCTGGTCACGGGTCTTTTGCCGCCAGGAACGGCCCCATGACAAGAAGAAGCGCTGGGCTCCCGTCAAACCATCGATGACTGGCGCTTCCTCGCCGTGCAACGACAGCAGATAGGCCTTCCATGCGATGCCGAGGCCGCCCAGGTCCCCGATGTTCTCCCCGATCGTGAGCGCCCCGTTCACGTGCTGGCCGGGAGCCTGATTCGGCGCCAGAGCGTTGTACTGCTCGATCAGCGACCGGGTCAAGGCGTCGAATGCGTCCCGATCGGCTGCGGTCCACCAGTCGGTGAGCCTGCCGTCACCGTCGTACTTGGAACCCTGGTCGTCGAAGCCATGGCCGATCTCATGGCCGATAACCGCGCCGATCGCCCCGTAGTTGGCCGCGTCGTCGCGGCCCGGATCGAAGAACGGATCCTGCAAGATCGCTGCCGGGAACACGATCTCGTTCATGCCAGGGCTGTAGTAGGCGTTGACAGTCTGCGGGGTCATGAACCACTCGTCACGGTCGACCGGCTGGCCGATCTTGGTCAACTGGCGGCGGAACTCGAAAGCATGGGCGGCGCGCACGTTGCCCATCAGATCCGCCGGGTCGACCTTCAGGGTGGAGTAGTCGCGCCAGCGGACCGGGTAGCCGATCTTCGGGGTGAACTTCTCCAGCTTCTCCAGGGCCCGCCGGCGGGTGCGTTCCCCCATCCACTCAAGCTCGCTGATGCTCTGGCGGTAGGCCTCCAGGAGGTTGGCCACCAAGGCGTCCATCCGCTCCTTGGCCCCGGGCGCGAAGTGCCGGCCAACGTAGACTCGCCCGATAGCTTCGCCCATCGCCCCGCCTGCCAGCGAGACACCCCGCTTCCAGCGCTCACGCAGCTCGGATGTGCCGCTCAGCGTGCGGCCGTAGAAGTCGAAATTCTCCTGGACGAAGGCTTCCGACAGGAATCCGGCGGCGCTGTGGATAATCTGCCAGCACAGCCAGTCCCGCCACGCCGGAAGGTGTTCCTCGGTAAGCAGCGAGGCCAGCCCGGTACTGAAGCTCGGCTGGCGCACCACGATCTCGTCAAAGGCGCCGGCGGGCGGGTCCAGGGCCGCCAGCCAGCCGCGCAGGTCCGGCCCCTCAGAGAGGGCCTCGCTCCAGGTGAACAGGTTGTAAGTCTTCTCAATGTCGCGGCTGGCGACCCTATCCCAGTGGTGGCCAGCCACTGCCGTCTCCAACTCGAACACTCGCTTGGCTGCCCGGTCGGCGTCCGGCAGGCCGGCCAGCTCCAGCATGCGCTGCACATGACCGGCGTACGCGTCCCGGACGCCAGCGAACCGCTCCTCGCGGTAGTAGCTCTCGTCCGGCAGCGAGATCGCACCCTGCTGGAAGAAAACCACGTAACGGAGCGGGTTGCCAGGGTCGGTGGCGACAAAGAGCCGGTACAGACCCCCGATTCCCAGTCGCCCCAGCCGCCCGATCGTCTCGAGCAGCTCCGGAATGGCGCTGACGGCTCGCGCCGCCGCGAGCGCCTCGCTGATGGGCCGCGAGCCGAGCTGCTCGGCTCGCTCGGCGTCCATGAAACTGGCATACAGGTCGCCGAACTTCCGCTCCTCACTGCCTTGTGGTGCCGCTGCGGCCTCTTCCACGATCGCACGCACCGCTTTCTCAGCCTCTTCGCGCAAGATCATGAACGAGCCGTAGCTGGCCCGGTCGGCGGGGATCTCGGTTCGCGCAAGCCACCGGCCGTTGACGTGCCGGAACAAGTCGTCCTGAGGGCGGATATCAGGATCGAGCTCGTTGCAGGGGATACCGGACGGGAGCGTCATGCGCTCTAGCGTAGGACCGGCCATGGCCACGGCCGAGCCCAATAGATTGCCGCCACACCCGTCTCCCGGTGCCGGGCGCATGACCAGATGTTCTGGGTTCCGCAACTTGCCAAGCTTCAGGCGTCGGCAGAAGCCGAATCGGCAGGGCACGATGCCGCGTTCACATTTCACTCCTCGGTGTGAACTAGCGACCAGAAGGTCACTTGAGGTGCTTGCGCTGATCAGGCGGTCGCTAGCGGTCGGTTAAGGTCGGCGGCATGCGGTGCGGCTGCTGCACTTCCTGCTGCACCTCACCCCGGGCGCCCGGTCCTGCCTCTGTGCTGTCCCTGGCCGTGGCCAGCAGGGCCAGGAACGGGCCGACCCGGTGGCCTTCCTGGGCGGGATGGCGGAACAGGCTGTCGTGGTTCACGGTGTACCGGGTACGGCGGCCAACCCGGGTGCGGGCGACATAGCCGGCGGCCTCCAGATCGGCCACGATGGCCTGCGCTGTGCGTTCGGTAATGCCGGCCGCTGTGGCGATATCCCGGATCCGGGCCTCTGGGCTGCGGGCGATCTCCACCAGCACGTGGCCATGACCGGTTAGCAGCGTCCAGCTACCGCCGCGCTCGTCGGGAAAACTCATATCTCCCGAGCATAATCCCGTGTGAGAATCCTCGCGAGAGAAAACACATGAGATTTTTCTCGTGCTTCTATTGACAGGCACGAGATGCTTCCCGATCCTGGTAGGGCCGGACCGGGCCCACGGCCTTCTGGCCAGCGGCGCCGGTCAAGCACCCTAGGCAGGGACTCTCTCTGAGGGCTCAGGAAAGCGGGCCGCCTCACGCCAGCCATGCCGCCCGGGCAAGCGGGTCGGCAGCAGCACAAGGGGTGACGATGCCTGAAGTCAGGCTCCCCGTTGAGGTGGTCCGCGGCGTTCCGGTGGTGACGGCTCCCGAAGAGATTGATATCACCAACGCCGCCGCGCTGCGGGCAGCCCTGCTCGAAGCAGCCGCGCACCAGCGCGGTGCGATGGTAGCGGACATGTCCGGGACCCAGTTCTGCGATTCGGCCGGGCTTCACGTCCTGGTACGCGCGCACAAGAGAGCCCAGACCGAGGGCGGCGAGCTGCTGCTAGTCGTCCCCGCCACCACCGTCCTGCGTATCTTCGCAATCACCGGCATCGATCGCATGATCCCCAACTTCTCGAGCCTGGAAGACGCCCTGGCTGCTCCCCCCAGCCGAACTGCCAGCGACCGCCCAGACAACGCGGATCAAAGCCTGACCGAGCCGAGTCGCCCCGCCTCGCGGAAGCCCGTAGCGAACGCCGCTCCGCTACTTGACCGGCGAAGGATGGCTCCCCCGTGACTGACCTGGAACAGGTAACAAGGCCGGTCGTCGTGCACCTCCCGGCCGAAATCGACATGGGTAACGCCGAGCGCGTCGGCGAAGAGCTCTGCTCAGCCTTCATACAAGGCGCCGCTGTCGTGATCGCGGACTTGACCTCGACGGTCTTCTGCGACTGCGCCGGGGCGCGCCAGTTCGTGCTGGCTCATAACCACGCGGACGCCCGCCATACTCAGATTCGCTTCGCGATACCCGACCGCAACCTGCTTCGCGTACTGACGCTGACCGGCCTTGACCAACTGCTGTCGATTTACCCGAGCTTGGACGCGGCGATATCCGCAGCGCCAGCGCTGGCCGGGAACGCGTTATCCCGGTAATCGGGCCTGGCGGCCTCCGGTGCTGGGCCCGGGCACGACGGGTTCAATCGCCGCAACGGGGCATCGGTCTCCGCACTGCCGGACCCGCGACGGCCCGGCCGCGGGCTGGAGGCGCCAGCTGGGCCGGTCTGCCAGGAAAGAGCCACCATTACGCCCGCTGCGGTTAGGTGGGCCCACAGCCCGACGGCCGGTCAGCCTGGGTATCGATCCCGCCTGGGTGTACCCGAGGCAGCTTCCGGCCGGTGCCACGCCTCAGATATGGCCGCCCAGGCCTCCCCGCGGCCACGTCATCAGGCGTCTTGCCGGTAGCGTCCAGATAGGCGCGGCCTTCGGAGAGGTCGTGGGGGCGCAGCCGTCTGTGGGTGAGCCAGTACGGGGATGCCTATGGCAAGCAGCACGAAGGCCTCGATCTGAGGCTGATCGAACAGCAACCCGGTGCGGCGAGCAGGGCGGCAGTGTCGGGGTACACCTCGAGGGCTCCCGCCCCCCGCAGCTGCTCTTCGGCGATTCCACCGGAGAGCAGGCAGATGCCGGGGATGCCCGCCCGCCGGGCCGCGATCGCGTCCCCGACCATGACGGCCCGCGTCCGGTCGGTGCCGGACGCGCTCAGCGCCCGCTCCACGATGTGCGGGTCCGGCTTGGCCCGCTCGACGGCGGCAGAGCAAATCACCGTGCCGATCACGTCACGGGCTCCGATGGCGTCCAGCATCAGGTCTATCTCGTCGTCTTTGGCGCTGTTGGCCAGCACCACCTGCAGCCCGAGGCCGACGGTCGCCGTGAGCAGGTCCGGCGCTCCGGGCAGCGGGCGCATCCTGGAACGCCTCCCACCAGGCGGCGACGTGCAGGTAATTGGTGTCGAGCAGCGTGCCGTCTACGTCGAAGATCACCCCACCGCGGCCGGGCTGGCCGGTCGTTCACCGGATCTCTAGCTTCCGGCCGATCACCTTGCCCGCGGCGCTCACTCGGAGCTCTTCCAGCAGGTCTGCCTGGCGCCGGGCCCGGGAGATCAGCTCGTCCAGCTGGCCGGAGTCGAGCCGGGTGTCGGTCTCGGCCAGGGCCCGCAAGGTCCGCCAGCCTGCGGCCTTGCCCTCCACCCCCAGCCGCATCATCTCGAGTTCCTCCAGGCTGCTAAGAGGTGACCGGGCCAGAAGGTGGCCGTTGAGCTTCAGCCGCGCGGCTTTCTCGCCGATCCAAGCGGCGCAGACCTTGTAACTGCGGACGGGGATGCCGAGCGCGGCCATGATCTCGAGCAGCGCGGCACGATCCTGCGCGACCTCGGCAGCGAAACGCTGCAGCGCGCCGCCCGGGTCGCCTTGGTGTGACCCTGCCACCCGCCGGGCCAGCTCGGCCCCGCCGGTCGCACCCGCCAGGTGATCGTTGAGGTAGATGCCCAGCAGCTCAGGCTCAGAGCGTCCGATGCCTGCCGTTGCGCCTATCTTGGCCATGGCTCCTCCACGTCAGACGTTTAGCGTTCCCCGTACTGCCCCTCACATCTCCTAATGCCCGTCACGCGCGGCTTATGCATCGACGGCATCGACGGGGCCACCGGCCCGCCCACGCACGCGCCGGGGCCCGGACGTAGCCGGGGCCGCCCGGAGAAACGCGATCCCGCCGTCAGGCTCGCTGGCCTTTGAGGGGTTCGGGTATCTCGAACGCACAGGTCCTCCTATGAGCGGCCGCAGCACTGCGAAGCCTGCCCAGGACCGCCCAAGCCGAAGGCCGGTCAGCCTCCGGGTCTGCAGCCGGACTGTCCGGGCCGAGCGGGAGGCCGTCCACGGCGACCGGGCCGTCGTGATGCGAGCTGCTCGGGCCCCGGGATAGATGGGGCGCGACATTCCTTTCCGGCCGTACTTCGGGTTCCCGCTACCCGGCTATCCGCCAGTAAACTCCGTTGCCGGGCCGGCGCTGTCGCCCGCGCGCGCCGACTAGCGCTTCGTGCACGCTGTCCCCAGTGCGCGGATACCCCGGCACCGGATGCCGCCAGTGCACGGCGAGCAGGGTGGTTCCGCCCGGACGCAGCACTGTCAGAGACAATGCCAAGAGGCGTTGCAGGCCATCCCCGCCGAAGCAGTACAGAACTCGGGGAAACCGATCAGGTCGACATCCCCGGCCGGGCGGTCTGGCGCGAGGTACACCGTCGCCCACCGGCCCGCGCGGTCGAGTGCCGTGACATTGTAGGATATGTGCACCAGCACCCCGGCACCACCGGCCGGGCCGCAGAGGTCCTGGGCGAACAGCAGGCGTTCCTGCGCGCCCTGGACGTCGCGGGCGCGGTCACCCGCAGTGGACCGCTGGCGGGCGCCGCCGTTATTCCCGCCGCCAGCTCGCCTTCGCCGCCCGGATCCGGGAGCTGTTCGACCAGGGCCACACGCTGGCGGCCGCGCTGCGGATCCTGGCGCTGGAAGATGACCTGGCCGCCGAGCGCGCCCTGACCGCCCGCCTGCACGAACGGCTCGCTGGCCAGGACGAGGGCTAATCCGGGCGGCGGGGCTGCGTCGCGCTGCGGGGCGGGCGGGTCCGCGGTGCCCCGGCCCGCGGGGCGGGGTCCGCGCCGTCGCTAGCCAGTGCCTGCAGCCGGGCCAGTTCGGCGTGCAGCTGACGGGTCTCCTCCTGGAGCTGCAGGACCCGGCGGATGCCGGCCAGGTTCAGCCCGTCGGCGGTTAGCGAGCAGATCTCGGTCAGCCGGTCGATGTCGCGGCGCGAGTAGCGGCGGGTGCCGCCCGCGCTGCGGGCGGGGTCGAGGAGTCCCTCGCGCTCGTAGATCCGCAGGGTTTGCGGGTGCAGCCCGGCCAGCTCGGCGGCCACCGAGATGCTGAACAGGCCCCGGTCCAGATCCACCCATCCCGGGGTTACCATGGCCAGTCCCAGTCATAGGCGAGGTAGCGCAGGGCCAGCCCGGCGAACCTGGTCTCCTCCTCATCGCGCCGGGCCGGCACCGGCTCGCGGTGCGGGCTTTCCACCCGGACTGGTCCCGCCCACAGCGGCGGCGGGCCGGGTATCCGCGTCGCTGGCGTCCAGGCGGCCTGCTGCCGCCGGGACGCGAGGGGCGGGGTTTTCTCGCGGGCGAGATCCTGGTCATAGGCGGCGCGGCGGGCCGGGTCGCCGAGCACGTGCCAGGCTGTGGCCAGGGCACGGAACCGGCCCGGCGCGGCGGCATCGCCCGGCCTCGAATCGGGGTGCTCGGCGCGCGCCCGGCGCCGCCAGGCCTGCGCGATGTCGTCGCGGGAGGCCTCGCGGGGCACCCCCAGCAGCTGGTACAGATCCGGGCCCAGGCCGCCGGGATCCGCAGCGGCCATGACCGTCACCTACCCTTCGCTGACACGGACAGCCAGATTTGCCTCCAGTATGCCGCATGATGAAATCTCAGTCGAGGCTTGTCAGATACTTGTCTGGCGTGCTATATAGATGCCGTGAGCGTGACCGACAACCCGGACAAGGCAAGGAGGCACCCATCATGCTCATGCGCACCGACCCGTTCCGCGAACTGGACCGGCTCACCCAGCAGGTGCTCGGCACCACCGCCCGGCCCGCCGCGATGCCGATGGATGCCTACCGCCACGGCGACAGCTTCTACATCCACTTCGACCTGCCCGGCATCAACACCGAGTCCATCGACCTGACTGTCGAGCAGAACGTGCTGACCGTCCGCGCCGAGCGCGCCCCGGTGCAGGCTGACGGGGCCGAGATGCTCGTCGCCGAACGGCCCTGCGGCACCTTCACCCGGCAGGTCTTCCTCGGTGAGACCCTCGACGCCGACAAGATCGCCGCCGACTACGCGGCCGGCGTGCTGACCCTGACCATCCCGGTGCACGAGGCGGCCAAGCCCCGCAGCATCCAGGTCAGCAGCCGCGACCAGAAGCAGGCCGTCACCGCGTAGTTCCTGACCCCAGCATCCCCGGTATGGGCCGCCACACGGTGGCCCATACCGCCGGGATCCACCTCAGTGCCGGCTGACGCCCCGGGTTTGCGGCTTCACCCGTCCGGTGAGGCCCGCTGGGCGCCCGCTTCTATGCGGGCCTTCCCGGGCCGGTCCCGCGTTCGCCGCAGCGTGGTGGGCTGGCGCTGGATGCGCAGAAAGCGATGACGGCGATGACAGTCCCAGCACCTGGCACCGGCGGGGTCCGCTGCTGCCGCGAACGCCGCGCCGGCGGACATGGGGACGGCCCGGCCGGCAGGCGGCCCGCACCGGGCGCCAGGCGGTCACCGCGTGGCCGGAGCAGGTGGCGGCATCGATGGCCGGGCAGGCCAGCCAGCTCCCCGGGCCGCCATCCAGCCTGACCACCCCGGTGACAGCGGTGAAGGGCGGTGAGCAAGCCATGGACGGACTGCTCGTGCACGTCCGCCCGCAGCCAGGCTGCACCCTGGTCACCGCCGCGGGCGACATCGACGCCGCCACCGCCGGCCGGCTGCGCGCCCGGCTCAGCGAGGCGCTGATGATCGGACGGCCGGTGATCGCCGACCTGAGCCAGGTCGCCTTCATCGACGCGGCCGGGCTGAACGCCCTGGCGGCTGCGGCCCGCCAGGCCCGCACCCGCCGCGGCAGCCTGCACGTGGTGTCCGCCACCGGCCAGGTCCGGTGGCTGATCACCCTCACCGGCCTGGACCAGGCCATCCCGCTGGCCCGCACCACAGCCGAGGCAGCCGCCGCGCTGTCCCCGCGGCACGGCACGGCAGGCAAGTGCGCCGCCCGGCTGAGGAGGCTGCGCCAGCACTACGCGCTGAGCCGGTGGCGGTGACTGCCAGTGAGCGCGTCCCCGAAATCCACCCACCGCCAGCCAGCTGCACGCTGACCGCTCGGCCAGCCACGCCGACGCGAGGAGGCTGGTGAACCACGGGAAGATGGCGCGTCCCCCCTGCCGCTGCCGACCCAGCTCAGCCAGGGCCACGGCAGCCGCGCAGGCCCCGGCCAGCGCTCTGGGCCGACGGCGGACAGCAAGCAGCGCGGCCGGGAGCAAGGCGAGTTCCACCGCCAGCCGCGGCGGCTGGGCCAGGCTATCGTAGGCTTGCCGGGCACGCTGGCTGATGAAGTGCCGGGTGCAGGGCGGCAGCCGGTTCTGGAGGCATCGCCGTCAGCGGCCGGGCGCGCTTACCCGCTTGAAGTCCATCTCCTCCAGGCGTGTCTGCACGGTCTGGCCACTTTCCCAGGAGTTGGCCCCTGGCAGCACGCTCGGGCTTGCGATATCAGCCCGGTTCTGGCGCTTGTGCGCGGTAGAGATGCCGAGCCTGTGGTCTCGGGCGCAGATTAGCGCCTCGTTGGCCTGGCCGTCCTCTGTCAGGCCCATCATCAGCTGCGGGATTCCGTAGGGGAAGTCGTCGCGGTCGTATTGCCAGGTATGGAACGTCTTCCCATAGGTCGTCACGAGGTCGCGGAAGTAGGCATGTTCCGCAAGATCAGGGATCCCCGGGGCGGCCAGGATGCCCGACTTCACCTCGTAGTGGTGACTATGCCACAGCCGCTTCTCGTCTTCGGGGAGGCTGCGGAAACGCTCCTTACTGACGATGTACTCGATCCCGATTAGCCGCGCATCCGGCGCATTGCGGTCGAAGATCACGCACTGATGCAGGTCATGGCGCAGGTGAACGCAGAAATGCGACGCCTCCACCTGCCGGCCCATCTCATCGGCATACATGTGGAAGCCATTGAGGTAGGTGCTCATCGCATCCAGCGGGTATTTCGGCTGGATAGCACCGGCTGCCAGGTCGAGCACGCGCTGCCTGAGCGGATGTCCCTTGTTGATCTTGGCGGTCGCCATCGCCTTGCGGCCGAAGATCACACCGGCTGCAGTTGCTACCCCAGCGGCGGCACCGATACCGATGCACTCCAGCCCCTTCATCGCGCCGTCATGGCTGCGAACATTCCATGTCCAGTTCATACCTCTGCCCTCCCTCGCGAGCGTGCCGCCATGCCAGCCGCCCTGGCGTGTCGGAGCGGACATCGCTGTTACCGAACCCGCCACTCATCGGTGGTGATATGCGATCCGGCCTGTGGGCCCATTTGCGGCATTCCGCCATCGACAGGCCAGCTCGCGCCGGTGACATAGGACGCCTGCGCTGAGGCCAGGAACGCGATCACCGACGCTATCTCCCTGGCATCGCCCGGCCGGCCCAGCGGCACGCCCGGCCGGTGCTCGGTGTGTGGGTCCTGGTCTTCCTGACCGGTCATGGGAGTCGCGATCTCGCCTGGGGCGACGCAGTTGGCGGTGATGCCGTATTGCCCAAGTTCCAGCGCCAGTGTCTTCATCAGCCCGCCCAAGCCGTGCTTAGCCGCGTCGTAGGCAGCCGAGCCCACTCCTGGCTCCTTACACCGGTCACCTGACCTCGGCCGAGGCGACGTGGGCTACCCATCACACGGACCACCATGCGCCCTGCCGCACATTCATCGGCCGCCCTCCCCGCGGCTGAGGTCAACGAGCACCGGCTGAGGTTCCTGGAGAGCTGGAAAGGCAGAGATCGCCCGGAGGTTTGGCGGCACAGGCCAGCCGGACAGATGCCGAAGTCTCTGGGCCGCCGCAGGGGCCGGGCCAGGGCCGGGTTGAAGCCCGGCGGGCGGGGTAGGGGCGTCGGGCGGCATCGCTCCTGACGCCGAGTTCTGCCCGAGATGCCGCGTGGCCGGGCAATGTGCAGGAGGCCGATCATGCGAATTCCAGCCGCCCTGCTGCCAGTGGCCGGAGCCGCGGCCCTCGCCGTCGGCTGGCGAATGCAGCAGCAGGCCGACGATATAAGCGGTGACGTGCTGGGCCGCGAGCCGATGGGCGTCGTCGAGCACGACCGCGACCCACTGGGCGTGCGGCAATTCGCGACCCATCACCTGCCGCTCGAGCAAGCGCCGTACGGGTACGAGATCTTCCGCGACAAGGACGATGGCTGCATCAAGGTCGTCCTCCAGCCATGACCGCCCGGCCGGGCCGGCGAAACGGACGTGCACCGCGGGGGGCGGCATGTGCAGTGCCGGAAGGCGGGACCTGGATGTCATGGCCGGGCAGCTAGCCGCGCGGCTGCTGGAACGGGCGCACCTGGCCAGCCCCGAAGAGATAGCCGACAGCATCGCCGAGGCAGCGCGCCCCCTAGGAGTCATGGGCGCCCGCATCTACCTGGCTGATCTTCAGCAGCGCAAGCTCAGGCCCGTGGCGGCCAGCGGCGCCCCGCGAGCGCTGGCCATCGACGGGACCTTGGCCGGGCAGGCGTATCGCACGGTGAGCGTGCAATATGGGCCCGCTGGTGACGGCCCCGGCTGGCGGGTGTGGCTGCCGCTGACCGGTGGGACGGAACGGCTCGGGGTGCTCGAGCTGGACTGCGGTGACGTCAGCGAGCCGATGCGGGCCTGCTACCGGATGATTGCCTCGCTCGCCGGGTTGATGGTGGCGGGCAAGACCGCGTTCAGCGATGCGCTGGCCGCGGGGCGGCGATCGGGGCCGATGGCATTGCAGGCGGAGCTGGTCTGGGGATACCTGGTACCGCGGACGTTCGCAACTGACCAGGTCCTGGTTGCGGCGATGCTGGAGCCCGCCTATCACGTGGGCGGAGACGCCTTCGACTACTCGCTAGCCGGTGGCCGGCTGCACGTATCGCTCTTCGACGGAGTCGGCCACGACCTGGAGGCCGGGCTGATCACCACCGTCGGCATGGCGTCCTGCCGC
>Ga0335075_10003013_pt1 | contig 26923 bp, 19 predicted proteins | sample Lox_Sample_24_FD_206723 | JGI IMG/M metagenome (GOLD analysis project Ga0335075, IMG submission 206723) | Soil microbial communities from Loxahatchee National Wildlife Refuge, Florida, United States - Lox_Sample_2.4 | ecosystem: Environmental > Terrestrial > Soil > Wetlands | place: USA...
AGGCTCGCGATATCGAATTCGAGCGGCACCTTTCCCGGCTTGTCGGTGCCAAGAATCAGCGTGGCATTGTCGATGAGCAGCTCGCCGACGGTAATCTCAATCTTCTGTTTGCGTCCGGTTTCGCCCGACGGATTCAGCCTGGGCATCTCTTTCCGCTGATTCTTCGGCGGCAGGTTGATTCCCAGCCCCGATATCCGCACTTGTCCGATATGCATGGGCGTGCTCAGCAGGCCGCGCCAGTCGGTGCGGAAAGAAAATTTGTCGACCGAGAAGAGCGGCTGCTGCATACCCAGCTTATTGGGATAAAGCTTCAAGCCTCCACCCGAGACTTCAAAACCGCGCAGCACCGAGACATCGAAGCTTTTGAGCTCCACACGGCTGTCGAAGCGCGTAGAGAGGGTATCGATGACCCGGCTGCGCAGGATTGGCGCGGCCCGGTGGAAGTAGATATCTGCAGCGATGAAGGCGCCCGCGACAATGAGCACGAAGATGAAGGCAATCCACACGAAGACTCGGCGTGTTCCGCCCTTTCGCGGCGGCGTGGGACTTGCGGGGCCGGCAACCGGTTCGATGGCTGATTCAGGTCTTTCTGCCACTTCTTACTTTCTCTTTCCAGAACTTCAGATCTGCAATAACTGGTTAGAGGCGCAAATTGCCTGCCGCGTTGGTTGCATGCATGTTCACGTCCATCGAAGCATAGCAAGTCCAGGCGTCCGGCAGGGTTCCTCTTCGCGGCGGCTGCGCGCCGGTCCGTTCCTCGTGTATACCATCTGTGGAATCGCTTTCCCATCCGGCGGCAAGAAAGACAGAGGTCGACAACCGTGAACAAGACGATCGTGGGGCTCGGCGAATTGCTCTGGGACCTGCTGCCTGCCGGCGAAAGGCTCGGCGGAGCCCCGGCGAATTTCACGGTTATGGCTTCGCGCCTGGGCAATCGCGGCGTCATTGCCAGCAGGCTGGGCGCAGATCAATGGGGCGCACGGGCGCGCAAGATTCTGAGCACGCTTCCTGCGGATACTTCTTTGATTCAGATGGATTCGGAGCAGCCCACCGGCACGGTCGGTGTGACCATCGTCGACAACGAGGCGCATTACGAAGTTCACCAGCCGGTAGCCTGGGATTTTCTGGAGTGGACTCCGGATTGGAAAAAGCTGGCTGGCCAGGCTGACGGCGTATGTTTCAGCTCTCTCGCCCAGCGCGCAGCGGTATCGCGGGCGACCATCCGGGAGTTCCTCTCTGCGACGCGTACGGAATGCGTGCGCGTCTTCGACGTGAACCTGCGCCCACCCTTCTTCTCAGCCGCCATCATCGCCGAATCGCTGGCCACAACCACCATCTTCAAGATGAACGAGCTCGAAGTGCCGCAGGTACTGGCGATGCTGGGCTCGGACCTCACGCCTGCCGCAGATGAAGCCGGGCTGCACGCAGCGGCGGAGTGGCTGTTGAAGCGATATCCGATGAAGCTGGTGGCCATCACCATGGGGGCGGACGGAAGCCTGCTGGTAAGCCGCGAAGACACGCATCGGCGGCAAGGCATTCACGGCGATGTCGTGGATACGGTGGGCGCCGGCGATGCGTTCACAGCGGCATTGGTCGATTCCTATCTCGCCGGGGCAAACCTGGCGCGCATGAATGAGGCTGGAAACCGCTGGGGAGCCTGGGTTGCATCGCAGCCCGGCGGGATGCCGGAGCTGAGTTCGGAAACACTGGCGGAGATTCAGCGCCGGGTCGCTGCCGCTTGATGTTGTCTTTACCGCCGGAAAGATGTATCTTCTCGTGATCGATGGCGCATTTTCCCACTCCGCAAGAACGAAGAACCCTGGGACGCGCGCGGCGCAAGCAGATGGCCCGCCAGAACCACTCCCAGTGGACGCCCGAAGCCCGTAGACACCAGCCGATTGTGCTGCTCGAAGAATCGATGCGCGGACGCGTTCCGCAGCTGGTGACATTGAAGTACGAACGCATGCTGGAATCGCCCTTCGGCTACTTCCGCGGCGCTGTCCCGGTGATGGCCGCCGATCTTGCCACCCTGCCGAATACCGGCATCGTGAACCAGATCTGCGGTGACGCCCATGTGCGCAACCTGGGCGCATTCGCGGCGCCAGACGGGCGGCTGGTCTTCGACATCAATGACTTCGACGAAACCATCCGCGCACCCTTCGAGTGGGACCTGAAGCGGCTGGCCACCAGCCTCACGCTCATCGGAAGAGCCAACGGCACAAAGCGCGGCGCGTGCGAGGAAACGGTGGCGGCGCTGGTGAGCCAGTACCGCAAATTTGTCGAAATGTTCGCGCGCATGCCGGTGACCGAGGTGGCAAAGTACCAGGTACACCGGCTGCAGAGAATTTCGCCCGTGGGTAAGGCGCTGCTGAAAGCCGAGCGCAGCACGCCAATGCATACGGTGGAGCAGCTGACTGAGCCCTCGAAGACGCAGCCCGCAAAGCGCGTTTTCAAAGAAGAGAAGCCGTTGCTGACGCACGTGAGCTCCGGAGTACGGCGCGCCGTGCTGGCCTCGCTGGTGGAATACGCCGAGACGCTGCAGCCCGAACGGAGGCATTTTCTTGCCCAGTATCACCCGCTGGATGTGGCCTTCAAAGTGGTCGGCACCGGTTCTGTGGGATTGCGCGACTATGTGATCTATCTCGAAGGAAATGGCTCATCCGATCCACTCTTCCTGCAGGTCAAGGAGCAGCCGGGTTCGGCATACGCAGGCTATCTGGATACCGAAGGCCTGGCGCAGCGGGTTCCGATGCATGAAGGACAGCGCGTGGTGAACGGGCAGCGCGCCATGCAGTTCCAGTCCGATCCGTTCCTGGGCTGGACCACCATTGCCAATCGCCAGTACGAAGTGCGCCAGCTGAACGACCACAAAGCCAGCATCGAAGTGGAAGACCTGGCCGGAGAGGGGCTGATGGAATATGCCCAGATGTGCGGTGAGCTGCTGGCCCGCGGCCACGCGCGATCCGGCGATGCCTGCGTGCTGGCCGGATATCTCGGCAACGGCGAGCGGTTCGGCGAGGCCCTGGCGCGCTTCGCGCAAGCCTACGCAGACCAGACAGAGAAGGACTGGGAAGAGTTGAGGGCGGCAAAAAGGCGGCCGGCTGGAAAAGCTGGGAAATAGGAGCCAGCCGGCGTTTCAGCGGGCAAAGTTATAAGAGAGCTGCACGCCATTTCCGTTCGCGTTTCGCAGCGCTGACACGGAAAGACGATTCCATGCGCTCTCAGAAGAGCGGCGGCGAACCACATATCCGCCGATTACGTAGCCGAGCGCGCTGCCGACGAAGACATCGGAAGGAAAGTGCTGGCGCGCCATCACCCGCGAAGCGGAAACCGTTGTGGCGAGCGAGTAGACCAGCAGCCGCGTGGCGATGCCGTTGTACTGTGCTCCAACCACATGGGCAAACGACCACGCCAGGATGGCGTGATCGGAAGGCATCGACTGCCCGTCAGGCCAGGTCTTCAGGCCGTGCGGCCAGAATCGCCCTGTCCCGTCGCCCTGCATCGGGTCCTGGCGGTTGATGGCGTATTGCAGCCCCTTGTTGAGGATGATCGAATCGGCCATCGCCTCTCCGGCGAGAACGGCCGTCTCCTGCAGGTGGTCGTTGTGCGTGACCCCGCCGGCGATATATCCCACTGCAACTGCGGCAGACGGGCCGTAGATTCCGCCGTAGTCCGACACGCGGCGGAATTCGTTCTCGCGCGAGGTATCGAATCCCACCGCCCGCAGGGCTTCATTGTCCTTATCCAGCGCGATGCCGGTAGCCGCTCCGAAGGGAAGAAGCCAGAGATAGTTGGCGGCAGAGAGATGAAAGGGGGCGGTGACGATGCCCACTTCATCCTGCACAACATGGACCGCGCATACCTGCAGCGATGAGAGGCGGCAATCTTTAACCGGAGCGACCTGGGCACCAGCAACCTCGGTCAAAAGCAACAGAAGAACGACGATGAGAAGGGGGCGCGGGAACATACTCCACAATGCTACATCGCGATTGCGAGGGCGTTCTGCGCCAGTCCGTGGGTTATCGGTCAACCGTAAACAACGCGCCAGGATTGTCTTTTACCACCACGCCTTCTTTATTCTGCCCGAGGTCGACTACGAGCCGGCGCAGCGCTGCCTGGTGCAGCACGTTGTTGGTGATGACGGCGTTCTCCAGTCCCTGGTAGACGATTCCGTACGCTGGGCTGTAGGTTCCGGTGTTTCCATCGTCGCGGCCCGACTGTAAGCAATTGCCTACGACGGCGCGGCGATTGAACGAAGCGCCGTCATCCCTGGCCATGCTGCGCTCCTGCTGTGTGGCGAAAAACCAATTGGGCCGAGGCCCGCGCGACCAACTCCGTGCGAATCTCATTGTAACCGGCAACCAAACGGGTAAACGTTGATGGCCGCTGAGACGCGGAGATGAGACGTTATCCGTCAGCCGCTAAAATAGACCTATGCTGCAACTTTCCGGGGCGGGCAAGCGCTTTGGCCCCAAGCTTCTTTTTGATGAGGCCGACTGGCTGATCACGCCCAACGAGCGCACCGCGCTGGTGGGCGCGAACGGCACCGGCAAATCCACGCTGATGAAGGTCCTCGCCGGCCTCGATGGGCTGGACTACGGCGGAGTGCAGCGCACGCGCGGCATGACCATCGGCTACCTGCCCCAGGATGGCCTGGCGCTTGCCGGGCGCACAGTGTTCGATGAATGCCTGTCGGTCTTCGCCGAGCTGATCGGCATGGAAAAGGAGCTGGAGACGCTCTCCACAGCTCTTGCCGAGCTGGATCCGGAGAGCGCGGAGTATGCAGCGGCGGCGGACCGCTTTTCGCACATCGACTCGCACTTTCGTGCCCATGACGGTTACACATTGGACGCGCAGGTGGGCACCGTCCTCACCGGGCTGGGATTTGCCAAGACGGACTGGACCCGGCGTACGGAAGAATTTTCCGGCGGCTGGCAGATGCGCATCGCGCTGGCCAAGCTGCTGCTGCAAAAGCCGAGCCTGCTGCTGCTGGACGAGCCGACGAACCATCTCGATCTTGAAACCCGCAACTGGCTCGAGACCTACCTGCGCAACTATCCGAATGGATACATCCTGATCTCGCACGACCGCTATTTTCTCGATGTGACGGTCGACAAGATCGTCGAGATATGGAACAAGAAGCTGCATGTGTACCACGGCAACTACGAAAAGTACCTGCAGCAAAAAGAAGAGCGCATGACGCAGCTGAAGGCGGCGTACAAAAACCAGCGCGACCAGATCGAGCACCTCGAAGCCTTCATCTCGCGCTTCCGCTATCAGGCCACGAAGGCCAAGCAGGTGCAGAGCAGGATTAAGGAGCTCGACAAGATTGTGCGTATCGAGATTCCCGAAGAGGAGGCGGTCATTCACTTCTCGTTCCCGCAGCCTCCGGCCTCGGGACGCACGGTCGTCGAGGTCTCAAACCTGTCCAAGAGCTATGGCCCGAAGAACGTCCTCGACGATGTGAGCTTCACCATCGACCGCGGTGATCGCATTGCGCTGGTGGGCGTGAATGGCGCGGGCAAATCCACCCTGGTGCGCCTGCTCTCAGGCGAGGACGCGCCGACGACGGGGCTGCTGAAGCTGGGCCACAATGTTCTCGCCGATTATTTTGCGCAGGACCAGTACAAGGTGCTCGATCCGGCGGCGCGCATGCTGGACGACATCAGCCGCACCGCGCCCAAGGTTTCCGAGACCGAACTGCGCAGCCTGCTGGGATGCTTTCTCTTTTCCGGCGACGATGTTTTCAAGCCCCTGGGCGTGCTCTCCGGCGGCGAGCGCAATCGCTACGCGCTGGCGCGCATTCTGGTGAGTCCGGCGAATTTTCTGCTGCTGGACGAGCCGACGAATCACCTCGATCTGCGCGCCAAAGATGTGCTGCTGGACGCGATCAACAAGTTCACCGGCACGGTGATTTTCGTCTCGCACGACCGCTACTTCATCGATCGGCTGGCGACACGGGTCTTTGAAGTGGCGGACGGCAAGGTGCACGTGTATCCGGGGAATTACGAGGATTACCTGTGGCGCAAGGAGGGCGGAGCAGAGGAGCTGCAGGCCGCGACCGATGCCGCCGCGGCGCCGGCACCTGCAGCTCCCGTAGTAGTTGCTGCTCCGCAGGCCCCGGCGCCGAATGGAAGCAGCAAGGTCCGGAAGGTGAATCCGATCAAGCTGAAGCGGATGCAGGAGCGGCTGGCAGCTGTGGAGGAAGAGATGCCGCAGTTGGAGGCATCGATCGCCGAGGCCGAGCAGGCGTTAGGAAACTTTGTGAGTGCTGAGGAGACGGCGCGGGTATCGAGGGAGCTGGACACGCTGCGCGAACAGCATGCGGCGCTTACGGAGGAGTGGGAGGGGTTGATGCTCGAGTTGGAGGAAGCATGAGCAGGACGAAAGTGATTCGGCGAATCGCACTCCAAAAGCATCACTAATCCGGAAGCACGCACCGGGACATCGAGCGGCCGAAGGGTATCCGTACGGAAGTTCCGCCTGTCTTTAGCATTCGCGGCGTTTCCCGGAGACAACGGTTTTTATCTCCTGCATTTCACGGGAAGCGGCGAATGCGCGGGCACATGACATAAAACTCCGGAGATGGCATTCCCGCCGCTCCTGCATAATCAGAAGTGATGACACAACGATGGAAACCTGAGAGCTGGGCCGAGCGCCTTGCCGAACTTGAGGCGCGTTCGGGCGATTTGAAAGAGGTGCCGCTGCGGCGCGATGTCCGCTCACTGGGCATGCTGCTGGGCGACGTGCTGCGTGAGCAGGCCGGGAACGAGCTGTACGCCAAGGTCGAATCGCTGCGCCAGTCGGCCATCCGGCGGCGCGAAGCGCAGGCCGACGGCTCGCTGATCGAAGCCGATCGCCTGCTGCAGCTCGCCGTGCTCGACGTAAACGCGATGCCGGTGGACCTGGCTTACTATCTGAGCCGCGCCTTCGCCTTTTATTTCGAGCTGATCAATCTTGCCGAGACGAATCACCGCAAGCGGCGCCGCCTGTCGCTGCAGCTGAGTGGAGACAAGGCCGCGCAGCGCGGCTCTTTGCGCGGAACGCTCCGCGCCATGCGCCGGGTTGGCATCACGGCGGAAGAGGCTCTGGACCAGCTGCGGAAGATTTTCATTGTTCCCGTGTTTACCGCGCATCCTACCGAGATTGCGCGCCGTTCGGTGCTGACAAAGCGCAGAAGAATCGGTGATTTCCTGGAAAAGCTGGATCGTATTCCGGTTCCCGACGAGGAGCTTGAGTCGCTCGAAGCCGCGCTCACCGCGGAGATCACGGCGCTCTGGCAGACCGACGAGGTGCGCAGCAGCCGCCCCAAAGTCGCCGACGAGATCAAGATGGGGCTCGACTACTACGAGGTGTCGATCTTTGAGACGCTGCCTTCTTTGTATCAGGAAGTCGCGGCGGCTCTGAAGAGCGAGTACGACGTCGATATCGACATCTCCGAACTGCCATTGATGCTGGGCTTCGGCTCGTGGATCGGCGGCGACCGCGACGGCAATCCCTTCGTCACACCGGATGTGACGCGGGAGGCCATTGCCGACGCCCGCAAGCGGCTGCTGTCCTACTACGACCGCCGCATCCAGCTCATCATCGATCTGCTCACCACCTCGGCGCAGCAGCTCCCCATCAGCGAAGAGATGCGGGGCCAGCTGGATTCGTATCTGAGCCAGTTACAAACCGCAGCTACCCCGATCTTCGCTCACCATTTCCAGTTCGAGCTTTATCGGCGCTATATGGTATGCGTGCACGCGCGGCTGCTGCAGACCGCAGGCAAGCCGGCTCCGGACCGGGACAGTCTCGAGGCTTCTCTGGCCGCATTGCCGGCCTACTGTTCGACGCTGGAATTTCAAACGGATCTCGAAATCCTGCGCCGCAGCCTGGCTGAAAATAACGGCCTGCGGCTGGCGCAGACGCTCATCGATCCGCTTATTCTGCTGGTGCGCACCTTCGGCCTGCATCTGCATACGCTCGATGTGCGGCAGCACGCGCGCGTTCACAAGAAGGCGCTCGAAGAGGCTTCGGCGTGGTGTGCGCAGAAAGCCGGCACGGTTCCGGGAGCGCTGAGCGCGGAGAGCCGCGATGTGATCGAGACCATGCGCACCATCGCCGAGGTGAAGGTCAGCTGCAGTCCGGAGACCATCCGGCAGTACGTGGTCAGCGGCGCATCGACAGTGGACGATGTGCTGGCCGTGACATGGCTGGCGCGGCTGGGCGGCGTTGAGGTTGCCGGAAGCGCAAGCGATCCCGGACTCATGCCCGTGCCGCTCTTCGAGTCGATCGAAGACCTGCGGAATGCTCCGGCGGTATGCCGCGAGCTTTGGACCGCGCCCGCGTACCGCAAATTGCTGGCGAGCTGGGACAACACTCAGGAAGTCATGCTCGGCTACTCCGACTCGAACAAAGACGGCGGCATGCTCACCAGCACGTGGGAGATTTTCCGCGCGCATCGGGCTCTGCACGAGGTGGCGCGCGAGTGCGGCGTGAGGCTGCGCCTCTTTCACGGCCGCGGCGGAACGGTGGGGCGCGGCGGCGGACCGACACACCGGTCGATCTACGCGCAGCCCGTCGGCGCCTTCGAAGGACAGATTCGCATCACCGAGCAGGGCGAGGTGCTGAACTGGAAGTACTCCGACGTGGTGCTGGCCGAACGCAATCTCGAGCTCATGATCGCTGCGTCCCTCGATGCGCTGGCGCGGCCCAACGCGCGTGATCCTCAGGGACATCAGTCCGGCGTGCTGCTTCCAGAGTGGGAGGCGGCCTTCGACCAGATGTCCGGGACGGCTTTCGGTTTTTATCGCTCCAGCATCATCGACGATCCTGAGGTGCTGCATTACTTCGAAGTCGCGACTCCCGTCGGCGAGTTGGAGCACGCAAAGATCGGCTCGCGCCCCTCGCGGCGCGGCGGCCGGCTGAGCTTCGACAGCCTGCGCGCCATTCCCTGGGTCTTCGGATGGACGCAGAGCCGGCAGTTGATTCCGGCATGGTTCGGCGTCGGGCATGCGATCGAGGATTATGCAAAGCAGCCGGGGGGCATGGATCTGCTCCGCGCCATGATGGACGAGTTCCCGTTGTTCATCGACCTGATTCGCAACGTGGAGATGGCGCTGGCCAAGGCCGACCTGGGTATCGCGTCGCTTTACGCCTCGCTCGTGCAGGATGTGGGCATCCGCGACCGCGTCTTCGCCAAGGTGAAGACGGAGTATGAGCGGACGCTGAACGCCGTGCTGGCGGTGACCCGGCAGAGCGCGCTGCTCGAGAAGAATCGCGTCCTGGCGCACTCCATCCGGCTGAGAAATCCTTATGTCGATCCGATGAGCCTCATCCAGGTGGACCTGCTGCGGCGCAAGCGCGCCGGTGAAGATACACCGGAGGTGAACCGCGCCATCGCGGGGACCATCAACGGCATCTCGGCCGGTTTGCGCAATACGGGCTGATCGAGCCGTACTCTGTCTTCCCGGAATGGCGCCCGTGCCGGGCCTTCGCTTCAAAGTGGGACGCCAGCCCGCGAATCCTCGCTTTCCCTGGTCTTGCTGGCAGGCCGCGCGTCTTATGCTCGGCGCATGGAGGGCAATTCCCCATGCAAGCAAATAGCGTGCAGGTAACAGAGGATATCGAAACGATCCTGGGCCGTTTTCAGGCCTGGACCGGCTCCCGCGAGTCGAAGGCTGCCCGTGACGGCGTGCGCGAGGTCTCCTACGAGGAGGCGCTGGAGTCCAGCCGCTATCGCTGGAAGAAGTACGGCGAGGCCGACTCCACTGCTCCTGCGGACGATGGACTGCGCGCTGAGCCGGGCGTCGTACCGGTTGCTCCTCCCGATCCGCCAATCGAAGCAGAAGAGGAATTTGCCGATGCAGAAAAGCCGGACGTGGCGGTGTTCTCGGTCGAGGCTTCGAAGTTGGCGGATGAGGCCCGGCCTGTCGCTGCGCGGGTGAAGAAAATCCCCCGCAAGAAGCAGAATTTTCACGCCGTGCTGACGCATTCGACCGGTGCCGGCGCTCCCGGAATCAGCCTGGGCGATAGCCTGGCGCGCACCTGGGTGAGCGAGGAACGGCAGGTTTCGATGTCTTTGCGGGTTGCCGCGTCCGAGCAGGCGCTGATCAAAGTGCGGGCGGCGGAGGCGGGAGTTTCGGCGTCCGCCTATCTTCGCCAATGCGCGCTGGAGGTCGAAATCCTGCGCGCGCAGGTGCAGCAGTTCCTGGCGGTCTCCGCACGCAGCCGGACCACGGAGTTTCGGAGCGATCCGAGGATAGCCGCCCCGGCAGAACGCGAAGGATGGTTGTCGCGGCTCAAACGGCGCCTTGGGGGAACACCGGCCACCCAGCTTTCGCTCAAGGCGTAGTTCAGCATACCGCGGGGACTTCGCGCCTCATCAAGAAATGGTGCGATAACCGTCGTAAACAGTCTCGAAGACCCGGTCCCAGGAAGCTTCGCAGGCATAGCGTCGGGCTTGCTGACGCATCCGCTCATGCAATGCGGGGTTGTTGAGGATCGTCGCCGCCGCGACTCCAAAATCTCCGTCCATCGCGACCAGGCCGGTCTCACCCTGGCGAACGATAGAAGGAGGACCTCCGTCCGGCGTGACGATGGCAGGAACGCCCGATGCCAGGGCCTCGAGGACTACATTCCCGAACGTGTCAGTGTGCGAGGGAAAGACGAAGAGGTCCATATTGGCGTAGGCGCGGGCGAGGGTTTCGCCGCGAAGGACACCGGGAAATTCGGCTCCCGGCAGATGCTCCCGGAGCCAGCTCTCTTCCGCACCCTGGCCGATTACGCAAAAGCGAAAATTGCGGACTCCCTGGGCGGCCAGCGATTCCTGCACCTGCGCCAGCAGAGCAACGTTCTTTTCGACCGAGAGGCGCCCGACAAATCCCAGAACGAAGGTGTCATCTCCAACCGCACGGTTGCGTCGTTCAGGGGAGAAGAGCTTGGTATCGACTCCGCGCTGCATCAGATGACAGGGCCGCCGGGTGTATTTTTCGAGCAGGCTGCAGAGGCCCAGATTGGGCGCGAACAGAACCCGGGCCAGGGAATAGTAGCGCGCTGTCGCGAGCAGGGCCAGATGTTCGATTGTGTCGGCCGCGGTTTTTCTGCGGCTGGCGGGGAGATAACGGGTGAAGACACGGGAGCGGCGGGCCGCATATTCATGGACGTTGGTATGCCACGAAGCCGCAATGGGCAGGTGCAGGTGGTTGGCCAGCGCTGTGCCCAGAATCCCATTCTCGCTGGGGCCCGTGATGTGGACGATGTCCGGCTTAAAGTCGTGAAGAGCGCGGGTAATCAAGGGGAGATGGCGGAGGAATGCGGGATCGAAGCTAAGGTCGTTATCGAGCCAGAACGAAAGAAAGCCGCGGCGCAGCTCGAGAGTGGTGAGATTGCCCTCGGTAAGAAGCCGCGGGGTGCGATTGCCGGCGCGGATGCACAAAAAGGGGAGATTCCGGCGGCGTACGAAGCCTTCGAACTGGCGGCTGGTGTGAGCAACGCCGTTAATCTCGTGGAAAGAGTCGGGGAAATAGGCGACTCGCGGGAAGCTCATAGAGACAGGGTATAGGGGCAGGCTACAGACCGTAGATAATGGCGAATTGTAACAAGTGATTAAGAATGAACGACGATTGTCGGGGAAGGAAGCGCGAACGGCATTCCCCTCCCCAGCAAAATCGAGTGGCCGGCAGGAATTGCTAGACCCTGCACTTCAATCCCCGCACCCTGCCTTTAGAAGGCTTCTTCACCAAGCGCCAGGCGCGGACCGCGCGATTCGCTCCAGGCCATGCGCAGGCTTCCCGAAACCGGTTTGCTGCCCATGATCCGCACCCCATCGATGATCCATTGCAGGTGGCGGGGAACGCTGCCGTCTACCGGCCAAAGCTCACACAGCGGCCGGACAACACCTTCCGAATCTGGATGGTAGACGCGCTCATCCCAGGTCCGCGATCCCTGCGGGAAGTCCGGGTAGTCGCGAATGGCGTCGAGCGTGGACTGCAGGATGCGGTGCTTCCAGGGTTCGGCGTACTGGGGCATGAAAAGCACGTGGCTGCGGCCCTCGTAGCGAATCTCGTGGACGAATTCGGTGAAGGTCGCGGCCTTGGATAGATTGACGTTGGCGTTCGGCTCCATGCCGTGACGATCGCCGCCGGAGATGAGCAGCATGTTCCGCGCCTTCGCCATTTCCTTCACTTCGCGATTTTCTTCCCAGCTGCGCAGGCCGTTCAGCTCCAGGGCATGGATGAACTGGCCGTTGACTTCCATGAAATCGCGGACCCGCTGGAGATGTTTTTCTTTGCCAATGATGTACAGGTCCCACATGGGGTGGTTGAAGACAATCAGCACATTTGGCAAAGCATGCAGCGCAGAGAGTATCTCGGTAAGCCTGGCTTCGGAGGGATTTCTGGTGTACTCCTCGAAGGTGCTCATCCACGACGGGCCGGCTTCGCTGGGCAGATTGTGGATGCCGAAGTGGAAGGACTGATCGCCACCGAAGGGCGCGCTCCACTCAACCGAGACCGGGATGTGGCGGGCGGAGGCGACGGTGCGCAGCAACATGGGCGCGCTGATGGTGTCGTGATCGGTAATCGAAACCAGCGGCCTGATGTTGAGCTGCTTCTCGATTTGCCCGCTTTCCAGATCGAAGGCCAGGCGCGGGGTCAGCGGAGGAGTCCAGTAGCTGGCCGAGTAGTTGATCCTGATCTTGTAACGATCCCAGGCCCGCGCCTCGAGGAAGTTGATCCCCTTGCGGACCCAATTGAACCGTGCGCCGAAGTTGGCCAGGAAATCGAGCGTTTCCTTCGACTGGTTAGTGTGACTGTGCAGGGAGACTCCGGTTGAGTACTCACGCGCGGAATCGGCGTCCTTCCAGAGGTACGAGATGCGACGGAGACCAGCCATAGAGTTTCCTCCAAGGGTGCGGCTGAATCCAGTATCGGTTTGCACCATGAATGCGGCATTACTGGGAAAACAAAGGAGCTTCAAAATAGCAAAGGTATCGACTCATACAACGTTACAAGAGTAATGGACGTCTAAGGGTGCTACTCCGATAAGCGTAGTCCGATGAAAACCGTTCGAGGTTGCTGTTCCGTTAAGAAGCTATCACTTAGCCGATTGTTACGGAAATAGGACAAAGGTTCTAAGATCGGGTTTTGGCGATTTCCGGAGAAACTCCGGACTCGTCTTCGCTCTCCGGGCGCGCGGCTTCCGGCTCCAGATGATTCCGGGTCAGGCCGTCGCGGAGCAGCTCGAAGGCCTGCTCGGGAGAATCGGCCATCTCAAAGAGCTCCCGATCACGCGGGGAAATCGCCCCCTTATCGACCAGAACATCAAGATTCAAAACCTGTTTCCAGTAGGACGAGCCATAGAGAACGATGCTGATCTTCTTGGCCAGCTTCTGAGTCTGCGACAGGGTAAGAATCTCGAACATCTCGTCGAGGGTTCCAAATCCGCCCGGAAAAACCACCAGGGCCTTGGCCAGGTACGCAAACCAGTATTTGCGCATGAAGAAATAGTGAAACTCGAAGTTAAGCGACGGAGTGATATAGGGATTCGGGCATTGCTCGAAGGGCAGGCGGATATTGAGTCCAATGCTTTTGCCGCCAGCCTCGTATGCGCCCCGGTTGGCCGCCTCCATAATCCCAGGGCCGCCGCCGGAGGTGACCACGAAACGATAGCGGCGCGACTTCAGGGACTTCGACCAATCGGTCAGCAGGTAGGCCAGGCGGCGCGCGTCCTCGTAATAATGCGCCATTTCGACGGCCGCTTCCGCGCGGCGGCGGCTCAGCTCGCTCGCGGTTCCCTGTTCCAGCTCCGGCTTGCTCGCCGGCTGCTCCTCATGGGGAGCGGCCGCAGCCGAGCCCGTGTTCTCCAGCAACTCCAGCTCCTGGTGCGCCTCATCAAGAGCGCGGAAACGGGCCGAGCCGAAGAACACCACGGTGTCGCGGATACGCTCGCGGCGAAAGCGGGCCAGCGGCTCGGAATATTCGGAAAGGATGCGCATGATGCGCCCATCGGGGCTGTTGAGGAAGGCCGGGTTTTCGTAGGCCAGCGGCGCGCTTTCCAGCGGCTTGGGAGCTTTGCGGGTCATCTGCTTTCAGCTTACTGCGTCCGGTGCCGTGCCTATGAAGATCGGGCCGTAGAACCGGCGTTCATCCCTCTTTGTAATGGATGGCATCGTGAATGGCGATCCAGATATTGAGCAGTCCCAGGCCGGAGACCAGGCCGCGGGTAATTCCGTTCAGCGCCAGCGGCGCAAGTTGGGGAATGATCACCAGCAGCCGGTTCTCGTCCCATAGATGCAGCCAGGGCAGGACAAAGATGACCAGCCCCAGGTACAGACGGACAATCACGCGGATAAACAGGTCCAGGCGCTGCAGCCAGCGCGACGCAGGACGCGGAGTCTTCGCGCTTTGCGGCGCGCTGGAGACGACTTGAGGCGGCAGATTGCCAGGCGCCTGCGACGAAAACAGATTCGGCTGGTGCGACATCGATGCATCGATTCTAAATGCTCGCGACGGAAGCCGTTCGGCATGCCCCACTCACGGGCGCGTCGGGAGCATCCCACGCCCCAGATGCGAGGCGTGGAATGCCCAGCGAAATCCATCAGGCCATGGTCTGCGCGTTGCGCCGTGGACGGCGGTTGGCTTGCAGGATCTTCTTCCGCAGGCGCAGAGATTTGGGCGTGACCTCGACCAGCTCGTCCTCGGCGATGAACTCGATGGACTGCTCGAGGTTCATAGCGCGGGGCGGCGTGAGCCGGACCGACTCATCCGACGAAGAGGCGCGCATGTTGGTGAGCTTCTTCTCGCGGACGACGTTGACGTCGAGGTCGTTGTCGCGTGAGTGCTCGCCAATGATCATGCCTTCGTAAACCTCCACACCGGGAGCAACGAAAAGTACGCCGCGGTCTTCGAGCCCTTCCAGCGCGTAAGCGGTCGTCGTCCCGGTGCGGTCGGCGATGAGCGCTCCGGTGGGGCGTTGCGGAATTTCACCCTGGTACGGTGTGTAGCCATCAAAGATGGAATTCATGACGATGGTGCCGCGTGTCTCGGTGAGCAGCTCGCTGCGCAATCCGATCAGGCCGCGCGAGGGCACGCGAAACTCCAGGCGGATGCGGCCGTGGCCGTGCATCTTCACCATCTCGCCTTTGCGCGGCCCGAGGCGCTCGATAACCGTGCCGACGAAGTTGTCGGGAATATCGATGGTGAGGTGCTCGACCGGCTCCATCACCTTGCCGTCAATGGTGCGGGTAACAATCTCCGGACGGCCGACCATGAGCTCGAAGTCCTCGCGGCGCATCATCTCGATCAGAATGGCCAGCTGCAGCTCGCCGCGGCCCAGCACCTTGAAGCTGTCCGGGCTGCCCGTCTCTTCGACGCGGATCGACACGTTGGTGAGCAGTTCTTTGTCCAGGCGCTCGCGCAGATTGCGCGAAGTGACGTACTTGCCTTCGCGTCCCGCCATGGGCGAATTGTTCACCGAGAACTGCATGGCGATGGTCGGCTCGTCGATGACAATGGGTGGCATCGGGGACGGATTCTCGATCGAGGTGATGGTCTCGCCGATGGTGATGCCGGTAACACCGGCGACGGCGACGATGTCGCCGAGCTCGGTGACTTCGATATCGGTGCGCTTCAGGCCGGAGAAGCTGAACAGCTTGGTGATTCGCGTCTTTTCAAGCGAGCCGTCAAGCTTGGAAATGTAAACTTCATCGCCGGTCCTGAGCGTGCCGTTGAAGACCCGCGCGATGCCCAGCCGGCCAAGGTAGTCGGAGTAGTCGAGGTTCGTCACCTGCACTTGCAGCGGCGCGTCGGCATCCCCCTTGGCCGTGGGGATGGCGGCGACGATCTGCTCGAAGAGCGGCTCGAGGTTCTCGCCTAGCTTGCCAATCTCGGTGGATGCAAGGCCCAGTTTGCCGTTGGTGTAGAGGACGGGGAACTCCAGCTGCTCCTCGTTGGCGTCGAGGTCGATGAAGAGGTCGTAAACCTCGTTGAGCACTTCCTGCGGGCGAGCGTCGGGACGATCGATCTTGTTGATGGTGAGAATCACCGGGAGTCCGGCTTCAAGCGCTTTAGACAATACGTAGCGAGTCTGCGGCAGCGGGCCTTCGGAAGCATCCACCAGCAGCATGACGCCGTCGACCATCTTGAGCGCGCGCTCCACCTCGCCGCCGAAGTCTGCGTGGCCCGGCGTGTCGACAATGTTGATCTTGTGGCCCTTATAGAAAATTGCCGTGTTCTTTGCCAGGATGGTGATCCCGCGCTCGCGTTCGAGCTCGTTGGAATCCATCACGCGCTCGGCGACCGCCTCGTTGGCGCGGAAGGTTCCGGCCTGGCGAAGCATGGCGTCCACCAGCGTGGTCTTGCCGTGATCAACGTGGGCGATGATGGCGATATTGCGAATGGTGCTCACAGGAAAATACCTAATCTCTTTCTGTTCGTACTGCGTGTACAGTGCGCGGGCACTTGGTTAAGCGATTCGGGCGGTCGTTCGGCGGGCCACGCAAGCGGCCAGCCGGGAAACAAAGACTTGTCGATTGCGGCGAAAACCACGCCGAGATCGATAGGACTGGAGCAACGGCAGCGGCTCTAGCGGCTGCAGTGCACCCGCGCACAAAAAGGCGCAGACCTCGGCTCACTATTTACTCTATTAGTTTAGCAGCGGCGGAAATTATTCGTATTTCAGCGACTCGACGGGGTCCATCTGCGCGGCGCGGTTGGCAGGCAGCGTTCCAAAGATGATGCCCACGGCAGTGGAAGTGCCCAGAGCCAGCACCACCGACCAGCCGGAGATCGGAACCGCATAGTCGGTAAGGAAACGCACAGACAACGGCAGGGCCAGCCCAAGAATCGTTCCTACGATCCCTCCGCTCAGCGAAATGAAGATCGCCTCGATCAGGAACTGCAGCTTGATCTCGCGGGCCGTCGCTCCCAGCGCTTTGCGGATGCCGATTTCGCGGATGCGTGAGCGCACCGTCGCCAGCATGATGTTCATGATGCCCACGCCGCCAACCGCCAGCGTGACCGCCGAAACCAGCACCAGCACCACGGTAAGCGCATTGGCGATCGCCGCAGCCGTCGTCAACAGCGTAGTGAGCGTCGTTGTTTTGTAAACCGAGCTGGCCAGATGGCGCGAGTGAACCACGGCCACAATCTCACGCGACGCCTCTTCGACATCATTGGGGTCGCGGATGGAGAAGAATATTTGCTTCACCGTGTCCGTGCCGGTGAAGTACCGGCCGACGGAATACGGAATCAGGATGGTTTCGTCGGCGATTTCGGACTGGCCAAAGGTGTCGACGCTCTCCTTAAATGTCCCGATGATGGTGAAGGGAATTCCCGTGAGCTGGAAGGTTTGATTCAGCGCAGCTGCCGGGCTGCCATACATCTCTCGCGCGAAGGCCTCGGTCACGTCTGCAACTTTGGCGTGCGTGGTCTCATCCTCGGCGTCGAAGAAACGTCCGGAAAGCACGATCAGGTTGCGAACGTCTTTATATTGCGGGCTGACTCCGAGCACCAGCACGTCCTTCGCAATGCCGCCGGGAAAGGTCACCCGCTCGTGGATCTCGAGCATAGGAGAAGACTCCGCCACATCGGTTACCTGCTCGTCGACCGCCCGCTCGTCGTCGCGTGTGAGAAAGTCGTTGCGGTATTCGTTGATGGCCCCGGCGCCGCCGCCCTCGTACTCCAGCATCACCATGTTGGTGCCGATCTTCTGCAGCTCGGCCAGCACGTACTGCTTGCCCGTGCTGCCGATGGTGAACACCAGAATGACCGACGCCGATCCGATGACCATGCCCAGCGCGGTGAGCGCGAAGCGTACCTTGCTGGCCTTGAAGCTGTCGATGGCCAGCTTGACGATCTCGCTGAAAAGCATGGTCCGCTTGGCGCTTTCGAGGGTGCGCTGAAACGACCTTCGGCTGCGGAAAGGGCGCGCGGGACCGGGCTGTATCTGGGTGGGCGGCATGGTGGGCGGAATCGTTCTTATTCTATTGATCCTACTCGCTGGCTATGGGATTCAGAAGTGCCTCAGCGGGACCTGAATTCGGGTTAGAGACTGCCCGTTTTCGTACCCCTGAAACCGCCTCGACGGGCCCGTTTCCCGGCCTCCGAGTTGGGGTAAAGCCGCGCTCCGGAGCGCCTGTCCGTCCACAAGAAGCATCGTCTCGCGGCGGAATCCGGCCTCCCCGCCGCTGCTAAACTAAAGCAGCATGATCCTCCCTTTCGTCCGCGAACTTCTTGCGGACCTGGAGAACTCACCCTCTTTTGAACAGGCACGAAGGCACCTCGCCCTTGCCCGTGGGCGTCGCCGTGTCTCCGGACTCACCGCTTCCGCCCGCTCCCTCTACATTCCCCTCTTCGCCCGCGCCGCGAACGCGCCCGTCGTCATCATTGTTGCCGACAACAAAGCCGCTGACGCTCTGCAGATCGCCCTCCGCGCCGGCTGCGACCTTACCGGAGCCGTCCCGCCCAATCGCGTCCTGAAACTTCCAGCTCACGACGTGCTGCCCTTCGAAAACCTCTCTCCGCACCCTGAAATTCAGGAGGCCCGCGCGGCAACCCTCTGGAAGATGGTGACCGGAGGTGCATCCATCGTCATCGCCCCGGTGGAAGCGGCGGCAATGAAGCTTTTTCCCGCGCCTTTTTATGCCGGGCTCGCGCAGATTCTGCGCCGCGGGGAGGAAGTCGATGTCGAAACCCTGATCGCCCACCTCGCCAGCGTCGGCTACACTCCAATGGACATCGTCGAGATGCCCGGCCAGTACACTCGCCGCGGCGGCATTCTGGATATCTATTCACCCGAAGCCGATCGGCCCGTCCGCTTCGAGTTCTTCGGCGATGAGATCGAGACTATCCGCAAGTTTGACCCCGAGACCCAGCGCTCTGCCGCACCCCTCGATGAAGCCCTGTTGCTGCCGCTCACTGAAACGCCGGTCACTGAGCGCCTGCTCGCCGCCGTGCATGCGCGCCTTAGCGGCGCCAGAGTCGAGTCCGGCGATGACCCCGACCTCGTCGAGCAGGCCGTTGCCGCGGGCGGCGTGAGTGTCTTTCCCGGCTGGGAATTCTTCGCCGGTGTCTCCACCTCGGCCACAACGGGAGCCAACACCACGCTCATCGATCTGCTTCCGCGCAGCGTGCTCTTTGTCGAAGAGCCGGCCATGGTCAAAAACCAGATGGACCGCTGGTGGAACAAGATCGAGCAGCGCCACGAACGGGCCAGCATCGGTTCGCTCATCCGCCCGGAAGATATCTATCAGCGTCCGGAGATTCTCGAAGCGCAGCTTGGTTCGCATCCCGGCTTCGATCTGGACCAGCTCGGCGCGGTCGACGTGCTCGAAGAAGACAACACGCTCGGCGAAATCGCTTTCAATTCACGCCCGACCCTGCGCTTTCACGGATCGATTCCGGCCTTTCTCGATCAGGTAAAGCAGCTGATGGAACAGCAAACGCGCACGCTGCTGGTCGCGCCCAACCAGGGCGAAGTGGAACGCCTCGCCAACCTGCTGCGCGAATATGAGCTGCCTTATCGCCTCGGCAGCCGCACCCAGCACGCGGGCAGCGAGAACATTTACGACGAGTCCAGTTACCTGGCCGGGAACTATCGCACCCCCATCATCGTGCGCAGCAGCCTGGCATACGGCGTAAGCCTGCCCGACGCGAACCTGATGATCTTCGGCGCGAACGACTTCTCTGACGACGCCGACGTTACCGCCCGCACCGCGCCCAAGAAATCGAAGACATCCGCCTTCGTCTCCGACTTCCGCGACCTTACCATCGGTGACTACGTCGTGCACGTGGAGCACGGCATCGCGCAATATCAGGGCCTCCGGGAAATCGTGCAGGACGGGGTGGCAATCGAATTCATGATCCTCGAATTCGCGGAGCAGGCGCGCCTTTACGTTCCGCTCACACGGCTCGACCTGATTCAGAAATATCGGTCGACCGATGCGGGACCGGCTCCCATCCTTAATCGGCTTGGCTCGCAGCAATGGGCCAAGACCAAGGCCCGCGTGCGCAAGGCCATGGCCGACATGGCCGACGAGCTGCTCAAGCTCTACGCGCAGCGCAAGGCCGCGCAGGGCAACGCCTTCTCAACCGATAACGAATTTCAGCGCGAGTTCGAAGACGCATTCGACTACAACGAAACCGAGGACCAGCTCTCCGCTATCAACGACATTAAGCGCGACATGGAATCGACCACGCCCATGGACCGGCTGCTCTGCGGCGATGTGGGCTATGGCAAGACCGAAGTCGCCATGCGCGCCGCCTTCAAGGCCGTGCAGGATGGCAAGCAGGTCGCGGTGCTGACGCCAACCACCGTGCTCTGCTTTCAGCACTTCGAGACCTTCAAGAAGCGCTTCAAAATGTTCCCCATCAATGTCGAGATGATCTCGCGCTTCCGCACAGCCAAAGAGCAGAAGGCGATCCTCGAACGGGTGGAAGCGGGTAAAATCGACATCCTCATCGGCACGCATCGCGTGCTCTCCAAAGACATCAAGTTTCAGGATCTCGGTCTGTTGATTGTCGACGAAGAGCAGCGCTTCGGTGTCCGCCACAAAGAGCGCCTGAAGCAGATGCGCCGCGAGATCGACGTGCTTGCCATGAGCGCCACGCCCATTCCGCGCACTCTGCACATGTCGCTGGTCGGCCTGCGCGACATGAGCGTGATCGAGACGCCGCCCAAGGACCGTATGGCGATTCAGACCATCGTTGCTAAGTTCGATGAGAAGCTGATCCGCTCCGCGGTTGAAGTCGAGCTCGAGCGCGGTGGCCAGGTCTACTTTGTGCACAACCGCGTTGAGACCATTTACGAATTGGCGGCGAAGATCCAGGAGCTGGTCCCTGCAGCCCGCATCACAGTGGGCCACGGGCAGATGGGCGAGACCGAGCTCGAAAAGGTGATGCTCAGCTTCATGAACGGCGAGCATGACGTCCTGGTGGCGACGACCATCATCGAGAACGGGCTCGACATCCCGCTCGCCAACACGATCATCATCAATCGCGCCGATCGTCACGGCCTCAGCGAGCTCTATCAGCTGCGCGGCCGCGTTGGCCGCTCGAACCGCCGCGCCTATGCCTACCTGCTGATTCCGCCCGAGCAGGAGCTCACCGAGATCGCCCGCCGCCGCCTGGCCGCGCTCAAGGAATTCTCAGACCTCGGCGCGGGCTTCAAGATTGCCGCGCTCGACCTCGAGTTGCGCGGCGCCGGCAACATGCTCGGAGGAGAGCAGAGCGGCCACATCGAAGCGGTGGGCTTTGAGCTCTACACCAGCATGCTCGAAGAGGCCGTCGGAAAGCTGAAGGGAGAAGAGCGCGCCGAGCATGCCACCACTCAGCTCAGCCTGGGCATCGGCCTGCGCATCGACGAGAGCTACATTGCCGAAGAGAATCAGCGTTTGCGCATGTATAAACTCATTGCCGGTGTTCAGACCGAAGCTGCACTCGCCGATGTGCGCGCAGAACTGGAGGACCGCTACGGACCGATCCCCGATAGCGTGCGGCACCTGCTCGACGCCTCACAGCTGCGCATCGACTGCGAGAAAATCGGTGTCGCGCAGATCGACCGCAAGCGTGACCAGCTACACATCAAGTTCACCGAAAATGCCAGCATCGATCCCGGCCGCCTGATGAAGCTGGTGGCCAAGGCTGCCAAGCGCGGCGCGCAATTCACACCGCAGGGCGTGCTGCGCTATCCTCTCACCGCCATGAAACCGGACGACGTGCTGATCGAAATTCGCATGCTGCTCGACCAGCTGGCGCTGACCGCGGTCCCGGCATAATCGCGAATGTTATTGTTACAAATTAATTGAGGCCGCATGAATCGACGACTACTCGCACCACTTCTACTTGGAGGCATGATGACCACCGCCACGCTTCTGAATGCGCAGGACGCTGCTGCCGGCTTTCGCAGTCTCGCCGACGAGTACTTCTCGCAGGTCACCTTCAAGTTCTCTCCCACAAACGGAACCTCGGCCGGCCTTCATCAATATGACGGACTGCTCGAAGACTACAGTCGCGCGGGCATCGACCGGCAGATCGCCGCACTGCATACCTTTGAGGTCAGGTTCGATGCTGTGCAGGCCTCTCAACTCGACCCCAGCACACAGGGGGATCTGGCGATGGTGCGCAACAACATCCGCGGCCAGCTCCTGGAGCTTGAAACCATACGGCCCTGGGAGAAGAACCCGGACAACTACTCGAGCGGCATCACCAACAGCGCCTTTGTGCTGATGGAGCGCAAGTTCGCTCCGCCCGATGATCGCCTGCGCTCGCTCATCGCGCGTGAAAAGCTGATGCCCGCGGTCTTCATCGAAGCACGCAAGAACCTGAAGAATCCTCCCCGCATCTACACCGAGATCGCCCTCGAACAGCTGCCGGACATCATCAGCTTCTTCCAGAACGACGTGCCCCAGGCCTTCGGCGATGCGGAGGATCAGGCCACAATTGCCGAATTCCATAAAACCAATGCCGCCGTCATCGCCGCGCTGCAAAGCTATCAGCAGTGGCTCAAAACCGATCTGCCGCCCCGCTCCAACGGTGATTTCCGCATCGGAGCCGAGACTTTTTCAAAGAAGCTGCTCTATGACGAGATGGTCGACACCCCGCTCGACAGGCTGTTGACCATCGCCTACGCCGACCTGCACAAAAACCAGGCTGCGTTCGAGCGCATCTCAAAAGAAGTCGATCCCGCGAAGACGCCGAAAGAAGTGCTCTCAGAATTGGCGGCCGTTCACCCCGCGCCAGACCATCTGTTACAGGCCTTTCACGAGCGCTTCGACAGCGAAATCGGCTTCATCCGTTCGCACCACATCATCACCATCCCCTCCGATGTGCAGCCCACGCTCGAAGAGACGCCTCCTTTCATGCGCGCGACCACGCAGGCGTCAATGGATTCGCCCGGCCCCTTCGAGACCCACTCCACAACTGCCTATTTCAACGTCACGCTGCCTGAGAAGAGCTGGACTCCGGAGCACGTCGCCGATTACATGGCCGCCTTCAATGTCGGTACCGTGGTGAGTACATCGGTGCACGAAGCCTATCCCGGCCACTACGTGCAATTTCTCTGGGTTAACCACACTCACCTCAGCAAGGTCCGCAAGCTCATCACCTCCAACACCAACGTCGAAGGCTGGGCTCATTACTGCGAACAGATGATGCTCGACGAGGGCTACGGACAGCCGGGCGCCGGTGCGAAAGATGCACGCGAGGCTAAGCTCATCCGCCTCGGCCAGCTTCAGGACGCCCTGCTGCGCGATGCCCGTTTTATTGTCGGCATCAAGATGCACACCGGCCAGATGACTCTCGATCAGGCAATCGATTTCTTCGTCAAAGAAGGCTATCAGTCGCGGTCGATCGGCGAGGTTGAAACCAAGCGCGGCACCTCGGACCCGACCTACCTCTATTACACGCTGGGCAAACTCCAGATCCTCAAACTGCGCGCGGACCTGCAGAAGAAGGAAGGCGCCAGCTTCTCTTTGCAGAAATTTCATGATGACTTCATGCGTCAGGGCGGCGCACCTATCAAAATCGTCCGCCGGGCAATGCTGGGAGACGATTCGCCAACCCTTTAACCCGCATCTCATTGCAGTGAACGGTGTTTCCGGTCTATGCCGAAATTCGATCCTCTGTCACACTTGAATCATGATTTTTGTCCGATGATGTTTGTTTTCTGCCGATCCTAAAATCGAAGGACCCCCATGAAAACGAAAGTGCGCAAAGCAGTCTTTCCCGCGGCGGGTTTTGGAACCCGCTTCCTGCCCGCCACCAAAGCCATTCCCAAGGAGATGCTGGCGGTCGTCGACAAGCCCATCATCCAGTACGGAGTTGAAGAAGCCCTGGCCGCCGGCTGCGACCAGATCATCATCGTCACTGCGCGCGGCAAGACCTCCATAGAAGATCACTTCGACATCAGCTTCGAGCTCGAAGCGTCGCTTGAGAAGCGCGGGAAAAAAGAGCTCCTCGAGTTGTCGCGCAAGGTCTCGAACATGGCGCAGCTCTCCTACGTCCGCCAGAAGGAGGCCAAGGGCCTCGGCCACGCGGTGCTCATGGCCAAGGAGCTGGTTGGCGATGAGCCCTTCGCCGTCATCCTGCCCGACGATGTCATCGATGCACCCACGCCGTGCCTGAAACAGATGATCGACGTTTTCGATCAGGTGCAGTCTTCCATCCTGGCCACCATGGTCGTCGAGGGTCCCGCGCTTTCGTCGTATGGGGTGCTCGATGGCAAGCCGCTCGCCGACAATCCGCGCATCATCGAAGCCAAGGGCATGGTTGAAAAGCCCAAGCTCGAAGACGCGCCCTCGAAAAATGCAATCATCGGCCGCTACATCCTGACTCCGGCGATCTTCGAATTGCTGGAGAAAATTGAAGCCGGCGCGGGCGGCGAGCTGCAGCTTACAGACGGAATTAAAGGCCTCCTCAAAACAGAGAAGGTCTACGGTTACAATTTTGACGGAATTCGTCACGACGCCGGTGACAAATTAGGCATGCTCAAGGCCACCGTCGATTTTGCCCTTAAGCGCAAGGATCTGGGGCCGCCGTTCCGCGAGTACCTCAAATCGCTCTCGCTCTGAGCCGAGGAGCCCGGTAACCGCCGGGCTTCTTCATTTCACCCCGTCTAGGTTGTGCCGCATCATCGGCCGCGCCGGCACGTAGCGCGCGACTTCGGTGAATCCGGCGTGCGCAAAGGTCGAAGCGTAACCCGTGCCTGTAGCGCTGGGCGACACCTTCGCGTCGAAGGGATAGGCCTCGAGCATGGGAGCGCCCGCACGCTTGGCAGCTCTCAACGCCTCTTCGACGAGCGCCCGTGTTATGCCCCGCCGCCGATAGCCCTTGCGAACATACAAGCAGGAAAGCGACCAGACAGGAGCCTCATCGACTCGCTTTTGCAGCCTGGCGCGATTGAGCCAGGGTAGCGCGTCTCGCGGCGTCAGCTGGCACCAGCCCACCGCGAGTTCGCCTTCGAAAGCAATCAACCCCGGCGGAGGACCCTGCTCCACTACCAGATGAAAGGCCCGCTTGTTCTCCGCGGCCGACCGCCGGCGATATTCGTTGCCGATCCGCCAGTACATGCACCAGCAGCCACGGCACGCGCCTGCTTCACCGAACAGATCTTCCAGCGCAGGCCACAAATCAGGAGTCAGGGCGCGAATGGTGAGCGGCGTCGTTGCATTGTTCCGCCGCCGCACCATTGTGTCTCACTTCCATTTGATGTTGCAGCCCAGGCTCGGCCGCTGCTCTCGACTCACGGGCTCCCCGGCGATCAACGCGTCTATCGCAGCCCGCAAATCCTTGCCGGTAACCGGGACATCGTTGCCGGGCCGGCTGCCGTCGAACTGCCCGCGATAAACCAGCTTCAGCGCAGCATCGAAAAGAAAGAAATCCGGAGTACAGGTTGCATCGTAAGCGCGCGCAACTTCCTGCGTCTCATCGTAGAGATAGGGAAAGGTGAAACCCAGCTCGCGAGCCTGTACGGCAAGGCTTTCCGGCGCGTCGTCGGGAAAACTTACCGCGTCGTTGCTGCTGATCGCGACGATGCCCAAGCCTTCATCCTGATAGTCCCGCCCAAGCTGCGCCAGCCCTTTCTCCAGATGCTTCACAAACGGGCAATGCCGGCAGATGAACATCACGAGCAACCCCTTCGGCCTGCAAATGGCCTGCGTGCTCACCTCGTGGAGCGTCGCCACATCCTTGAGCACAAAATCCGGAGCCGAAGTACCCAGGGCCAACATCGCCGATTCGGTGCGAGCCATAAATCCTCCTCTCTCTCGTTGAGATGCTTTAGAACAGCGGTGTCTGCCGGCGCGGCAACGGCAACCCGAAGTGCTCATAGGCGAGCCGCGTTGCGACGCGCCCGCGCGGAGTGCGATCCAGAAATCCATGCTGAATCAGGAACGGCTCGTAGACTTCTTCGAGCGCATCCTGCTCCTCGGCCAGTGTCGCCGCCAATGTGTTCAGCCCCACCGGGCCGCCATCGTATTTTTCGATGATGGTCAGCAGCAGCCGCCGGTCCAATTCATCAAAGCCGTGCGCATCTACCTCCAACATCTTCAGCGCATACTCGGCGGTTGCGCGGTCGATCCTTCCCGACCCGCGCACCTGTGCGTAGTCGCGCACGCGCCGCAGCAGGCGGTTGGCGATACGCGGTGTGCCGCGCGAGCGCATCGCGATCTCCGCCGCACCGTCTTCGTCGATCGGAACCCCCAGCACTTCGGCCGAGCGCTCCACCACGAAACGCAGATCGTCGTCCGAGTAGAACTCCAGCCGCAGCAGAATTCCGAATCGCGAGCGCAGGGGCGACGAAAGCAGACCCGGGCGCGTGGTTGCCGCCACAAATGTGAAGGGCTTGATGTCCATCACGTGCGTGCGCGCCGCCGGCCCCTGGCCGATAATGATGTCCAGCTTGTAGTCCTCGAGCGCCGTGTAGAGCTTCTCTTCAAGCACCGGCTGCAGCCGGTGGATTTCATCCAGAAACAGCACTTGCCGGTCGCGGAGATTGGTCAAAATCGCGGTAAGGTCGCCCTGGATTTGCAGTGCCGGTCCCGAAGTCTGCTGAAATCCAACATTCAGCTCGTTCGCAATAATGGTGGCCAGCGTGGTCTTGCCCAGTCCCGGCGGACCGAAGAGCAAGACGTGATCCATCGCTTCGCCCCGTGACCGCGCCGCCTCAAGCGCAATAGCCAGCTGCTCCTTGGCCTTCTCCTGGCCGATAAACTCCGCCAGCCGCCTGGGGCGCAGCTTCAGTTCAAAGGAGTTTTCATCCTCGGCGCGCGCCGCCGAAATCAGCCGCTCCGGATTTTCCTTCTGCGATGGCATTTCACTCGGAGTCTACCGGGTGCGGGCAAGCGAAGCAACGTGCCTCCTCCGGGCGGAAACTATCCCCATATTTTGATCTAAAGTAAAAGACGATGCGCCGCTTAATCCCTTCCCTCGCCCTCCTCTTCGTC
>Ga0335075_10003014_pt1 | contig 26916 bp, 27 predicted proteins | sample Lox_Sample_24_FD_206723 | JGI IMG/M metagenome (GOLD analysis project Ga0335075, IMG submission 206723) | Soil microbial communities from Loxahatchee National Wildlife Refuge, Florida, United States - Lox_Sample_2.4 | ecosystem: Environmental > Terrestrial > Soil > Wetlands | place: USA...
GGTGATCAAGTGGCGGCGCCAGTATGCGGAATCTGGGCTGGCCGGGCTGGAGGACGCTTCCCGGCCGGGCGGCCCGAAGACAGTGCTGACCGGTGAGGCGGTGTGCGAGATCCTGGCCGCGGCGGTCACCCCGCCGCCGGAGTCGCTGCAGGCGCAAGGGGTGACGCACTGGTCGTCGCGCCGGCTGGCCGGCTGGCTGCGCCGGGCCGGGAAGATCACGGTCAGCCACGACTCTGTCTCGCGGCTGTGGCGCAAGTTCTGCCTGCAGCCGCACCGCAGCGAGGGGTTCAAGTTCTCCACCGGCCCGCAGCTGGAGGCAAAGGTCCGCGACGTCGTCGGCATAGTGCGCTCCTAGTCGAGCGGACAACTAGATGCGGGGGAGTCAATGCCTAGCGAGTTCGGCGGCCCAGTCCCGAAAATAGATGCGCAGTTCTGAGGCGTGCCCGGCTTGCACTGGCAGGTCCTCGTCGCTGAGCCGCTCGATGCCGGTGAGCATGCTGGCGAAGATATGGTGGTCGAATCCTGGGTCGTCTTCGACGGCCCAGTCGAGGAGCTGGTCGCGGCCGAAACGGCGGGCGAGATCGTAGACGTCGGTGAAGTCCCTGGCTTCGGCGCGGCCGAACAGAGCCAGCGTCTTGCGGGCGGCGAGATCGCGCAAGCTCAAGGTCGGTCCCCGGTCGGTGGCGTCCACCGGTTGTTCTGCCGGGCTATCTCGGCCTAGGTCGACGATGAGGCTCTCCCCACCGCCAGTGATCAGCAGGCGGACGAAGTCATTCTGGTCGATCACTCGCTAGTGCGACCATCCGCGTTCGCCAATCGCGGTTTCGTACGAGGCGGCGGCGGACGTGATCGTGGACGCTGCTGCGTCGAGAAGGAAAAGGTCGACGTCAATGGTCTGGCGCTGGATCAGGCCTTGCACGATGAGCGCGGCGCCGCCTGCGACCGCGAAGCCGGCGCTCTGGGGCAGGCTGAAGAACAACTGCGTGGCTTCTACCTGGAGCGGGGTCAGCAGGGGTGCAGGCATTTACGTCGCTGTGTCTCCGCGGACGGCGTCGATTAGCGGCTGCCATGCGTGTCGTATGGGGGCTGGCAGGATGAGGTCTGGCCACAGGTCGATCAGCAGTGCACCGTCGACGTAGTCACTGATGTCCTGGCCGGTCCCTTCGCGCAACACGATCTCGTATACCCGCGCGCTGGCGCCGGTCGGATAGGTCGTACTCCCGTCCAGGCTGTGACCAGTTCAGGTGCAACGGCAGCCGGATGCGGCCTAGAGCTTGGCCGACGGCCAGCCGAGGCAAGACGCCCGGAATGTGGGAGCCAAAGTGGGAGCCAACGTGCACAGACACCAGGCCACATTGAGCGATTTCTAGCGCGCATCGTCCCAAGTGAACGCCATGCCGGGCGACACCCGGCGATGTCGAGCTACTCGCTGGAGCTGATTTGGGAGCAGGAGGCCGCGGGTTCGAATCCCGCCATCCCCGACCAAACATGCAGGTCATCGTGCCTTGGCAGCTTGGTCCCGAAGATCGTTTGAACGTCAAGTTGAACGCCAACCGCGGCAGCGGCTGTCACGGACTGGACCTGAAGGACACTGCACTCGGCCGTGGCCGTGGTTCCTGTTGAACAGGTACCTGGTCATCGCTCACCTCAGTGTGAAACGGGCGTTGGGATGAGGACTGTGACCACCTGAGCAGGACGCAGACCCGGCCCATGATTGTCGGGTCGTCGGCATGGAATCCGCAGGCGACGTTGGCGCTGGTGATGGCCTCGAGCAAGGCTTCGTCAACGCCGAGGCTCCACTGGCCGAATCTCTCGCCGATGTCGGAATTGAGATCGATCGACGAGTCGTCCATCAGCTGAACAGGCTTCCGGCAATGCGCGGATACCGATCCAGGCCGAACACCTCGACCTGGGGCGAGCGCTGCTGCACCAGCACGCCGCCGTCGACCACCGGGTACGAAGGGTACCGGGCTTCTCGCAGGACTGTGATTGGACAGCCCGTGGTGTCGTGCTCAGGGTCGGCACTTCGACGGGCAAGCGCCATGCGAACCCTCCTGAGTCCGCCTGAATGTTAGGAGTTATGCACTCTAGGTTGTCAAATGAACAACGAAGTGGTAGTTATACTATACATATGCTTCCTGTTACTAGAACGTAACCTTTCGTATGCTTGCTTTGGGGGACGATCAGCTGCCGATGGCAGAGGTAACTCTTGCTGCCGCCGGCCCGGACATCCTGGTACTGCCAGAGATGGGCGTGCAGGGTTACGCCGACTTCGCCTTCGGCATCGGCGCCACGGTCGCACTGATCTTCACCGCCTGGACGATGAAGGGCGCCGACCCTGGCTCCGATTACTACTGCGCGTCCATGAACCTGTGCGCCCCAGGCCAACGTCTTCTTCAACCGGATGTGGCTGGTGGTGTCGAACCACTGCGAGACCGCCGCCTCCACCGGCCTGGATTACTGGGGGCACAGCCAGATCGTTGATCCGCACGGCAACTCGTTGCCGCGGCCGGCCAGGAAGACCTGCTCGCCGACCGTCGGCCGCAGCACCACGGCACAGAGAGGACGGAACACGTGCCCGAACCAGAGCCGGGATCCCGGACCGGGAACCTTGATGCAGTTCGCAAGGCCATCGACGTAGCCATCGCCGGGCTTGATGACGGGCTCCGCGAGCTGAGCCTGGACCTGCATGGCCACCCTGAGCTGGCGCTCGCCGAGCACCGCTCGGCCGGGCTGCTGCGCGAGTGGCTGAAGGATCAGGGCTTCCGTGTCCAGGCCCCCGTGGCCGGGCTGGACACGGCGTTCGTCGGGGAGTACGGCCAGGGATCCCCCGTCATCGCCTACCTGGTGGAATACGACGCGCTGCCCGGCGTCGGCCACGGCTGCGGGCACAACTTGATCGCCGCCGGCGGGATCGGCGCGGCCACCGCGCTGCTGCAGGCACTGCCCGGGCCGCCCGGCACGCTGCGCGTCATCGGGACCCCCGGCGAGGAGGGCGCGGGCGGCAAGGTCATCGAGCTCGAGGCCGGCCTTTTCGACGACGTCGACGCAGCCCTGATGTTCCACCCCGGCGACCGGACCCTGCCGTTTCGGCACGCACTGGCGTCGATGCCGCTCGTCTTCGAGTTCCACGGCGTCTCGGCGCACGCGGCCGACAGCTCCACCGACGGCCGCAGCGCGCTGGCCGCGATGATCCAGCTGTTCGTTTCCGTCGACGCCCTGCGCCAGTTCGTCCCCGAGACGTCCCGGATCCACGGCGTCATCCTGGACGGCGGCCTCGCGTCCAACATCATCCCCGACTACACCCGCGCCTCCTTCCAGGTCCGGGCGGCCACCAGCGAGCTGCTGACTGGCCTGGTCGAGCGCGTCGTGGCCTGCGCGGAGGCCGCGGCCGCCGCCACCGAAACCACCGTGGAGGTCACCCGCAGCCACGTCTACGCCGAGCGCAAGAACAACCACACGATCGCCTACCGCGTCGCCCAGTACCTCACCGAACTCGGCGAGGACGTTGAGGAGCCGGTGCTGCGCGGCGGCACCGGCTCCTCAGACATCGGCAACGTGAGCCTGCGGCTGCCCGCCATCCACCCCTACATAAAGGTCATGCCGCGCGGCACGCCGGGCCACTCTCACGCGATGACCGAGGCCGTCGCCGGCCTCGACGCGCACCAGGCCATGCTCCGGATGGCGGCGGCCCTGGCCAAGACCGGCGCCGACCTGTTCTGCGACGGCACGCTGCTGGACGCGGCCCGGAAGGAGTTCGCCGTGTCAGGCCCGGACCTGCCGGGCTAGCCCAAAGGCCGTGTAGTTAGTTACTTCGACGTGAAAAGTTACTGTGCCTCGAGAGGAGTCCTGGCGCTGGGTGTGGCGGCACTAGGCGTATCCGCGCCCGTGTTCCCGGGCCGCCGCGGGAGCACGGCACCCGACCGCCGGGTGACCCAGCGACCTCCAGAGTCAGACGTGAGACTGCGCGCAGTGCGGCGTGACCGTAACTCTGCCCGGGCCCAGTTCCTTGATCCTCTGCCTGAGAGGCCCCGGCCATGGCCGGGGCCTCTCAGGACGGAGGGGCGGGGGCTAGAGCCCCGCGGTCGGGTTACTTCACGAAGTACCAGTACTCCGGATAGATGCTGAGCGTCGGGCTCTGCGGGAAGTAACCCTTGAGGTTGTTAGCGACCTCGGTCAGGGTGTAGGCGGCGTTCGGCTGGTACTCGACCGGCAGCTGGGGTGCCAGGTAGTCCTGCCAGTTGTACATGTACTGCATGTTGCCGCTGGTCAGCGTCTTGTCGATCAGCGCGTCGTTGGTCGGGTTGCAGTACCCGCCGGAGTTCGAGATCGCGCCGCACTCGAACAGCTCGTCGCCGGTAGGCAGGTAGTCCGGGGAGAACGACCAGCCGAACCCCCAGTTCGCCAGGTCCCAGTTGCAGGGGGACTTGGTGACCACGCAGTTGCCTCCGGCTACGTCGATGACCTGCCCGAAAGGCCTGGGCACCAGGCTCAGCTTGATCCCGACCGTAGCGGAGCTGGACTGCAGCTGAATCATCTCCTGCTGCACCCAGGACACGCCGCTCTCATAGACGAAGTTGAAGCTCAGCGCGGTGCCCTTGGTGATCCCCGGGCCGCACTTGGCCGGATCGGTGCAGGTGGTAGTCCCGCCAGGGACCACTGTCCAGCCGTGGCTGGCCAGCAGGCTCTTGGCCTTGCCCGGGTTGTACGGGTAGGGGTTGCCCTTCCTCCCCGTGGCCGACAGGAACTTGCTGGATGGAGTCGCGGCCACCGGCCCGACGGTCGCCGCCCCGTACCCGCGCAGCGGCCCGGATATGAGCGCAGAATTGTTCAGCAGATAGGCCAGCGCCTGCCGGAAGTACAGCTGCTTGAACACGGCGCCGTGGTCACCAATGCTGGACTGGTAGTTCAGCGCGTAGTAGTCGATGCCCCACGGGTACAGCGGGTCCAGCGTGTAGCCCGGCAGCGGGTTGCTGCCCACTGCGACGTTGGCTGGCTTGGCCGGCGCGTCCTGGTCGGGCAGGTACCCGACGGAGATCTTGGTGCTGGAGCTCCCCGACCGCAGCACGTCGTACTCAGCCGCGTCCGTGGTGAACGGCACCTCCTCGAACGCGTCCAGTTTCGGCTTCACCGGTCCGGTGTAGGCCTTGTTCGGGACAAACGTGTCATGCCCGTCGGCGTTGAACGAGCTCAGCTTCCACGGCCCGTCCACGATGCTCCAGATTGGCGAGGTCGCGTACCCAGTTAGGTCCCCGGCCTGCTTGGCCAGGTAGTTGTACACGGCCGGGCAGTCGCTGACCGTGGTGTCACAGCTGCTCGGACCGGACGCGGTCCGGTCCCACGCCTCGGGCATGGGAACGATCAGGCTCAGTTCGTTGTACTCGAACCAGGTGGGACTGTACGGCTTGTCCATCGTCATGGTCAGCTCGGTGGGGCTGACGGCCGTGATGGCTGAAACGTTCCCGGGGAACCCGCCAGGCACGAAGGCATAAAAGTCCGGCTCATCCGCCTTGAGCATGTTGATGAAGAACATGATGTTTTGCGTGGTCACCGGGGTGCCGTTGGACCACGTGTAGTGCTTCAGCGTGATCGTTACCTTGTCGCCGCTGAATACCGGCGGGTTGGCCACGCTGAGCGTGTTGTTCACCGTGGGCTGGCCGTTCTCGCCGAACATGTACAGCGGCCGGTACAGCTGGTACTGAAAGTCGAACAGGTTGACGTTGCTCTCGTTGGCAGCGTTCATGAACGGGAAGATGTAGCTCGGCACCTCCGACGGCGGCTCGGCCCAGACGGCGGTGCCGCCCTTGACCGGGGTGTTGCCAGACGGCGAGTTGCCGCTGCTGGTGCAGCCGGCCGCGGCGAGCGCCAGCACTACGGCACCTACCGCCAGCATCCGGCTGTAGCGCCTCGGTCGTGATCTACACAGCTGCGCGCGCACTGACCTCATGTGGTGTTCCTTTAGACGCAGGTGGCAGGACTGGCGGGCCCAGCTTCCGAGCAGGGGCAGCCCGTTGGCGTCACGCCATGTGATCGGTAAAGATGAACCGCAATATACCTGGTTGGGGCGGGGAACACACGTTTGTTTCGAGGGTTTTTGTGTCTTAGGACGCTATGTCACGGTAAGGCATGGTCACGCACGGCGATCACACCCTTGCAAGCACGTCGAAGTGACTCGTCACCCGGGCGGTCGAACCATGCGATCACTCGCATGGCTGCTCCATGCGCTACGGCGTCGATCGATGATTGTGACGGCCCAATGTGCGGGTTAGACCGGGCGACGGTACAGCGCGGCAGTAGGACACCTGGCCGCCGGATCAGACGGCGGCGCGATCGCCGGCGGCCGGGGTGTCGGCGGCCGGGGTGTCGGCGGCCGTGGTGTCCGCGGCCGCGCTGTTGGCGATGACCCACTCCATGAGCGGGAGCAGCAGGACGGCAAGCTCGCGGCCGCGGTCGGTCAGGCTGTAGTCAACGTGCGGCGGGATCACCGGGCGCTGCTCGCGCAGCACCAGGCCGTCGGCCTCGAGGGTGCGCAGCGTCTGGGCCAGCATCTTCTCGCTGATCCCCTGGGCCCAGCGGCGCAGTTCCCCCCAGCGCATCGTCCCACTGGACAGCGCGAGCAGGATCAGCATGCCCCAGCGGCTGGTGATGTGGTCGAGCAGCACCCGGGTCGGGCAGTCCGGCCTGAAGTTGTCGGCCTCGGCGCGCAATCGCGCTACCTCGACCTCGAAACTTACCTCCATATCAGTACCTTACTTCAAAGTGCGTACCAGCGATCTGGATTGTTTCGCTGAACTGCCCGGTTATCACCGGCGACCGATGCGGACCGCGAAGGGAACACCACTCATGTCACTCGTCATCACCGGCGCCACCGGCCAGCTGGGCCGCCTAGTCGTCGAGCAGCTGCTGGACGCCGGCGTGCCCGCCGCCGAGATCGTCGCCACCGGGCGCGCCATCGAGAAGATCAAGGACCTGGCCGAGCGGGGCGTGCAGATCCGCGCCGCCGACTACGGCGACCCAATGGCGCTGCGGGCCGCGCTCGACGGGGCCGGCCGGGTGCTGCTTGTCTCCCTCGCCGAGCCCGGCAACCGGGAGGCGCTGCACGGCAACGTCATCGAGGCCGCCCGAGACGCCGGAGCAAGCCTGATCGCCTACACCAGCATCATCAACGCCGGCACCCTGAGGATCCGGCTGGCCGAGGACCACCAGGCCACCGAGCGGCTGCTGCGCGACAGCGGACTGCCCTACGTGCTGCTGCGCAACGGCTGGTACTACGAGAACTACACCAGCAGGCTGCCCTCTTTCCTGGCCGCGGGCACGGTGCCGGGCAGCGCGGGCGACGGCCGGATCAGCGCCGCCTCCCGGGCCGACTACGCCGCCGCAGCCGTCCGGGTGCTGACCACCGATGGGCACGACGGCCGGGCCTACGAGCTCGGCGGCGACGAGCCCTTCACCCTGGCCGAGCTGGCCGCCGAGATCAGCGCCCAGTCCGGCCAGCCGGTCCAGCACGCCGACCTGCCCGAGGCCGAGTACGCCGCCGCGCTCGCCGCGCACGGGCTGCCCCAGCTGATGGCGGACGTCGTCGCCGAGACCGACAGCGCCGCGGCCCGCGGCGCGCTCTACACCGGAAGCGGGGACCTGGCCCGGCTGATCGGACGCCCCACTACTCCGCTGAGCACGGCGGTCGGCGCGGGCCTGCGCGCGCTGAACGGGAGCTTGTCCTGAGGGGACCAGCGACTCCGAGGACGCGCTGAGTGCGAGCGGCGGTGCGCCGGGCTGGGGCTGCAGGCGGGCCAGCGCCGCCGCGCGGCTCTTGGCACCCAGCCCGCCGCGCAGCACAACCGGGTCGTGCCCGGCCTCGCGCAGCAAGTCGGCGAGCCTTTCCAGATGGCTGGGTCCGTTTAATCAGAACCAGGCAGTTACGGTCCTTGCTGAGTGCGGCGAGGACGTCCGCGATGACCTGCCGGGTGCGGTGCTCATCAGTGGTCAGGCGACGGTAGATGGCCGCCAGGGTCGGCCGGGTCGGCGGTGCGGCCGTACCGGTACGCAGTCGGGTGAACCTCAGCAGGGGTCCGGGGATGACTCCGCCCGGCAGTCTCAGCGACACCGGGCACCGAACAGCTCGTCTTAGTGACCTGCCGCTCGCCCCAGCCCAGCACCGCGCTCCGGGGTGGTTCACCACAGGTGCTGGCGTGGCGAGCGGAGCGCCCGCAGCGAATCCTCGAACGCACTCAAGCGGCTGCGAACGGCCTCGGCCTGCCCGGCGTCGCCTGCCGCATCCAGATACGCTTCCACCGCTGACCGAGCCGCCTGCAGTGCGCCGAGCGCATCGGCGGCCGCCGACCGGTCTTCCGGACCCGCGGCCGCCTGCTGCAGGGCGTTCAGCTCCGCGGCGAGATCATCCGCCCGGCGCTGGATATCGGCCCAGCGAGCGCCGTCGCCCGCGGTGGCCCGCGCGCGTGGCTGAACGGCGGCGGTCATCGCGTCGTGCAGCTCTGATCCCTTCCGGTACGCGTCGATGCCCTGAGCGAGCCAGCCACCTGTGACTACCGAGTCGCGCACGCCCATGTAGCGCAGCACCAGGACCACCACGATCACGCCGATGACCACCACCGCACCGACGACAAGCCACAGCCAGGCCACACTCGGGAACTTCCCAGCGCAGCGACTCGATAATCCTTACGGTGAACGGCTCCAGTGAAAGGGCGCCTTCGGCGTCGCTGACGGGAGCAATGCCGGGGAGTTAAGCGCCTCCCGCCCGGTGGCTTGACATCTGCTAGCGTGCGCGCATGGCAGACCTGGGGCCTGTGGCTTGGCCGCCTGAGCCGATCAGGACCGAGCGGCTCGTGCTCCGTGAGCCCGAGGCCCGGGACCGTGCGGCGTTCATCGAGCTGCTGGCCTCGCCAGAGGTGGCCACCTACCTCGGTGGGCCCCGGCCGCGTGAGGAGCTTGAGCGCGAGATGCCCGGGGCACCCGAGCGGCCCCCCGGCCTTTTTGCGGTTGACCTCAACGGAGCCATGATCGGCCAGGTCATTCTCAGGAGAGCGACGGGGCACGGTCCTCCCGCTGCTGCCGGGAAGGCCGAGCTCGGCTACCTGTTCCTGCCGGAGGCATGGGGATTCGGGTACGCCGCCGAGGCATGCGCAGCAGCACTCGGCTGGCTCGCTGGTGAGCTTCCCGGCGAGCCGGTGGTGCTCTTTACCCAGACCGCCAACGCCCGCTCGATGCGCCTCGCGGCGAAGCTGGGGTTCACCGAGGCAGGGCGGTTCGAGTCCTACGGCGCCGAGCAGTGGTTCGGCATGCGGTCCGCGGTCACTCCGGCCGGCTGAGCTCGCATGGCGGGATCGGGAAGCTCGTGGCGTTGGCGCGGGACGGGGCGCAGGTGAGTCTGCCGGGCGCGGTCGGCTTTGACCTCGACATGACGCTGATCGACTCGCGGCCGGCCATCATGGCCTCCTTCGCCGAGCTGGCCCGCGAGACCGTCACCGCCATCGACCTAGACCACGTGGACCGCCGGCTCGGGATCAAGCTGGAGGACGAGCTGGCGTTCTGGTTCCCGCCCGGCGAGCGAGCCGCGGCGGCGCAGACCTACCGGAAGCACTACGTGCGGCTGGCGGAGCTGACCACCGCGCTGCCGGGCGCTCCCGAAGCGCTGGCGGCGGTGCGGGCCGCGGGGGAGCGGGTGATCATCATCACCGCCAAGCACGCGATCTCGGTGGAGCCGAGCCTGCGCGCGGCCGGGCTGGCCGCGGACGAGCTGTTTACCTTCGTGCACGGCCCGGAGAAGGCGGCGGTGCTGCGCCGCCTGGACGCGGCCGCCTACGTCGGCGACACCCCGCCCGACATGGCCGCCGCGGTGCAGGCGCGAACGCGGGCGGTCGGGGTCGCCACCGGCTCATTCGCCGCCGCGGACCTGGCTGACGCTGGCGCCGAGGTGGTGCTCGACTCGCTTGAGCAGTTTCCGGGCTGGTACGCCGGTGCTGCCTAGATAGGCCAGTCAGCCGCGCTGGCCCGGCTGGGCAGCCCGGCCAAGCGCTCCCTCAGGCAGCAGCGCGTGCACGCCCCACGTCCCGTTGACGACCTGGGTGACCCGCAGGCTCACGGCCACGCTGGCCAGAGCGAGCGCGGTGGGCCTGTCCACCTCGAGTAGCAGGGTCAGCCAGGTGACCATCGCGCCCAGTGCGGCGGTCATCGCTTCGTTGAGGTCCGGGCTGAAGCCGAAGGTGACCTTCCCGGCTGGCGTGGTGGCATGGATGGAGGGCAGCGGCGGATCGGTCACCAGGCTGATCTCGAGTTCCGACGTCATGCCGCACTCGATCGCGGTCCCGCTGACCTCGCCGTCCCCCTGCGTGGCGTGGCCATCGCCAACGCACAGCATCGCCCCGGGCACGGTGATCGGCAGGTAGAGCGTCGATCCGGCGACGAGTTCGCGGCAGTCGATGTTGCCGCCGCCGAACGCGCGCGGCGGCTCGGTCGAATACTCGCCCGGTTCGGCGGGCGGCATCCCGATCACCCCCAGGAACGGGGCGAGAGAGGTGGTCACTCGACCCCACGCACCGGTCAGATGGTGCGGGTTCAGGTCCCACACCAAGAACGCTGTCGGGCCACCAGCTACGCCCAGCCGCTCGTTGAGGTCGGTGCGGTGGGCCCCGGCTTCGGTGAAGCCCCACGCCGCCGGGCGCACCGACCGCAGGTGTACCGCCAGCGTCAGGCCGGGCTCCGCGCCGCGGACCGCGATCGGCCCGGCCAGGCAGTGCCCGCGACGAGGATTGAACATCTTCGGGGCGTCCGACGTGCGCCGGTCAGGCCGCGCCAGATGCCCGCGCGCGTCCAGGGTCCTGACGACCAGCGTGTCGCCGGGGTCTACCGTCAGCACCGCCGGGGTAGCAGGCGAGAAGAACTGGGTCACGGTTTCCGGCGTCGGCTCGAGATGGTGCGTGGCCATCGGCTACGACTCCTTCTGCGGTGACTGCGCGCGCAGCCAGCGGCGGAAATCCTCGGCCAGGATGGCTGGATCCTCAAGGAAATAGTCGGCCGGGAGCTGCGTAGTGGTGGTCCGGACCCGGACGAGCACCGGGCCTTCGGTCGTCAGCGCCCATGCTGTGGCGGCCGCCAGCTCATCGGCGGTCCGCACCTCTCGGGCACCCCGCCAGCTGCACGCGGTCGCGACCGTGACGAGGTCGATGTCGGCAGACGCGGTGGGCTGGGCGCCGGTTGCCAGGTAGACCCCGTTGTCGAGGACATACACCACGAGGTTGTCCGGCTTGAGGTGACCGACCGTGCTGAGGACGGACAGGCCCATCAGCAGCGAGCCATCGCTCTCGATCGCGATCACCTTGCCCGGCGCCGCACGGTGCTCCAGCCCGAGCGCGATCCCGAGCGCCACAGAGACGGTCTGCCCCATCGCGTCCAGGCTGATGAAGTGGTTTCCCTTCCGGCCAGCCACGGCGAGCATCTCGCGGGCGATCCCGCCGAGGCCGAGCACCATCGCCGAATCGGGCGCTGCGGCGTCGATGAGGCGCAGCACGTCCGCGCGGTCCAGATCTGCCATCGTCAGGAGCCCATCAGGTTCACGAGCACGAATACCGGCCGGTGCGTCGCGCGCGCGAACGCCCACGCGCGCTCGATCTCAGCTGCCCAGCGGCCCACCGGGGTGCGGGCATCCAGCTGGAACCATCGCACGCCTGCCGCGTCCAGCAGGGCCTCGGCTCGCTCGCTGATTGTATGGATCATGGAGTTGTACTCGCCGAGGCCCCCGCGACGGCTCACCACGGCCAGCAGCGGCAGGTGATAGGCCTGGCTCAGCGTGAGCAGGGCCGTGAGCAGGTTCCCGACCCCGTTGTCCTGGAAGATCAGGACCGGGCGGGCACCCGCCAGTTCAAGGCCGGCCGCGATCGCGACGCCTTCCTCCTCGCGCGGCATCGCGAACACCCGGCGGCCCGGCCTGGCGCCGGGGCCGTCGATGAAGTGGGACAGAACGATTTTCAGCGTGCTGCTGGCCAGGTGCAGGACATGATCGGGATCGATCGCCTCGATCCCGGCGATGATCGCCGCGCTCCGCTGCGCAAGCACTTGCTGATCGGTCTCGCCGGTTTCCTCGGTGTTCGCGTCGGCGCTGGTCACAACTGCACGCCGCGAGTCAGCGCTCCGTCCACGACCAGGTTGGTCCCGCTGGTGAAGCTGGACACCGGGCTGGCCAGGAACGCGACCGCCGCTGCCATCTCCTGCGCCGTGCCCATCCGGCCGGCCGGGATCAGCGCCAGCACCTCATCGAAAAACTCCTTCCGGTTCCGCTGCGCGTTGTCCCAGCTGCCGCCCTCGAACAGCGTATTTCCGGGCGAAACCGTGTTGGCCCGGATGCCGCGCGGCGCGAGCCTGCGGGCAAGTCCCTGGGTGTAGTGGACGAGCGCCGCCTTGATCGATCCGTACGGTCCCTCAAAGAAGTCGATCTCCCGGCCGGAGACGCTGGAGATGGTGACGATGGCGGCGGCGTCGCTTTTCTCAAGGAACGGCAGCGCCGCCTCGACCATGCGCACCGTGCCCATCAGGTCGATGTTGAAGCACTTGGCCCAGTTCTCCTCGGTATCGGCGGTCGACATCGCGCTGACGTTCGCGACAAGGATGTCGATGCCGCCCAGGGCAGCAGCGGAGCTGGTAACCCAGGCGGCCAGCGCCGCCCCGTCACTCACGTCGACCGCCGAGCCGACCATCGTGGCCCCGCCGGCCTCCAGTTCGTCCTGGGTCGCGGCGACGGCGGTGGCGTTCCTGGCGCAGAACGCGACCTGGGATCCTTCGTCGAGCAGTGTCTCGACGATGGCACGCCCGATGCCTCTCGTTCCGCCGGTGACCAGCGCGCGCAAGCCGGTGAGGTGCAAGTCCATTACTGTTGCATTTCCCTTTCGGTGGGTGGCGGGGTAACTCGCCGGGCTGCCCGGCCAGCGGCGGAAACCGAACATCCCGCGGGCGTAGCGTTCTAGATAAATCAGCTCAGCCCTTGGCCTTTTTTGATGCCGGGGCCGCACAGGCCTGGGTCGGTGCAGGTGCTCACCCCGTTGGAGACGATCTTCCACCCGTGGCTGGCCAGCAGCTGCCGGGCTTTGGCTGGGCTGTAAGGGTACAGGGCGCCTTTCTTGCCCTGCGAGGAGAGGAAGTCAGACGGCGGGGTGTTCCCGACCGGCCCGACGGTTTCGCTGCCGTAGCCGCGCAGCGGGCCGTCGATGATGGCTTGCTGGTTCATCAGGTAGGCCATCGCCTGGCGGAAGTACAGCTGCTGCATGATGGGCCCGTTGCCGGGTTGTGCTTTGCATGTTCATCGTGTAGTAGCTGATACCCCACAGCGGCCACGGCGACATCGCGCGCGAGGTTGCAGCCCGAGGCTACGCGCTTGACGCCGAGGGGCGAATCATTGGTGTGCGCGCCGTCGCCGCTCCCGTACATGATCATTCTGGGCGCATCGTCGCCGCAATCAGCGCTGCCGGACCGGCGTTCCGGATCACGGGGCGATAACCTCCCCTGCAGCAGCGGGGTGAGGCGGCGAGTTAGCTGGAGGGGAAGTCGGTGGACAAGGCGAGCCTGCCACGGCCTTGGCGGCCTGCTGCTCGTCGGTGACGTCGATAGGCACGGCCAGCAGCGCGTCGCCCATCACGAGAGGCAGCTTCGGGGAAACCTCGTAGTTGCCCGCCATGAGGGCGCGCAAACCCCTCGTCATGCGGTCAGACCGGCAGCCAGCGAGGCGGTCGCGCGGACCTCACCAGGTCACCAACGTCTTCGGGCCGCGGGCAACCGCAGAAATAGCGGCGCCCGGCGCGTGGTTAGGGAAGTGCTTAGCTATGCGCCCGCACCCAGCGGGCGGCACTCCGTGAAGGGTCTGACGTGCCAGACAGCAACTACCGTAAGGATCCCGAAGCCATCTCCCGGCTGACGCCTGAGCAGTACCAGGTCACTCAGCAGAAGGGCACCGAGCCGGCCTTCCGCAACGAGTACTGGGACAACAAGGAGCCCGGTATCTACGTCGACATCGTGTCGGGCGAGCCGCTGTTCGCGTCGGTTAATAAGTACGACAGCCACTCCGGCTGGCCGAGCTTCACCGTGCCGATCGAGCCGGGCAGTGTGGTCGAGCGACGGGACTTCAGTCACCTGATGCTCAGGACCGAGGTTCGCTCCGCCCGCGGCGACAGCCACCTGGGCCACGTATTCCATGACGGGCCGAGGGATGCCGGGGGCTTGCGCTATTGCATCAACTCGGCCGCCCTTCGCTTCATCCCGCTCGATGACCTGGAACGCGAGGGCTACGGCGCCTACCGGAAGCTGTTCGAGCCGGAATCCGACGCTCACTGAGGTGACGCCGGCCGGGCCGTTCTGGGAGGCCGAGCCCGGGGCAGCCCCGGCCCGGTCGAGACACCACTGCTCGCCTCGCTGTTCGACCCGGCTCAAAAGGCCCGCCGGCTCATCCGCCTACGTGACCGCCGAGGGCGACCCCGCGCGCTGACTGGCCACGAGCTGGACGTGGGCGCGAGCCAGCGCGGCCAGCGGCCAAGCGGCGGCCAGCGCCTGATCATCACTGGGCGCAGCCGATTGCTAGGCCAGCCTCAAGGGCACGCTCATAAACGGGTCGATGTTATAGGCGAGGCTGACGCGATGATATCCGTCAGCTATGTCTGCGCCCGGTTTCTGATCGCACACGAGCACGGGTGACAGCTTCTCACCGCTGAGCAGCTTGATCAGGTCTCGCTGGACGCCGGGATCAGTCAGGGGCAGGGCAGGCAGGCCGGTGGCACGCAGAATGTCATTAGCGCGGCGCGAGGTCAGCTTGACTTTCTTCATGCGATCTACGATCTCACCAGCGCGCTTCTCATCGAACTTCAGCGACAGGTAATTGTACGCCGCGTCATAGTCGTGCTTTGCCACGTCGTCGAGCCACGCGATGAGAGACTTGCTCATTGATCCTCACAAGGCTTGGATGTAGCCCGGTATTGCTAAACAACGATACCGCCTGGTGGCCAGGGCACAACCGGATGGAGCGTGCTATGCACTTCGGAGGCTAGCTCTGGGCGATGCCAGTTGCTTCCGGCGGCACACTGTAAACGCCGGCCGGTTCGTAATGAGGACATTGACGCGCTCATCAGCCAGAAATTGGTCGATCAAGTTGTCCGCATCGACAGTCCAGACCATGGCGCCGACGCTGTGCTGGTGGCACAAATCCAAGACGCCCAATCGGGGGGGCTGGAAAGGGTCGTGAGGGATGGCGAAGAAGCGCGCTGGCGAGGAGCGACGACGTGGCCCATTTGCCTTAGCGCTGATTGTGGCCGGATGCTCGCCGGAGGCGTGCTAACAGATTGCCGTCAAGCAGGGCTGGACCGCGGGCGTCGTGGTCAAGGCAGCCTGGTAGCGTCCGGCCACATGACCTTTGATGTGAGCAAGGTGCGCGCCGCCTACCCGGCGCTGGCGGACGGTTATGCCTACCTGGACGGGGCTGCGGGCACCCAGCTTCCGGAGGCGGTCATTGACGCGGTCGCCGGGGCGTACCGCTCGGGCATTGGGAACTCCGGTGGTGCTTTCCTGGCCAGCCGCCGGTCCGACGTGATCACTGAGGAGTGCCGCCGCGCCGTGGCCGACCTGACCGGCGGCGTGCCCGATGGCGTCATCCTTGGCCCCAACATGACCACGCTGACGTACCGGCTGGCCAGCACGCTGGCGGCGGGCTGGGGTCCCGGCGATGAGATCGTGGTCACCCGGCTCGACCATGACGCGAACGTGCGGCCGTGGGTGCAGGCTGCCGCGGCGGCCGGGGCGACGGTCCGCTGGGCTGAGGTGCTGCTGCCCGAGGGTGACCTGGAGGTCGCGCAGATCGCGGGGCTGATTTCGGAACGGACCAGGCTGGTCGCGGTGACGGCGGCGAGCAACCTGATCGGTACTCGCCCGGATGTGGCCGGCATCACCGCGCTGGCACACGCGGCGGGCGCGCTGGCCTACGTCGATGGTGTGCACGCCACGCCGCACGGCCCGGTGGACGTGGCCGAACTGGGCGCGGACTTCTACACCACCAGCGCCTACAAGTGGTGCGGGCCGCACGTGGGCGCGGTGGTCGCCGATCCGGCTCTGCTCGGCACGCTGGCGCCCGACAAGCTGGTGCCCGCGCCCGACTCGGTGCCCGACCGGTTCGAGCAGGGCACACTGGGGTTCGCTGACCTGGCCGGCGTGACCGCCGCCGTCGAGCACCTGGCCGGGCTGGCGGGCCCGGCAGCCAGCACCGCGACCCGGCGCGAGCGGGTCCTGGCCGGCCTGGCCGCGGCCCAGGCACACGAACAGGAGCTGTTCGCGGTGCTGCTGGGCGGGCTGGACGCCATGGACCACGTCACCACCTACGGCAAGGCCGCGTGGCGCACCGCCACCGCCTACTTCAACGTGGCCGGCCGCACCCCGCTGCAGGTCGCTGGGCATCTGGCCCAGCACAAGATCAACGTGTGGGACGGCGACAACTACGCCTGGGAACTGGCCGGCGCGCTGGGCCTGCGCGACACCGGCGGCGCGGTGCGGGCCGGGCTGGTGCACTACAACGACCGCTCCGACGTCGACCGGCTGCTCACCGCGGTCGCCGAACTCGGCCGGTAGCGGCCGGCCGCTTCCGCGCTGGCCGCACGGTCAGGCCCACCGTCTGCGGTCTGCGCCGGGGCGGGTGCCAGAGATGCTGATGACAGGTCCGGAAGGCCCAGAGGTTGTCAAATGATCCCCCTGGGGGTAGATTTCCCTATCATCTACAAGCACAGCCGCACCTGTACGTGCTGATTGTCTAGGCCGGGGGTGGTTCGATGCGGTTGACCCGTGCCCACCTCCCGGTCATTCGCCAGCGCGGTCGCGGGGCCCATGAGATTGCCTTGGCCTCACGTGGACTGCACGCTGCGGGATCTTGTGGTGCAGGGCTGCGCCTTTTCGCCCGGCTCGGCGCCGACGTGGAGTTCGGCTGGTTAGGGGTTTCCCACCCAACAGCACGTCTTTTGACCTGCCCGGCAATAGCTAGCAGGTGAGGGCGCTCAAGCAGCTCCCCGGTTCGCGGTAGCTGCCGAGGCCTTTCGGGTCGAAGACACCACCAGGCTTTGCTCTGGGATAAGCCACGTCGGCACGAGCGAGAAGAGAAGGCGATTGTGATGAGCGTTACGGTCCTGCGGAACGCGTCGGTCTTGGACGCTGACCGGGCGGAACTGGCCGAGGGGCAGTCGGTGGTGGTCGAGGACGGCCGGATCGCCGACATCGGACCCGGCCTGTCCGGCCCTGATGACGCGGTGGTCATCGACATCGCGGGCAAGACGGTCATGCCAGGCCTGATCGACGCGCACACCCACCCGACGTCGGTGTCGATGGACTTCGCCGCGTCCGAGTGGTCGCCGACCTACGTGGCGGCGCGGGCCGGGCGGGCGCTGGAGGGGATGCTGGCCCGGGGATTCACCAGCATCCGCGACGTCGGTGGCGGCGAGCACGGCCTGGCGCAGGCGGTGGAGGAGGGGTATTTCACCGGGCCGCGGATCTTTTACGGCGGCAAGCAGCTCAGCCAGACCGGCGGCGCCGGAGACTACCGGGCGCCGAGCCGCCGGGTCCATGAGGACCACTACTACGCTCCCACGATCGGCGTGATCTGCGACGGCGTGCCCGAGGTCCGCCGTGCGGTCCGCGAGGAGGTCCGCCGGGGCGCGCACCACATCAAGGTCTACCTCAGCGGTGCCGTGGACGCCCCCAGCGACCGGGTGGACTCCACCCAGTTCTCGGTCGAGGAACTCAACGCGATCGTGGAGGAGGCCACGGCGGCCAACATCTACGTGGCCGGCCATGCCTACACCTCACGCGCCATCAACCGCGGCCTGCAATGCGGCGTGCGCAGCATCGAGCACGGCAACCTGATGGACTCCAGCAGCATCCCGCTGTTCCAGCAATACGGCGCGTTCTACGTGCCGACCATCGTCACGTATCACACCCTGGCGGCCAAGTCCCGCGCCGGACTGCTGCCCGCCGACATCGACGCCAAGCTGCACACGGTGATCGGCGGCGCGATCGGCGCGCTGGACATGGCGCACAAGGCCGGGATCCCGATCGTCTACGGCACCGACCTGTTCGCCGACATGCACGGCCAGCAGTTGCAGGAGTTCATCATCCGTTCCGAAGTCCAGCCGCCCGCCGACCTGATCCGCTCGGCGACCAGCACCGCGGCGCGGCTGCTGTGCCGCGAGGGCGAGCTGGGGGTGGTGGCGCCGGGCGCACTCGCCGACCTGCTGGTGATCGACGGCAATCCGCTGGACGACATCCGGGTGCTGACCACGCCGGAGCAGACGCTGAAGCTGATCATGAAGCAGGGCGTGATCTACAAGAACGAGCTCTAGTGCTGGTCTTGCGATCTGCGCCCGACCGGAAGGAAGCCGACATATGAGATCAGGCTCTTACACCGGGTTCCCGGAAACACGACCAACATCAAGGTCGTCAGCTCGACCGAACCGCAGATGACCATGGACAAGCCGTTCCTCCCGCAGAGCCCCACGCTCAGCATCACCCCGGAATCCTGGTACTTCGTGAAGTAAAGGAAGGTCATCGATCAATGGCAGTTACCATCCTGCGGAATGCGTCGGTCCTGGACCCGGAGGCGGGGAATCTGACGCCCGGGCAGTCGGTCGTCGTCGAGGGCGGCCGGATCGCAGACATCGGGCCAGGGCTCACCGGCCCGGAAGACGCGGTGGTCCTGGATGTCGCGGGCCGGACCGTGATGCCGGGCCTCATCGACGCGCACACGCACCCGGCGATCGTGGACCAAGATATCTTCGACATGGCCGAGTGGCCGCCCACCTACGTCGCGGCGCGGGCGAGCCACGCGCTGGCCGGGATGCTGGCCCGGGGGTTCACGTCGATCCGGGACGTGGGGGCGGGCGAGATCGGGCTGGCCCGGGCGGTGGAGGAAGGGTATTTCACCGGGCCGCGGCTGTTTTACGGGGGCAAACAGCTGAGCCAGACCGGCGGGGCGGGGGACTGGCGGGCGCCGAGCCGGCGGGTCTATGACGACAACTACTACACGCCGGCCATCGGGGTGATCTGCGACGGCGTGCCCGAGGTGCGCCGGGCGGTGCGCGAAGAAGTCCGGCGCGGCGCGCATCACATCAAGGTGTACCTGAGCGGTGCGGTCGACTCGCCCAGTGACCGGGTGGACTCCACCCAGTTCTCGATCGAGGAACTGAACGCGATCGTGGAAGAGGCCACAGCGGCCAACATCTACGTCACCGGTCACGCCTATACCTCGCGGGCGATTAACCGGGGGCTGGAGTGCGGGGTGCGGTGCATCGAGCACGGCAACCTGATGGACGCCAGCAGCATCCCGCTGTTCCAGAAGTTCGGCGCGTTCTACGTGCCGACGATCGTGACCTACCACGCGCTGACCGACCGGGCGCGGCGGGGGCTGGTGCCGGCCGACATCGAGGGCAAGCTCAAAGAGGTGATCGACGGCGCGGTCGGTGCACTGGAGATGGCGCACAAGGCGGGCATCCCGATCGTGTACGGCACGGACCTGTTCGCCGATATGCACGACTGGCAGTTGCAGGAGTTCGTGATCCGGTCCGAGGTGCAGCCGCCGGCTGACCTGATCCGCTCGGCGACCAGCACCGCGGCGCGGCTGTTGTGCCGGGAGGGCGAACTGGGCGTAGTGGCGCCCGGGGCACTGGCCGACCTGCTGGTGATCGACGGGAACCCGCTGGATGACATCCGGGTGCTGACGACCCCCGAGCAAACGCTCAAGCTCATCATGAAACAGGGCACCGTCTACAAAAACGAACTCTGAAGGAGGCCTGCGCCGGCCGCTGGCGGCCGTGATCTCGCTGGGTTCGCGCTGTCGCCAGGCCGCCGTCGATCGCCCGCAAGACGGCAATTGGCGTGCTGGCGCGCAAAGCCCCGGGCAGCCGGTGGCTTGCCCGGGGCCACGTACCGCGGCGGCTGCCTAGGCGTCCCGCCTGCGGAACAGCATCACTGCGGCGATGACCGCGAGGGCCGCGTAACCACACAGGACGGCGAAGCTGGCCCATGGCCCGAACATCGGGGTGTTGCCCGGCGCCTGCGGCGTGGCCATCCAGATCTGCCCGCCGGCCAGGGCCGGGATCCACTTGTCGACGTGGTTCTGCCATGTCTGCGGCAGGAAGCTGACCAGGATGGTCACCACGAACAGCAGCCCGACCGTGGCCGAGATGCCCGCCGCGCTGTGCCGCAGCAGCAGCCCGAGCCCAAAGGCCAGGATGCCGCACGCGGTCAGGAACAGCGCGCCGCCGATGACCGCGCGCAGCACGCCCGGGCTGCCCAGGGTGGTATTCAGGTGGTTGGAGGACATGATCGCCTGGCCGACGAAGAACGCCACGAACGCCGTGACCAGGCTGGTGACCAGCGCGACCGCGGAGAACACCACGCCCTTGGCCGCGATCATCATGCCGCGGTGCGGGTTAGTCGTCAGCGTGGTGCGGATCATGCCGGTGGAGTACTCCGAGCTGATGACCAGCACGCCCAGCACGCCGATGATCAGCTGCCCAATGTACAGCCCGGCCAGGCTCTGCCGCGCTGGGTCGAAGTACGGCCCGTGCGGCCCGTTGGTGGCGCCAAAGGACGCCAGCGCCCCGAACCCGACGACCACAACGAACATCGCCAGCAATGTCCAGTACGTCGAGCGAACCGACCGGATCTTGGTGAACTCCGAGCGCAGCGCGCCCGCGAAGGTGGCCCGGCCGGCCGAGCCGGGCAGGTCGAACGCCACGCCGGCCGCGGGCGCGGTTGTCGTCGTTGCCATCTCAGGCCACCTTTCCAGCCAGCTCCGGCTGCCCGGGCACGCCAGCGTGGAATTGCACGCTGGATGCGGTCAGTTCCATGAACGCCTCCTCCAGGGACGCGTGCACCGGCGACAGTTCGTGCAGCCGGACCGCGTTGTCGTAGGCCACGTCCCCGACCCGGGTGGGGTCAAGACCGGTGACCAGCATGGATCCGTCCTCGTTCTCGCGGACCGTGCCTCCGGCCGTGGTGAGCAGCTTGATGAGCTGGTCCGGCTGCGGGGTGCGGACCCGGACGGCCTGCTGGGAGTTGGCAGCGATGAACTCCGCCACCGTGCAGTCGGCGATGAGCTTGCCCCGGCCGATGACCAGCAGGTGGTCGGCCGTGTTCTCCATCTCCGACATCAGGTGGCTGGACACGAAAACGGTCCGGCCCTCGGCCGCCAGCGCCTTCATAAGGTTGCGGATCCACAAGATGCCTTCCGGGTCCAGCCCGTTGACCGGCTCGTCGAACATGAGGATCTGCGGGTCGGCGAGCAGCGCCGCGGCGATGCCCAGCCGCTGTCCCATGCCGAGCGAGAATCCTTTGGCCCGCTTGCCGGCCACTCCGGTGAGCCCGACCAGTCCGAGTACCTCCTCGACCCGGCGGCGGGGCAGGTTGTTGGACTGGGCCAGGCACAGCAGGTGGCTGTAAGCGCTGCGGCCCCCGTGCATGGCTTTCGCGTCCAGCAGCGCGCCGACCTGGTGCATGGGCCGGGTCGCCTGGTCAAACGGCTTCCCGTTGACGGTGACCCGGCCGGCCGTCGGCCGGTCCAGGCCCAGGATCAGTCGCATCGTCGTGGTCTTCCCGGCTCCGTTCGGGCCGAGGAAGCCGGTGATCCGGCCGGGTGCCACGCTGAACGACAGGTCGTCCACGGCCAGCGTATCCCCGTATCGCTTGGTGAGGCCTTCTGCCTCGATCATGATGTGCCGTCCCCTCGACAGTCGCAGGCCGGCCGTCCGGCCGGCGATCTCAGTCTCGCCGGCAAACACGATAGTACGCGTCACTCTCCAGGGTGATCCTGGTCCAACCAGAGGATGATTTTCAGCGAGCCTGAACGGGCTAGCGGGGAGCGGGCCAGCGGGGCGCGGGCTAGCGGGGAGCGGGCCAGCGGGGCGCGGGCTAGCGGGGAGCGGGCCAGCGGGCGGGGTCCAGGTCGGCGGTGAAGACGCGCTGCAGCATGTGCCAGTCTGCTGGGTGCCCGGCGATGCCCGCTTCAAAGCATTCGGCCATCTGCTGGGTCATGGACGAGACCTTCTCGCGCTCGGTGCCGGCTGGCGGCACCGGTACCTCGGGGTAGATACGGGCTCCCCAGTCCGGCCCTTGGAACCACAGCGTCACCGGCATCAGGGCCGCGCCGGTCTGCACGGCCAGCGCCGCCGGGCCCGCGGCCATCCTCGCTGGCTCGCCGAAGAACTGCACCTCGACCCCGCTGGCAGTGAGATCGCGGTCGCAGACCAGGCACACCAGATGACCCTGGCTGAGACGCTCGGCCAGCACCGGGAACGGGCCATCACCGCCGGTGTGTGGCAGCACCTCCATCCCGAGACTCTCCCGCAGCGACAGGAACCGCTCGTAGACGGCACCCGAGCCGAGCCGTTCGGCCACCGTCGTGAAGGAGCCGGCCCCGCGCATGACGATGTAGGCGCCCGCCTGCTCGTAGTTGCCCATGTGCGGCAGCGCGAAGATGACCCCGCGGCCAGCGGCCAGATGAGCGAACGCCACCTCTTCCTGGTCGCTGTTGATATGCATGCCGGCCATGATCCGCTCTCGCGGGATGACCGACAGGCGGAATACCTCGAGCCAGTAGCGCAGGTACGAGCGCATGCCGGCGCGGGACAGCCGCCGGAGTTGGCCGACGGGCACCGTCGCGCCGGTGACCCGGCGCAGATTGGCCTCAAGTCGCCGGACGGACGAGCCATGCCGCCACCACAGCACGTCCGCGATGAGCACGAAGAGCCGACGGGCCGATGGGGCCGGCAGCTTGCGCACCGCCGCCCAGGCGGCCAGGTAGAGCCGGGCCGAGACGCGCTCACCGAGCCTGGGCCGGTGGATTCGCCCCCGGGCAGCAGTCGTGCCGCCCCGGTCGGTATCGGCTACGGGCTGGCGCATGGTGAGGACCTCGGCAATCAGGCTAGCAGCGGCGGTGCTGCGGGTGGCGGCGCGGGTTACACACCGACCTCGGCCGGCCACAGCCTGGTCGGCAGCCTCGAACCGGTGCTCGCGTGGGCCGGGGACTGGAGCGAGGCACTCGCGAACTCCGCCTCGGTCACCTAGCCGTCGCCGCCGCGGCGGACCGGGTCCACGCCGGGTGTGACGGCCAGGCCGAAGACGCGGCCCGCGTTGCCGTGCAGAAACAGGCCCGCTGCTTCGTCGTCGAGCTGGAGGCTGGCGAAGTCCTTCAGGCAGTCGGCGGCCGGCCAGGCCGGGTGGTTGGAGCCGAACAGCACCTTGCGGCGGCCGTGGCCGCGCAGATAGTCGATGAGGTCGCGGGGGTAGCGGCTGGCCTTGTAGGCGGAGGTGTCGATGTAGACGTTGGGGTACTTCGTGGCCAGCGAGATCATCTCCGCCGTCCAGGGATAGCCGATGTGGCCGGCCACGATGACCAGCTCCGGGAACTCCAGCGCGACGGTGTCCAGGTAGGGAATGGGCCGGCCCGGCTCGGACGGGCGCAGCGGCCCGGTATGGCCAACCTGGAGGCAGAACGGAATCCCCAGCTCGACGCATTCGGCATACAGCGGGTAGTAGCGGCGGTCGCTGGGCGGCAGATCCCATAGCCACGGCACCACGCGCAGCGCCCGGAACCCGAGAACCTGCACGCAGCGCCGCAACTCCCGCACCGCGTCCATCGGGCGGGCCAGGTCGACCGCGGCCACGCCGGCAAACCGGTCCGGGTAGCGGCCGACGATCGCGGCGACCTCGTCGTTGGTGATGAGTGGCCCGCGCGGTCCCCACCATGCGCACAGCAGCCCGGTCTGGACGCCTGCCGCGTCCATCGCGGCCACGGTGGCCTCCACCGGGACCTCGTCCCCGGCCAGCTGGCCGTGTGCCCAGCGCCGCAGTGAGTCGAACATCGGGTCTCGCAGGAACTCGGCTGACGGGTGCTGCATCCAGGCGTCGATGATCCTCATTTCGCTCCTGTAGGTCGTGCCGATGCGGTCGTAGATCCCGGTCATGTGGTCAGCTCCACCGGGCGGGCCGCTGTGTGGTGGTCACAGGTGGGTGGCGAGCTGGGCGATCGAGATAAGCGGGAGAGACCACGCCAGGGCGAAGCGCTCCACGGCGGGCCCGGTGAGCATGTGCCCGTCGGGACCCATGACCTCGCAGATGGCCGCCACCGTGGGCAAGCCAGCGGCCGCGCACAGGGCCAGTGACGCCTCGGTATGACCGGCCCGCTCGGCCAGGCCGCCGGCGCGCCCGGCCAGCGGAAACACATGACCGGGCCGCAAGAAGTCGGCGGGTGTGGCGTCGGGGTGGGCCAGGCGGCGGATGGTCGCGGCCCGATCGTGGGCCGACACGCCGGTGCCGGTGCCGGCGGCCAGATCGACCGAGACGTGGCAGGCGGTGCCGTGGCGGTCCCCCGCGCCCGGCATCGGCCCGATCTCCAGCCGGTCGAGGCGTTCGCGATCGCACGGGACGGTGGTGTGCCCGCACACCTGGGTCAGCAAGAACGCCAGAGACTGGGGCCGCAGCCGCGCGCCGGCGAACACCACGTCGGCTTCGGCCTCCCGGTCCGGGTCGTAGATCAGCACCCCGCCCCCGGCCGCCAACTGGGTGGTGCACTTGCCGACTCCGGCCGGCCCGGTCAGCTCCCCGGCCCACGGCAGCGCGGCCAGGGAGCGGGTGGCCACCAGGCGGGCCGACTGCCACAAGTCGCGCGCCGACTTGACGAACAGGTCGGACTCCAGGTTGACCCGCTGGTCGGGCCGCAGAGCGGCGAGTGTGGTCTCGGCCAGCGTGAGCGGGATCAGCGCGACCGAGAACCGGTCTTTCAAGACTTCGGCCACGGTCAGGCTGACGCCATCCACGGCGACCGAGCCCTTGGCCACGATCTCATCGAGGAACCGCTTGGGCGGCCGGATCCACACCCGCAGGGAATTGCCGTACTCGGTGTCGACCTTGGTCACCTTGCCGATCGCATCGGTATGGCCTTGCACAAGGTGACCGTCCAGGGCGTCGCCGACTCGGAGCGGCAGTTCCAGGTTCACCCTGGCCCCCACGGCCAGCTCGCCCAGAGCGCTGCGCATCGCGGTCTCGGCCGAGATCCCGACCTGGAAACGCCCGGCCTCCCGGTCGACCCGAACCGCCGACAGGCACGTCCCATTGACGTTGACCGAACCGCCGGCCGACAGTCCGGCCGCGGTCTTCGGTGCTTCGATGGCGAGCTGGGGGCCGGTCCCGATCACGGTCCCGATCTCGGCAATGCGTCCGGTGTACATGGCGACAACTCCTCTGGTCCGCAAGCGATGGCGTTCCTTCGGACTGTCACCGATGGTTCCGGAATTGCGCCGGATCGAACCGCCAGCGGCGGAACTCGCGGACTATGACCGCGCAGCACGGGCTCGCACCGTTGAAGCGAGCATACCGCGTTCGGACGCGGCACCCGGTCTGGGAAATCGTCCCAGAACATACGATTATGGACTCCAGGCCCGCGTCGCGGCGGCCAAGCGCACTATTGTTGCTGGCTACCGGCGTGCTGGGCGGCCGGCCGGAAGACGCTGCCTGCGGTCACACCGCATCCATGACGGCGGCGCGTACTACAGGCGTGGTGACAGACGGTGGCAGATCCGATCGCAGAGAGAGCCGCGGCGCGGTGACCGAGACACTGATGCCCGGCTGGCTGGCCCTGACGGCCTCGCACCGCGGCGCCGCGCACGAGATGAACGGCCTGCCCAACCAGGACGCGATCGCCGTGCGCCCGATCCAGCCGGACGGGCTGGTCGCGGCCGTCGCCGACGGGCACGGTCACCACCGGCATTTCCGGAGCGCCCGCGGGTCAGAGCTGGCGGTGGCGATCGCCGCGCAGGCCGCCGAGGAACTGGCCGCCCGGCTGGACGATTTTGAGGCCGCCGGCCAGATCGAGGCCGATGTGCTCAGCACGCTCGTGCCCGCCATCACCGGCCCATGGCGGGCAGCCGTACAAGACGATCTCGCCGGAGAGCCGTTCACGATCGCGGAAGAGGAAGCGCGCGCCTTTGGCGATGATCCCTTGATCGCCTATGGGACCACGCTGCTGCTCGCCATCACATGGCGGAACTGGCTGGTCCTGACCCAGATCGGCGACGGTGACATCGTGTGCATCCGGCCCGACGGACAGGCGCTGCTCCCGGTGCCCGGCGACCCGTCGCTAGACGGCCGGCAGACGACAAGCCTGTGCGGGCCACGCGCCGAGCAGGAATTTCGCGCCGCCGTCGTGAACATCGCGATCACGCCGCTGCTCGGGGTGCTCCTGGCCACCGACGGGTACGGCAACGCGCAGATGGCCGATCCCTGGCCCGATGCGGTCAGCTCTGACCTGGCCGAACTGATCGGCGATAGCCAGCCAGAGTGGCTGGCCGGGCAATTGCCGCTGTGGGCCAGCCGCTGCGCCTCATCAGACGGAAGCGCTGACGACACCACCATCGCGCTGCTGATCGCGCCGTCGGCGGCCGCGCTGCGGCAGGAGGAGACCCGGCGGCAGCAGCAGGCGACGGTGCCCCCGGCCGGTGAGTTCCCGGCCGAGGCAACGCAGGCAACGGCCGAGCCGACGGCGCTCGCGGTCGCCGATACGCCCGCCGGGCCGGAAGAGCGGCTGGCGAAATCGGCCGCGTCGGGCGGTGCCGAGGCCCCGGCCGCGGACGGTGCCGAGGCTGCGGCTGCGGGTGGCGATGTGGAGGCGCCGGGGCGGGCTGCGGGTGGCGATGTGGAGGCGCCAGGGGCGGCTGAGGCCGGCTCGCGGCGCCGGTTTGCGGCTATCATCGCGGCTCTTCGTCCTGGTCGCCGTGGTGGCGGTGATGCCGGTGGTGACTAGGTGACGAGCGGGCGGCCAGTCACGGCACGCGCCCGCTGAGGCTGGGGGCAGAGGATGAACGAACTGCAGGTGACCTTCGGGGGCCAGAGCCATAC
>Ga0335075_10003015_pt1 | contig 26913 bp, 24 predicted proteins | sample Lox_Sample_24_FD_206723 | JGI IMG/M metagenome (GOLD analysis project Ga0335075, IMG submission 206723) | Soil microbial communities from Loxahatchee National Wildlife Refuge, Florida, United States - Lox_Sample_2.4 | ecosystem: Environmental > Terrestrial > Soil > Wetlands | place: USA...
CGATCTCGACGATCTGGGCGACGCCGCTATCGGCCAGAAACAGCACGCTCTCGCGCCAACGCACCATTGCCGTGACCTGCTCGATCAGCAATCGCTCGATCTCTGCCGGTGCGCGGATCGCGCGCGCCGAGACGTTGGCGACCAGCGGCACCAGCGGCGGGTTGAGCGTGACCCGGCCGAGCGCTTCGGCCATCACTGCTGCTGCCGACGCCAGCAGCGGCGAGTGAAACGGCGCGCTGACCGGCAATATGACCGCACGCCGCGCGCCATGAGCGCGGGCGATCGTGATGGCGCGCTCGACCGCCGCCCGGTGGCCGCTGACCACGGCCTGGCCGGGGGCATTGTCGTTGGCGACCGCGCACAATTCGTCCTTGTCCAGACCGGCCTGTGTCGCTTCGGCAGCCACCGCCCGCGCCGTGGCCACATCGAGCCCGATCAGCGCCGCCATCGCGCCCTCGCCTGGCGGCACTGCGCGCTGCATCGCCTGTCCGCGCAATTTGAGCAGGCGGGCGGCGTCGCCGACACCGAGCGCACGGGCCGCGGCGAGTGCGCTATATTCACCGAGCGAGTGTCCGGCGACAAACGCGACGTGCCGGCGCAGATCGAGACCACCTTCGCTCTCGAGCACACGAATCGCTGCGAGACTGGCCGCCATCAGCGCCGGCTGGGCGTTTTCGGTCAGGGTCAAATCGCTCTCCGGGCCGCCGAACATCAGTTGTGACAGCGGTTGCGACAGTGCGTCGTCCACCTCGTCGAACAGGCGGCGGGCGGCCGGGAACGCGGCGGCGAGATCGCGCCCCATGCCGACGACCTGCGATCCCTGCCCTGGGAACACCAGTGCTCGCTTCATTCCGAACGCATCCCCCCATCCCCGAAAACCCGGCACCAGCCGGCAATGGCGGCCGGCATCTTGTCCGGCCTCCGGCTTGCTGTATAGTGCGCGACGTACCCTTGCCGGCTGCGGCCGGCTCGCTCGGCCAGGCGCGCGTGCGCGGCGGAGCTTATCAGCCAAAAGGGATCAGGTTCCAATGCCGTTGTACGAAAACGTGTTCATCGCGCGCCAGGATATCTCCGGTGCGCAGGTTGATGCCCTCGCCGATGGCTTTGCCCAGCTCATCGCCGACCAGGGCGGGGAGGTCAAGAAGCGCGAATATTGGGGACTGCGCAATCTTGCCTACCGCATGCGCAAGAACCGCAAGGGCCACTACGTGCTGATGAATCTGGCGGCGCCGGCGGCGGCGATCGCCGAACTCGAACGCACGATGCGGATCAACGAGGATGTGCTGCGCTATCTGACGATCCGGGTCGAGGCGCATGAGGACGGTCCCTCGGCGGTGATGCTGAACCGCGGCAGCCGGGACGACCGGCAGCGCCGCGGCGATCGCGATCGCGATCGCTACGGCGAATCGCGCGAACCTCGCGACACTGGCGAGCGTGGTGATCGGCCGGCCGCCGGCGAGCGAACCGAGCGTCCGGTGGCCGAGCGGGCGGTGCCCGAAGCGGTGGAGCCCTAGATGGAAAGCCAGTCGAGCAGTGGAGCCGGGCGCGGCGGAGCCCCGCGCCGGCCGTTCTTCCGGCGGCGTAAATCCTGTCCGTTCTCCGGGCCGAACGCGCCGAGGATCGATTACAAGGATGTCAAGCTGCTGCAGCGCTTTGTTTCGGAACGCGGCAAGATCGTGCCGAGCCGCATCACCGCGGTCTCGACCAAGCGCCAGCGCGAGCTGGCCCAGGCGATCAAGCGGGCGCGCTTCCTTGGCCTCTTGCCCTACATGGTGAAATAGCCGGCCCGGCAGCGCCGGCCAAAGCGCGTTCGGGATCGCCATGGGTCGGCTGGCCGGCGCCGGAGGCGGCGTGCTGCTGGGCGCGCTCGGCGCCGCTCTATATTTCGGGGTCGTCACCGGTTCCCCCGGGGCGGTGATCCTCGCCTATCTGGCGCAGCTGCCACTTTTCGCCGCCGGGCTCTGGCTCGGTGTCGGTGCGGCTGCGGCCGCCGGGCTGACCGCGTCGGTCATTCTGCTGGCGGCGAGCGACCTGGTTGCCGCAGCGCTGTTCGCGGCACTTTATGCCGCCCCGGTCGTCCTCTTGGTGCGGCTGGCGCTGCTGGCGCGCAGCAAACCCGCGGGTGCCATCGAATGGTACCCGCCGGGAATGCTGGCCGGCTGGCTGGCCGGGCTCGGATTGGCGATGCTCGCTGCGGCGCTCTTGTGCCTGGGCGGCCCGAGCGGGATCGAGGCGCTGCTGCGCCATGCGCTGGCGCCGGCGATCGGCTACTTCGCCGATGCGAGCGGTGTCGACCGGGAGGCGCTGACCGCGGTTCTCGTGCTGGTGATTCCCGGATTCGTCATCGGCTCGTGGATGATGATGACGGTGAGCAACGCGATTCTGGCGCAGGGGGTGCTGGCGCGGTTCGGGCTGGCGTGGCGGCCGTCTCCCGATCTCGCCACTCTGGTTCTGCCGAACTGGGTCACGTTGTTGCTGGCGATTGCCGCCGTGGCGAGCCTGTTCGGCGGTGCCGCGCGGTTTGTCGGGATCAACCTGATGCTCGTGCTGGCGACGCCGGTCTGCCTTGCCGGTCTGGCGGTGTTGCATGCGGTGATGCGCCGGCTGGCGCGGCCGCAGGTCCCGCTCGTGATCTTCTACGTGCTCGCCGGCCTCTTCGGCTGGCCGCTGTTGGTGATTGCCATTGTCGGGCTGCTCGACGCGCCGCTCGGGTTGCGGCGGCGGTTTGCCCGGCCTCGATCAGTCGGAGGACCAAGCCATGATTGAACTCATTCTGCTCGAACGGGTCGAGAAGCTCGGCCAGATGGGCCAGCTTGTCAAAGTGCGTCCGGGGTTTGCCCGCAATTATCTGCTGCCGCAAAAAAAGGCGCTGCGCGCGACCAAGGAGAACCTGGCCTATTTCGAGACCCAGCGAGCGCAGCTCGAAGCGAACAACCTGCAGCGCCGCACCGAGGCTGAAGAAATCGGCAGCAAGCTCGAAGGCCTGAGCGTGGTGATCATTCGTCAGGCCGGCGAAAGCGGCCAGCTCTATGGCTCGGTGGCGGCGCGCGACATCGCCGAAGCGGTGACAGAGGCGGGGTTCACGATCGAAAAGCGGCAAGTCGTCCTCGAACGGCCGATCAAGACCCTGGGGTTGCACCGGCTGCGGGTTGTGCTGCATCCCGAGGTCTCGGTCACCGTCACCGCCAATGTCGCGCAGTCGGTCGAGGAAGCCGAGATGCAGGCGCGGGGGATCGACCCGTTGCGGCAGCGCGACGAGGACGAGTTCGACGACGAGCCGGCCGGAGCGGTCGCAGCGGCGCCGCCAGCCGAGAGCCCGTGATGATGCTGTGAACGGCTTGCGTTTGTGATGCGCCTTTGTGGATATTGGCTGGTCGCCATCCTGATCGGTTTGCGTCACGATGCTGCTCGCGCGTTTGTTCGAAAGGATATTGACCGTCGGCCGGCTGCGCCTGATCGACACCGGCGGCACTGCGCATGAGATTATCGGGGCGCCGGGGCCCGCTGTCGCGATCCGGCTGCATGACCGGGCGCTGCACTGGAAGCTCGTCGCGAGGCCCCGCCTCCATCTGCCCGAAGCGTTTGTCGACGGCACTCTGACGATCGAGGAAGGTGACCTCTACGGCCTGATCGACCTGTTGACGCTGAACCTCGAAGCCCTGCCGCAGGGGCCGCTCGCGCGGTTGCTGAACGGTTCGTTCCGAATGCTGCGCCGGGTGCACCAGTACAACCCACAAGCGCGGGCGCGGCGCAACGCGGCGCATCATTACGACCTCTCGGACCAGCTCTACGAGCTGTTTCTCGATTCGGACTGGCAATATTCTTGCGGTTATTTTCGCAGCGGTCACGACGACCTCGACCTCGCCCAGCTCGACAAGAAGCGCCACATCGCCGCGAAGCTGATGATCCGGCCCGGCCAGAAGGTGCTTGATATCGGCTGCGGCTGGGGCGGCCTGGCGCTCTATCTCGCCAGCGAATGCGGCGCCGACGTGACCGGGCTGACCCTCTCGGTCGAGCAGCACAAGCTGGCAACGCGGCGCGCGGCCGCGGCCGGATTGTCGGACCGGGTCCGGTTTCGCCTGCGCGACTACCGCGAAGAGACCGGTCGCTACGACCGGATCGTCTCGGTCGGCATGTTCGAGCATGTCGGCGTCAACCACTACGGCGCCTTCTTCGCCAAGGTGAAGTCGCTGCTGGCGCCCGATGGGCTGGCGCTACTGCACTCGATCGGCCGCATGGACGGGCCGGGCTCGACCAGCCCGTGGATTCGCAAATACATCTTTCCGGGCGGCTATGTCCCCGCATTGTCCGAGGTGATCCCGGTAGTCGAACGGCAGCGGCTGTGGATCACCGACATCGAGATCCTGCGGCTGCATTATGCGCGCACCTTGCGCGGCTGGCGGCACCGCTTCGAACACAACCGCGAGAGGATCGCCGCGATTTATGACGAGCGTTTCTGCCGGATGTGGGAAATGTATCTGGTTGGCTCCGAGCTGGCGTTCCGGCGCGGCGGCCTGCTGGTCTTTCAGATGCAGCTGGCCAAGGCGGTCGATGCGGTGCCGCTGACCCGCGACTATATGCTCGATTGGGAACGCGAGCACAGCGCCGCCGCCGAACGCGCCGCCTGACCATGCCGGCCTGACCATTCCCGCCCGACCATTTCGGCCCGACCATTCCCGCCTTGCACAGCCTGTGCATCGTATTGGCGGCGGCCGTTGCGGGCGACCGATGCTAGGTTCGGCGCATGGAATCGCCAAACGCCTCCCGCATCACGCCGCTGCGCGACACCAATCCCAGTTCCGGATTTGCCACCGCGCCGACCCGCATCCCGCCGTTCAACAGCGAGGCCGAGCAGGCCCTGCTGGGCGCGATTTTGATCAACAATGCCGCCTATTCGCGGGTCTCGGAGTTTCTGCAGGCCGAGCATTTCGGCAACGCGATCCACGCCCGCATCTATAGCGCGATCGGCAAGCTGGTCGATCGCGGGCAGATCGCCAACCCGGTCACGTTGAAAAACCTGTTCGACCAGGACGGCGCGCTCGCCGAGATCGGCGGCGCGCAATACCTCGTGCAGCTGGTCGGCGGGGCGGTGACGATCATCAACGCCGAGGATTACGGGCGCACGATCCACGACCTCTATCTGCGCCGCCAGCTGATCACGCTCGGCGAGGATGTCGTCAACGACGCCTTTCGCCACGACCTCGACGATCTCGCCCCCGAGCAGATCGAACGGGCCGAGAAGAAGCTGTTCGACCTAGCGACCTCCGGGCAGGCCGAAGGCGGCTTTCGCGCCTTCTCGATGCCGCTGGCCGGGGCCATCGACATGGCCGAGGCAGCGTTCAAGCGCAGCGGCAAGACCGTCGGTGTCGCCACCGGCTTTACCGACCTCGACCAGAAGCTCGGTGGGCTGCATCCGTCGGATCTCGTGATCCTCGGCGGTCGGCCCTCGATGGGCAAGTCGGCGCTCGCCACCAATATCGCCTTCAACGCCGCCAAGGCGTACCGGCCAAAGCGCGGCGCCGATGGCCGCACCATCGCCGAGGATGGCGCTGTGGTCGGGTTCTTTTCGCTCGAAATGTCGGCCGAGCAGCTGGCTGCGCGGATCCTCGCCGAGGAATCGGGGATCTCGTCGGACCGCATCCGGCGCGGCGATGTCAGCACCCAGGATTTCGACCGGTTTGTCCAGGCGAGCCACCACCTGCAGTCGCTGCCGCTCTATATCGACGATACCCCCGCGCTCAGCGTCTCCAACCTGCGCACCCGCGCGCGGCGATTGATGCGCCAGCAGGGTCTCGGGCTGATCATCGTCGACTATCTGCAGCTGATGCGCCCGTCGGTCCAGGTCCGCAGCCTCGACAACCGAGTGCAGGAGATCTCCGACATCACCCGCGGTCTGAAGGCGGTGGCCAAGGAGCTGCACGTCCCGGTGCTGGCGCTGGCGCAATTGTCGCGCGCGGTCGAGTTGCGCGAAGACAAGCGGCCGATGCTCGCCGATCTGCGCGAATCGGGCTCGATCGAGCAGGATGCCGATGTCGTCATGTTCATCTTCCGCGAGGAGTACTATCTATCGCGGGGACAGCCGCTGCGCCGCGCCGATGAGACCGACGACAAGTACAATGACCGCTATGAACGCTGGCAGAACCGGTTCAACGAGGTTTACGGCACCGGCGAGATCATCATCGCCAAGCAGCGGCATGGGCCGATCGGCAATATCAGGCTGCATTTCGATGCCGAGACGACCAAGTTCGATAATTTCATGGCAGCCGACCACCTGCCAGCGGGCGTGTGATCGAATGGTGGGGCCGGCCGGGGCTGGGGACTGCCGCCGGTGAATAGCGGGCCCCGTCATCTCTCGGTCCGGATCCGCGGCGCCGCGGCGGCGAGTGCCGTGTTCGCGTTGCTGGACGAAATCGGTTCGGCCGTCTCGATCTTCGAAACCGCGCCCGAGGACTGGCAGCTCGACGCCTATCCGGCATCGCCGGTGCTGACCCCGCAATTGTCGGCGCGGCTGGCACTCGCCGCGGCGGCAGGGGGCGGGCAACTGGTCGAGGTCTGCGAGCAACCGCTGGCCGATCGCGACTGGCTCGCCGAGAACCAGCTTGCCTTCCCGCCGCTGCGCCTCGGCCGCTTCTTCGTCTATGGCTCACATTATCGAGGCCGGGTGCCAGCCGGCGCAATCGGGATCGCGCTCGACGCCGCGACCGCCTTTGGCACCGGGGAGCATCCTTCGACCCAGGGCTGCCTCGTGGCGCTCGAAATGCTGGCGCGGCGGCGGATCACGCGCCCCCTCGACATCGGCGCCGGCACCGGGATCTTGTCGATCGCCGCGGCGAAGCTGCTGCGGCGACGCGTGCGGGCGAGCGACATCGATCCGGGATCGGTCAGGGTCGCCCGCCGCAATGTCGCGCACAACCGGGTCGGCCGCCTGGTGCGGGTCGATCATGCCGACGGCTATCGCGCTCGCGGGCTGCGCCGGCACCACCATGATCTCATTCTGTCGAACATCCTGGCCCGGCCGCTGGCGCTCTTCGCCGCCGATCTCGCCCGCAGCCTCGCCCCCGGCGGATATGCCGTGCTGTCCGGGTTGCTGCGCCGTCAGGAACCGATCGTGCTGGCGCCGCACCGCTCCCTCGGACTCACCCTCGAACGCCGGATCGTCATCGACAGGTGGTCGACGCTGGTGCTGCGAGCCGTCAAGCGGCCTGGTGCCGTCCGAGGCGGTGCGGTTGCGGCGAGGCTGTCGGCGCTGCGACTTTTGCCGCCTTTCGATCGGCTGCCAGGACCGCCCGGATCTCCGAGCGGCGGATCCCGATATCGGCCAGCGAGCGATCGTCGAGCGCCATCAGTTCGGCATAGGCGCGCTGCTGGCGGTGCCATTCGGCAATCGCCTTCCCGGCGGCGGTAAAAAGGTTCACAAGGGCCATGGAAATGCTCCTGTCGAGATTATGATGCGTTGCACAAGAATTGGTGCTGCGCCGCGAAAGGGGCGAGCGAAATCGTTGCAATTCAGCCATGTGCGTGCGTCGGGCCCGACCCGCCACGCCGGCAAAGGGAGCGGTCGATGACAAGAGATGGATCGAGGCCCGAGGCCGCCACACTGGCGCGGCTGCTGCGCGCGGCCGGCTCGTCCTACAGTCCGCAGGGGCTCGAAGAGCTGATCGCGGGCGTGCTCGGTGCGCCGGCCGAAATTGGGTCGAGCTGGCACTGCCTCGTTGCCGACCCGGTGCCGCCGGATCTGGCGGACGCGCTCGAAGCTCTGCGCCAGGCGATGGCCGCGGGCTACCATGACGGGCTAGACGCCGAGACACTGGTGCAGCTACCCGCGGCGGAGCGTCTCGCCCGCCTGCGCCGCGAGCTGTCGTCGCAACGGCTCGATGGTTTTGTCGTGCCGCGCTCGGACGAGCACCAGGGCGAATATGTGCCGCCGCGCGGCCAGCGCCTCGCTTGGCTGACCGGTTTCACAGGCTCGGCGGGACAGGCCGTGGTGTTGCGCGAGCGCGCCGCCCTCTTTGTCGATGGCCGGTATACGCTGCAGGCGGCACAGCAGGTCGACGGCGACCGGTTCGAGATCCATCATCTGATCGACGAGCCGCCGGCGCGCTGGATCGGCACGGCGCTCGCCGCGGGCATGGTGCTCGGCTACGATCCCTGGCTGCACACCCCGCAGGAAATCGACCGGCTGCGCGCAGCGGCGGAGAAGGCCGGGGCACGCCTGCGTGCGGTCGCCGAGAACCCGCTCGACCGGGTCTGGGCCGATCAGCCGGCCGCACCCCTGGCGCCCGTCGTGCCGCATCCGGAGGAATTCGCCGGTGAAAGCGCCTCGACCAAGCGCGCCCGGCTGGCGCGCGGTCTCGCCGAGGATGGGGTTGCTGCGGCGGTGCTGACGATGCCCGAATCGATCGCCTGGCTCTTGAACATCCGCGGCGGCGACGTGCCCCACACGCCGCTGCCGTTATCCTTCGCCATTCTGCGCGATGACGCCACGGTCACGCTGTTCATCGATCGGCGCAAGCTCGCCCCGGGCCTCGATCGGCATCTCGGCAATGCGGTCACCGTGGCAGCACCACGCGAATTCGGGCCGGCGCTCGACGCGTTGGCCAAGGCGGGCGGCCGGGCGCAGGCCGATCCGGCGAGCGCGGCTGCCTGGATCTTCGACCGGCTCGAGGCTGCCGGAGCAAAGATTCACCGCGCCGCCGACCCGTGCATTTTGCCCAAAGCCTGCAAGAACCCGGTCGAGATCGACGGCACCCGCGCCGCCCATCGCCGCGATGGCGCTGCGCTGACCCGTTTCCTGTGCTGGCTCGATGCTGCGGCGGCGCGCGGCGGTCTTTCCGAGATCGCCGCCAGCGACCGGCTCGAAGCCTTTCGCCGCGAGGGGCGCCATTTCCGCGACCTGAGCTTTCCGACGATCTCGGGCGCCGGGTCGAACGGGGCGATCGTGCATTACCGGGCGACACTGGAGAGCGAAAAACGGCTCGAACCGGGCAGTCTTTATCTGCTCGATTCGGGCGCGCAATACCTCGACGGCACGACCGACGTGACCCGCACGGTGGCGATCGGCACACCCTCGGCCGAGATGCGCGACCGTTTCACCCGCGTGCTCAAGGGCCATATCGCGCTGGCGCTGGCGCGGTTTCCGAAGGGGACGACCGGGACCCAACTCGATGCTTTTGCCCGGCGCGGATTGTGGCAGGCCGGGCTCGATTACGATCATGGCACCGGACACGGGGTCGGCAGCTATCTCGGTGTGCATGAAGGGCCGCAGCGCATCTCGAAGGCGCCGAACACGCAGCCGCTGCTGCCCGGCATGATCGTTTCGAACGAGCCCGGCTATTACAAGACCGGCGCCTACGGCATCCGCATCGAAAACCTGGTGCTGGTGCAGCCCTCGCCTTCGCGGGAAGCGGCCGAGCGTGAGATGCTCGGCTTCGAGACGCTGACCCTGGCGCCGATCGACCGCCGCCTCGTCGAGCCGTCACTGCTCGATGAGGACGAGATCGCCTGGCTCGACGCTTATCATGCCCGGGTGCGCGAGGTGCTGACCCCGCTGGTCGATCCCGACACTGCGGCGTGGCTCGCTGCGGCCACCCGGCCGGTCGCGTCTGCTCCGCAGCCTGGGGTTCTTTCTGCAACGCGGGGACGGGAAGGGCCGCGCGCCGGCGCGTGACGGGCGAACAGCAACCACGCCGGCAAGGCCGGTGGGCTGCCTGCCATTACCCGTTGCCGGACCCGTCGCCGCCGGCGCGGCGTGCGGCTTGTGCCGCCTCCCAGTTGCGGCCGTCGAAAAACTGGGTCGGGCGCAGCCGCGCCGGGTCGACGCCGTCGAGACAGCGGGCGTTGACGCTAATCTTGTCCGGGTCCGAGCGCGGCACATAGAACGGATGCATGCCGCAATGCCGGCAAAAGGTGTGCCGGGCGGTGTTGGTGTTGAACTGGTAGGTGGCGAGCGCGTCGGTGCCCTCCAGCAACTCGAAATCCTGGGGCGGCACGATCAGATGCAGGATGCCCTTTTTCGTGCACACCGAGCAGTTGCATTCGAGCAGGGTCGAGAGATCGGCACGGACCCGAAACCGCACCCGGCCGCAATGGCAGCTGCCCTCATAGGCCTCAATCACGGCCGCTCACCTTCCCGTTGCGCGCGCAATGGTCGGCCAGCACCTGGGCGATCACGGCCGAGACCCGCTTGCCGGTCGGGATGTGCAGGAATTCGTTCGGGCCGTGCGCGTTCGAATGCGGCCCGAGCACGCCGGTCACGACAAACTGCGCCCGTGGGAATTTTTCGCCGAGCATCGCCATGAACGGGATCGACCCGCCTTCGCCCATATAGGCGGGCGGCGCGCCGAATGCCGCCTCGGACGCGCGCGCCAGCGATTGTTCAAGCCATGGTTCGAGCGCCGGCGCATTCCAGCCCGAGGCGCTGGAACCGATTTCGAATTCGACGCGCGCGCCATAGGGCGGGTCCTTCTCCAAGAGCGCACGGACCTGCTCACCGGCCGCAACCGCGTCGAGCGTTGGCGGGGTGCGCAGGCTCAGCCGGGCCGACGTATAGGGCAGCAGCACGTTGCCCGCGTCGCCCGGCTTTGGCAGACCGTCGATGCCGATCACCGCCAGCTGCGGCCGCCAGGTGCGGTTCAGCACCATCTCGGCGAGATCGTCGCCCATCGGTCCAACCCCCGCCGCGAACGGGTATTCGCGGTACACGGCCTCGCCCAGCGCCGCGGCGGCGATGCGCGCCTGCGCCAGCCGTTCGGGCGGAACCTGCGCATAAAGCTCGGGCGGGCGCACCGCGCCGCTCGCCTCGTCCTCGAGCCTTGACAAGAGCTGGCGCATGATCCGGAAGCTCGACGGCACGACCCCCGAGGCGTGGCCCGAATGCACGCCCTCGGCCAGCACGCGGATGTCGAGCGTGCCGGAAACGAGGCCGCGCAGCGAGGTCGTTAGCCACAGCTGATCGTAATTGCCGCAGCCCGAATCGAGACACACGACCAGCGACGGGCTGCCGAGACGCGCCGCCAGATGATCGACATAATCGGGGAGGTCGGGACTGCCCGATTCCTCACCGGCCTCGATCAGGATCACGCAACGCGCATGCGGCACCCCTTGTTCGCGCAGCGCCAGCAATGCCGAGAGCGCGCCAAACATCGCATAACCGTCATCCGCACCACCGCGGCCGTAGAGCCTGTCGCCCTCGATACGCGGGCTCCACGGGCCGAAGCCGTCGGCCCAGCCGGCCATTTCCGGCTGCTTGTCGAGATGGCCGTAGAGCAGCACGGTATCGGCACGCTGGCCCGGCACGTCGATAACGATGACCGGGGTGCGGCCGGGCAGGCGGATGGTTTCGAGCGCGGCGCCGGGCAGCGCCGGCAGTTTCGCCCGTGCCCAGCGCTCGAACAGGGCCACGGCCTCGTCCATATGGCCGTGCGCCATCCAGTCCGGATCGAAGGCCGGCGATTTGTTCGGAATCCTGATGTATTCGACCAGTGTCGGGACGATCTCGTCGTCCCAGCATTGATCGATGTCGCTTTTAGCCTTGGTGACGTCGATCATCGGTAAACTCCGTCAATATCGCCTGCCGCTCCGGCCCCGGGCCGACCCCATCCCGAAGCTCATCCACCGGTTATACGGTCGCAATAGCGTCGAGAAAACCGGGATCAACGGTCCCGTCGGCCGCGGTTGACGGGCTCACGCGTGCCGCAATATCCTTTCATTGAAAGATCAGGTCCGCGCCGCGCGGAAGGAGGAACGGGATGGCCAAGATCGTCCTCGGGATCGCGACATCGCACACGCCGATGCTCAATACCCCGGCCAAGGACTGGCCGAGCTTTATCGATCGCGACGGGGTCCGCGACTTCCTCGACAAGGAGGGTGAGCCCGCCAGCTACGAGGACCTGCTGCGCCGCCCCGATCCGAGGGCGCTGCCCGAGCTGACCCCGGAGCGCTTTGCCGCGCGCCATGACGCGGCGCAGGCCGCGGTCGAGCACCTGAAAGAAAGTGTGCGCCGCGCCGAGCTCGACGCGCTGATCATCCTCGGCGACGACCAGAAGGAATTGTTCCACGAGGACCACCTGCCGTCGATCCTGGTCTATTATGGCGACACGATCCGCAACGTGCCGCTCTCGCCCGGCTTCAAGGGGCCCGAATGGTCGCGGCTCGCCACCGCGCGTTATTACGAAGAGAAGGAGCCGCACGACTATCCGGTTGCGGCCCCCTTGGCGCGGCACCTGATCGACCAACTGATCGACCGCGAGTTCGACATCGCCTCGTCGAACGGGCTGCCGCCCGGGCATGGTGAGGGTCACGCGCATGCCTTTGTCCGCAAGCGGCTGATGGAGGATCAGTCGCTGCCGGTCGTCCCGGTGTTTCTCAACACCTATTACCCGCCGAACCAGCCGACACCGCGGCGTTGCTGGAAGCTCGGGCAGGCGATCCGCGATGCGGTCGAGAGCTGGCCCGGCGACATGCGGGTCGGCATCGTCGGCTCGGGCGGATTGAGCCATTTCGTGGTCGACGAGGAGCTCGATCGCGGGATCATCGAGGCGCTGCAGCGCAAGGACGGCGAGGCGCTGCAATCGCTGCCGCGCAAGAAGCTGAATTCCGGCAGTTCGGAGATCCGCATGTGGATCGCGGTCGGCGGTGCCGTCGAGCATCTCGACATGGCGTGGTCGCATTACGTGCCCGGCTACCGCACCCCGGCCGGGTCGGGGACCGGGCTCGGCTTTGCCGTGTTCCAGTGAGCCCGGTCATGAGCAGGCAGGACGACCGCGAGGACCTGGTTCGGGTCGGCCCAGGCACCGCGATGGGCGAATTGATGCGGCAATACTGGCTGCCGGCGGCGATGTCGTCCGAGCTCGACCGCGACGGCGCCCCGATGCGCCTTTTGCTGTTGGGCGAGCGGCTGATCGCGTTTCGCGACAGCTCGGGCCGGGTCGGGGTGATGGACCAGCGCTGCCCGCATCGCTGCGCCTCGCTGTTCCTGGGACGCAACGAGAAGGACGGCATCCGCTGCATCTATCACGGCTGGAAGTTCGATGCCGAAGGCCGCTGCGTCGACATGCCGAACACGCCGCCGCAGCAGGACTACAAGGACAAGGTCCGGGCCAAGGCCTACAAGGTGGCCGAGCGCAACGGTGTCGTCTGGGTCTATATGGGCGAGCGCGCCGCCGCACCGCCCTTGCCGGGGATCGAGGCTTCGCTACTGCCGCAAAGCGAATTGCAGGTCACCTTTGCACAGCGCGAGTGCAACTGGCTGCAGGCGCTCGAAGGCGACATCGACACTTCGCATTTTGGCTTTCTGCATGCAGGCTCGGTCGAAGCCGCCGATATCCCGGCCGACAATCTGATCCGCTGGACCGTCACCGACCGAGCCCCGCAATATCATGTGACCGACACCGATTGGGGGACGATGTACGCGGCCTATCGCCCGGCCGCGGCGGGGCAGACCTATTGGCGCTTTGCCAATTTCCTGTTTCCGTTCTGGACCCAGACGCCGCAGGGTGCCTTTGACCGGGTGCAGAGCCGGGCCTGGGTTCCGATGGATGACGGGCACACGATGTTCGTCAGCCTGACCTGGAAGGGGCTGCCGGCCGAACGCGCGGCACTCAGCAACTCGCGCGGGCTCCCGGGCTCGACGCCGGCCATGGATTTTCTGCCGAACACGAGTGATTGGTATGGCCGCTGGCGGCTCGCCGGCAACGAGCGCAACGACTGGCTCGTCGACCGCGCGGCGCAACAAACGGGTGGCATCTTCAGCGGCATCATGGGCATCCAGGCGCAGGACCAGGCGGTAACCGAAAGCATGGGGCCGATCACCGATCATGATTTCGAGAATCTGGGACCGAGCGACATCATGATCGCCCGCACCCGGCGCCGGCTGCTGCGCGCCGCTCGCGCGCTGCGCAAGGATGGCGCGATGCCGCCTGGCGTCGATAATCCTGATTTATTCACAAATGTGCGCAGCGGCGATTTCCTCGCCGACGCCAAGACCGGCTGGCGCGACGCCTATGCGATGCAATCGCGTACCGCGCTGCGGCCGCTCGCCCGCGCCGCGGAGTAGCATCGCGCAGGATCGTCGTGGTCTGGCCGCACGTGTTTCCAGCGACCTAATCGCGGTCGCGGCGGTCGTGCCGGGATGCGGTCGCCGCTGCCGGGGCAGCGGTATCGAGATCGCGCCCGCGCCGCAGGGCGTCGTTGCCGAGGCGTTCGCGCAATGCGTCGATCGCCTGTTCGAGCCGCTTTGGCCGGCCGAATTCGGCATCGAACAAGGTCGGCAGATCGGCGGCGTTGCCATCGACAAGAGCGTCGGCGCCGACCCCGACCAGCCGGAAGCGGATGGTCCCGTCGGCCGTGGCCCGGAGCAATGGCAGAGCGGTGTCGAACAGGGTTGCGGCGAGCTGGGTTGGATCGGCGAGGTGCCGTTGCCGGGTCCGCACCCGGAAATCACCGGTCTTGAGCTTCAGCGTGACGGCGCCGGCGGCGAGTGCCGCCTCTTTCAGATGCACCGATACGCGCTCACAGAGCGGCCAGAGGATGCGGGCCAGGATTTCGGCATCGGCTTCGTCACGCGCCAGCGTCGTTTCCGCGGAGATCGAGCGCGCCGGTGCATGGGCGATCACGGCGCGGTCGTCGGCGCCTGCGGCGAGGGCGGCGAGACGCGCGCCGATCCGTCCATAGCGGGCTGCGAGCTCGCGCGGGCCGAGAGCCGCGAGCTGGCCGATCAGCGTCACGCCGTCGGCGGCGAGCCGGCGCTGCAACGCCGTCCCGACACCCCACAGCAGCGATACCGGCTTGTCGGCGAAGAAGACCGGCGCATCGCTGCGCGCCAGCACCGCGAAGCCGCGCGGCTTGTCGAGGTCGGAGGCGATCTTGGCGAGAAACTTGCTGTCGCTCATCCCGATCGACAGCGTGATGCCGAATTCGCTTTCGACCCGCCGCGACAATCGGGCGAGCAGCTGCGCCGGCGCGGCATTGTGCAATGCCTGCGTGCCCGACAAATCGAGAAACGCTTCGTCGATCGACACCGGCTCGACCAGCGGGGTCAGCTCGCGCATGCGGGCGCGCACCGCCCGCCCGATGTCGCGGTATTTCGCCATGTCCGGCCGGATCACCACCGCGTCGGGGCAGGCGGCGAGCGCCTTGAACATCGGCATTGCCGAGCGCACCCCGTAAAGCCGCGCAACGTAGCAACAGGCGAGCACGACACCGCGTGTGCCGCCGCCGACGATGACCGGGCGATCGGCAAGCTCCGGCCGCTCCCGCTTCTCGATCGTGGCGTAGAATGCGTCGCAATCGACATGGGCGATCGCCAGCCGAGCGAGCGCCTCGTGGCTGACGAGGCGCGGCGATCCGCAGCGCGGACAACGCCCGGCGGCCGGGAGCGGCTCGGCGAGCGCGCCGCAGTCGCGGCATAGCGTCGTCACCCCGGCTTCCCGGGCGGCCACAGCCAGGCGGCACCCCGCACCCCGCTGGAGCCGCCATGCGCCGGCGCCAACAGCCGGGTCTCGACCCGGTCGGAAAACACATAGCGGCCCCAGCGTCGTGGCACCTCCTGGTACAGGACCGTGATCGCGCTGAGACCGCCGCCGAGCACGATCGCATCCGGGTCGACGAGGTTGACGACAGCGGCGAGGCCGCGCCCCAGCCGGTCGCAATAACGCATCAACGTCGCGCGGCACTGCGCGTCCCCGTCTTCGGCAGCAGCGGCGATTGCCGGCGGGTCGAGGCTCTGCCCGGTGTGGCGGTGATGGTCGGCGGCGAGCGCGGGGCCCGACAGAAACGTCTCGATGCAGCCCCTGCGGCCGCACCAGCAGGGCGGACCCGGCAGCTCGTCCGGGGTTGGCCAGGGCAGCGGGTTGTGCCCCCATTCGCCGGCGATCGCATTGGCGCCGACGAGAAGCTGTGCACCGATTGCGATCCCGCCGCCGACGCCGGTGCCGAGGATCACGCCGAACACCGTCCGGTGGCCAGCAGCGGCGCCGTCGGTGGCTTCGGACAGCACGAAGCAGTTGGCGTCATTGGCCAGGCGCACCGGTCGTGCCAGCACCGCTTCGAGGTCGTGCTGCAATGGGCGGCCGATCAGCCAGGTGGAATTCGCATTCTTGACGAGGCCAGTCGCCGGCGAGATCGCACCCGGAATGCCGATTCCGACCGAGGCGCACTGACCAGTTTCCCGCTCGATCGCGGCGACGATATCGGCGACCGCCGCAAGCGTTCCTTGATAGTCGCCGGCTGGCGTCGCCACCCGCTGTCGACCGTGCAGGCGTCCGGCCGCATCGATCGCGCAACCCTCGATCTTGGTGCCGCCGAGATCGATGCCGATGCGCCAGCTGCCGGTCATCGGTGCACGGGGTTTCGCCCGAACGGCGAAGACTGGGTGGTGGCGCTCATCAATTGTTAAGCTCACCCCGTTAAAAGCCCTCGACGGAGCCGGCTGCGCGCAAGATCGCGGTAGGGCTCACCGGGGGCTGTGCAGCGCCTCGCCGACGTCGAAGCATCTATGCGAGACCCGCGAACCATGAATGGCGAATTTTCCCCACCGGATACGAGCATGGATTGCCGGCGCCGGCCCAAGATCTTGATCGTCGAAGACAACGATCTCAACATGAAACTCTTCAACGACCTTTTGGCCGCGCATGGGTATGATATCCTGCAGAGCCGGGATGGAGCGGACGCGTTGACGCTGGCGCGAGAGCATCGCCCGGACCTGATCCTGATGGATATTCAGCTTCCCGATGTCTCGGGCCTCGAAATCACCCGGTCAATCAAGGAAGATGAAGCGTTGCGGATGATTCCGGTCGTCGCGGTGACCGCCTTTGCGATGAAGGGGGATCGGGAAAAGATGCGCGAGGGCGGTTGCGAGGACTACATCGCCAAGCCGATCTCGGTTATCGGGTTTCTGCAGATTGTCGAGCGCCTGCTGTCGCGCACGGCATCGCAAGCGAGCTAGCGCGAGGGCGGCTGATGTCGGGGCGGGTTCTGGTCGTCGACGATGTCGAAATCAACGTCAAGCTGCTCGAGGCCAAGCTTGCCAGCGAATATTTCGAAGTCCTGGCCGCGCGCAGCGGTCGCACCGCTCTGGAGATCGCCGCCGCCGAGCAGCCCGATGTCATCTTGCTCGACGTGATGATGCCGCACATGGATGGTTTCGAGGTCTGTCGGCGGCTGAAGGCCAACCCGAAGACCACCGATCTCCCGGTCGTCATGGTCACGGCGTTGTCCGACGCCGCCGACCGGGTGCGCGGTCTCGAAGCCGGTGCCGACGACTTCCTGACCAAGCCGGCCAGCGACATCGCCCTGTTCGCGCGCGTGCGCTCGCTGGTCCGGCTCAAGCGGATGATGCAGGAATGGCGCCTGCGCGACGAGATCTGCGGCCGCTTTGGCGGTCCGCCCACGGCGATCGAGGCGGACGGGCCGGGCCGCGTCCTGATCATCGAGGAGGATCCGTTTGCCGCCGCGCGGATGACCGAGACGCTGGCGATTGCGCACCGGGTGACGCTGGCGCACAGCAATCTCGAAGCGCAGGCGTGCGTCGATGCCGAGACCGAATTGGTGATCGCCAGCTTGACGCTCCCCGATGGTGATTCACTGCGCCTGGTCACGCAATGGCGTGGCAGTGAAACCTTCCGCCAGCTGCCGATCCTGCTGATCGCCGCGGAGCCCGACCTGCCGCGTCTCGCCAAGGGGCTCGATCTTGGCGCCAACGACTATCTGGTCCGGCCGGTCGACCGCAACGAGCTATTGGCGCGCACCGGGACCCAGATCCGCCGCAAGCGGCTCCAGGATCGACTGGATGAAAACTACCGCCGTAGCCTGTCCTTGGCGCTGACCGATGAGCTGACCGGCCTTTACAACCGCCGCTACGCGCTGGCGCATCTCGACGAGCTGATCGGGCGGTTGGGCCGCGACAGTGTCGGGACCGCGATCCTGCTGTTCGACATCGACCATTTCAAGCTGGTCAATGATACCCATGGACACGCTGCCGGAGATGATGTGCTGCGCGAGTTGGCCGCCCGCGCCTGCAGTGCGGTGCGCAGTGTCGATCTGGTCGCCCGTCTCGGCGGTGAAGAATTTGTCGTGATCATGCCGGAGACCGGTGCGGCGATCGCTGCCGTGGTGGCCGAGCGCCTGCGTCTCGAGACATCGCGCGAGCCGTTTGTGATCCGGCCCAGTGGTGCACGGCTTCACGTCACGATCAGTGTCGGCGTGACGCTGACCGTTGCCGGCGGAGACGAGCGCCGCAGCCTGCTCGAACGCGCCGACATGGCGCTTTACGAAGCCAAATCGGCCGGCCGCAACCGCGTTGTGATCCACACTCCGGAGATCGGCGATCGCAATACCGCTGGCCGCAATATCGCTGATCACAATACCGGTCTCGCGGCATCGGCTGGGTCGGATCAGGCTGCAATCGGCGGCCGATGAGGCTTGCGTCGTAGTCGGCAGGCCGGCGGATCAGATCGATCACACCTGGCGCATCCCGCTCCGCTGGCGCCCGGTCATCCGCTGACGGCCCGCCGCTGACGTCTCGCCATTGACGCCTCCGGCGAGATGCGGACCGGTCGGGCCCGTTGACCTCCGGACCGGAGTATCGAATGTCTCTTATGCCGCAGACGCGGCCTGTCTCTCGATCGTCCTGGAAAGACGGCCATAGACGCGCCGCGCATTGCCTTCGAAGATCTTCGCCTTGTCTTCCGCGGGTAGCGGTAGCTGATCGATATAGCGCTTGGTGTCGTCATAATGGTGGCCGGTTTGCGGGTCGATGCCGCGAACCGCACCGATCATTTCCGAGGCGAAGATGATGTTGTCGGCTGGGATGACCTTTGCCAGCAATTCCTGGCCGGGGAGGTGATAGACGCAGGTATCGAAGAATATGTTGTGCAGCATGAGGTCGGATAAAAGGCCGAGCTTGGCGTCCTGCGCCAGCCCGCGGAAGCGGCCCCAGTGATAAGGTACGGCGCCGCCACCATGCGGAATGACGAATTTGATCGTCGGGAAATCTTTGAATACGGACGAGTTCATCAGCTGGTTGAAGCCGGCGGTGTCGCCATTCAGATAATGCGCGCCGGTCGTATGATGGGTCGGGTTGCACGACGCGCTGACATGGATCATCGCCGCAATGTCGTATTCGACCATCTTCTCGTAGACCGGATACCAGTAACGGTCCGACAGCGGCGGGTCCTGCCAATGCCCACCTGACGGGTCGGGGTTCAGATTGATGCCGACGAACCCGTATTCGTTGACACATCGGTCGATTTCAGAGACGCAATTCTTTGGCGATACATGAGCGCTCTGGGGCAGCATCGCCACGCCGACGAAATTTTTCGGGAACAGCAGGCAGACCCGGTGGATCAGCTCGTTGCAGGCGGCGGCCCAGGCTTCGCTGGTCGATGCGTCGCCGAGGTGATGGCCCATGCCGGCGGCGCGCGGCGAGAAGATCGTCAAGTCGGTGCCACGCTCGCGCTGCACCTTGAGCTGCCCACCAACGATCGTCTCGCGGATCTCGTCATCGGTGATCGCCGGGCGCGGCGGCGCCGGCTTTCCGGCCGCATGCGCCTCGATCTGCTCCCGACGCCACGCTTCATGCTGACGCGGGGAAGTCGTGTAGTGTCCGTGGCAATCGATGATCATCGCCGCCTCCCTTGTCTTCTATTCAACTGCGCGGCAGGTAGCGGATCGCCGCCAGGACGACCCCGGCGAGCACCACGCTCAAGGGGCCGAGCCGCACCACGATGCGGTCGATCCGGGCTTCGAGCCGCACTCGATTTCGCGCATTTCCGCTCTCAGCCCGCTCTCCACCGAGGCTATGCGGGCTCCTATGCCTGCTTCGAACTGCTCGATCCGAGTTTCCAAACGATCTATGTCTGTCTTGGTGGCGACATTTTCGTGAATCGCGTCGAAGACCTCCGGCGCGATCCGCTCGGCCTTCTGCCGGTCGATATTGGCGTCCGCCAGCGCGTTGGTCAGCGATAGCCGGTCGGTCATCGCCGTCTCCCGCGTCGCGTCGCCTACGCGGTCCAGGCGAGGATCCGGGCGGCGACCGCGTCGGGCTGGTCGAGCTCGGCCAGGTGACCGGCGCCAGGGATCGTCGCGATCTCGGTGCGGCCGGTAATCGCCGCGGCAAAGCGGTCGGCGTAGCTTCTCGGCATGATGCGGTCCTGTTCGCCCCAAAGGAGCAGGGTCGGCGCCGTGATCAGCGCCAGCCGCTTTTCGAGCCTCGTATTGCCGAGCGGCCAGAAGGCGCGCGCCGCCGCTTCGCTGGCGCGGGTCTGCTCGATCGGCCATTCAGGCGAGTTGGCGCCTTCGGGCTCGGCCTTGAGCCGGTTCCAGCGCTCCGGATCGGCGCACAGCAAGGCCGGCACCTCCGGCGGGCGCTGCGCCCACGGATCGGTCGCCGGCTCCTTCTCGTCGAACAGTCCCCAGGGGGCGACCAGCGCCAATCGGCGCACGCGATCGGGCCAGATCGCTGCGATCTCGGCGGCGAACGACGCGCCGACCGAGCCGCCCGCCAGATCGGCGCCGTCGAGCCCGGCCTTGTGCACCAGCTGGTGGACCGCCAGCACCCAGTCGAGATGGCTGTCAAGCACGGCATGGCCGCGGTCGCCGCCCGGGAAGCCCGGCAGCGATGGCACAATCACGGTGCGCTCGCGCGCGAGTGCGTCGAGAAACGGGATCCAGCGCGGCAGCCCGCCGAATCCGGCCAGAAAGCCGAGCTTTGGACCCGAGCCTTTCTGCCACACCCGGCAGGAAAAACCGTTGACCTCGACCGAGATTTCCCGTGGCTCGCTCATGCCCCGCTCCGCCATCCACTGTGCGGCAGCCTGACCCGCCACCCCGCCGAGGTCAACCCGCGACGGCCTGCATCCTTCCGCTGCAACTGCGCGCCAAGTCGCTCAGGTGGGCGGTACGATACGATCGATCCGGGCGGTCAGTTCGGGCGGCAGCGGGCCGGCCGCGGCGGCGGCGACGCAGGCGGCGAGTTCGGTGCGGTTCTTGACGCCGAGCACCAGCGTGTCGATGTCGAGCGCCAGCGCATAGCGATGCGCCAATACCGCGGGGTCTTCGCCGAGTTCGGCGGCGAGACGGCGGAACCCCGCGGCACGCCGGTAATCCTGCATCTCGGGATGATCGGGTGGCAGCGGGCGGTCGATGGCGCTGGTCAATGCGCCGGCCTGCACCGCGCGGATGCCCATGATGCCGACCCGGTTCGCACGCGCCGCCGCCATGATCGCACGCGGTCTTGCCGGCCCGTCAAAGAATTTGAGACCGCCCGCAGAATCGAGCAGATTGGCGATGCATTGCACCGCGGCCGGCGCCGGGCGCTCTTCAAGCAAGCGGATGATCGTGTCGGGATGGCCGATCCCGGTCAGACCCCAGGCGCCGATGATGCCCTCGGCCGCCAATTTCTCAAAGACCGGGCGGACATGGTCGACAAAGCTGCGGTAGAGCGTCATCCGCGCCGCTGCACCGGGATGGCGGGCGATGTGGTCGGCATCCGGCACGACATTCGAATGCAGAAAGAACAAGTCGAGCTTTGACAGCCGCAGCCGCTTCAGGCTGCCTTCGATCGAGCGGCGCAATGTGGACTCGATCTCCGCCGCCGGCAACTCGCCGAGATTGCATTTGCTGGTAACCCGGACACCGTCGGGCAGCCGGCCGGCAAACGCTTCGCCGAACACGTCTTCGGCCTTGCCGTCGCCATAGCGCGGCGCCAGGTCGAACAGGTCGATGCCGGCGGCGACCGCGTCGTGTACGGTGGCAACGCATTCCTCAAACGTCGTCGCACCCCAGACCATGCCGAGCCCGCCGCCGCCCAGGGTCAGCCGCGACACCGGCGGCAGGGTGCCGAAATCGTGATGGTCCATCGGGTCCTCTCCGTTCGAGCTTTTGTTGATAGGTCGCACGACCGGCGGCGACAAGGGGTCGGGCCGCGCCGGGCGGTCCCGACGGCGCCCATGGTGCGGTTCCTCGATTACGTGAAATCACCGGCGGCGCGCGAACTCCTTACCCGGCTCGGCTATGTGACAACGCGCTGAACCCCGGCGGGCTGAGCCCCGCCGCGCCGAGCCTCGGCTTGGCGGATCGCCTGCCAGACACGGAACGGGGTCGCCGGCATATCGATGTTGCGAATGCCGTATTCGGAGAGCGCATCGACGACCGCGTTCATCACCGCCGGCAATGAGCCGGCGCAGCCCGCCTCGCCGCAACCCTTGGCGCCGAGCGGATTGGTCTTGGCCGGCACCGGGTGGCTGGCGATCTGGAACGACACCGCATCGCTGGCGCGCGGCAGCGCGTAATCGGTGAACGACCCGGTCAGGACCTGACCGTCCGCATCATAGACGACGCGCTCCATCAGCGCCTGGCCGATCCCCTGGACGACCCCGCCATGCGCCTGACCTTCGACCAGGAGCGGGTTCACGATGACCCCGAAATCATTGACCATCGAATATTTGACGACCGAGACGACACCGGTTTCGGGGTCGATCTCGACCTCGGCGATGTGCACCCCGTTCGGGAATGCCGACGGCGCGCTTTCCATGACATGCTGCACGTCGAGTGAATCGGGGACGTCGTCGGGAAGCGCGATCCCGCTCGCGACCGCGGCGGCCAAATCCATGATCTCGATCGAGCGGTCGGTGCCGGCGATCTCGAACCGGCCGCGGGTGAATTCGATATCGGCGACCGCGGCTTCGAGCACATGGGCGGCGATCTGCCGACCCTTCTCGATGACCTTCTCGCTCGCCTGCAGGATCGCGGTGCCGCTCGCCATCAGCGATTTCGAGCCGCCGGTGCCGCCGCCGGCGATCAGTTCGTCGCTATCGCCCTGCAACAGACGGATGCGGTCGAACGGGATGCCGAGCCGCTGGTGCAGGATCTGGGCAAACGGCGTCCAGTGGCCCTGCCCGTAATCGAGCGTGCCGGTGATGATCGTCACCTCGCCATTCGGCTCGAAACGGATGCCGCCCATCTCGTTGGCCGGCGGGCCGGTCACTTCGAGATAATCGCCGATGCCGCGGCCGCGCAGCACTCCTCGCGCCCGACTGTCCTCTTTGCGCGCGGCAAACCCGTCCCAATCGGCACGGATCAGCGCCTCGTTCAGCACCGCGGTGAATTCGCCGCTGTCATAGGTGGTGCCGTTTGGCGCCTTGTGCGGCATCGCATTTTCGGGGATGTGGTTCTTGCGGCGCAATTCGGTCCGGTCGATGCCGGTCTCGCGGGCGGCGGTATCGACGAGCCGCTCCATATAGTAATTCCCCTCCGGCCGCCCGGCGCCGCGATAGGCCCCGACAGGAGACGTGTTGGTGACGACGATCTTGGTCGAAACCTCGATGAGCGGGGTCCGATAGACGCCGATCGTGTTCTTGACCGCGTTGGCGGTCGGCGGCACCGGTGTGCCGCGGCCGACATAGGCGCCGAGATTGCCGTAGCCGATGATCCTGACCGCGAGGAAATTCCCTTCCGCGTCGAGCGCCAGCTCCGCGGTCATCTCATGGTCGCGGCCGTGGCTGTCGGAGACAAAGCTTTCGCTGCGCTCGTCGGTCCATTTGACCGGGCGGCCGAGCGCCCTGGCGGCGTGAAACAACGCCAGATATTCGGGATAGACCGCGGATTTCATGCCAAACGAGCCGCCGACATTGCCAGTCAGCACCCGCACATTGTCGCGTTCGACGCCGAGCACATTGGCAAGCCCGCCCTTCAGCCCGAACACGCCCTGGCAGCCGACGCGCAAGGTCCAGCGCCCGCTTTGGGGATCGTATTGGGCGATCGCGGCGCGCGGCTCCATCGGGCAGACGACGATGCGGTTGCTCGGGATCTCGAGCCGGGTCACATGCGCCGCGCCGGCAAAGGCGGCGGCGACCTTCTCGGCATCGCCATAATGAAAATGGGCGGCGACATTGCCCGGCACGCCGTCATGGAGCTGTGGGGCGCCGGGTGCGGCGGCCTCGCTGGCCCGGGTCACCGCCGGCAATGGCTCGATGTCGAGAACCACCATCTCGGCCGCGTCCTTGGCTTCGAGCGCGGTCTCGGCGACGACGATCGCCACCGGGTCGCCGACATAGCGCACCTTGTCGCTGGTCAAGACCGGACAGGAGGGGCGGTGCATCGGGCTGCCGTCGGCGGTTGGGATCGCCGGGCCGAGCGGCATGTTCTTGATCCCGGCGGCGGTCAGGTCCGGCCCGGTGTAAATGCCAAGCACACCCGGCATCGACCGCGCCGCTTCGGTGTCGATCGCATTGATCACGCCATGCGCGTGTGGGCTGCGCACGATCACCGCATAGGCCTGGCCCGGCAGGCTCAGATCATCGGTGTAGCGGCCTTTGCCGCGCAGCAAGGTCGGGTCCTCGTTGCGCGGCACCGGCTGGCCGACGGCGAACTTGCTGAACGCCAGGCGGTCGAGGTTGGCATCACCATCCATTCGATAGACCCCGCGTGAAGATGGTTGGGCTGGCGGTGCCGGCTGCTGCCGGGCGCGGTGCCGCTCGGCGCAAAATCGGCAGGAGCAGCAGAGGGTTGGACAAAGCGAAATTCTCCACGAAATATAGCGGTACGCACAATTCCGGCGTTGGGCGGCACCGCAGGGGCGCCGCCCGCGTCGGTCTTAGCGCGTTCCGCCGAGCGCGCCCTCGGCAACCAATACCTCGTGCGCCGCGCGAAACGCGTCGAGCCCGGCCGGGATGCCGCAATAGGCGGTGGCGTGCAACAATGCCGCCTTGATCTCGGCCACCGTCACCCCGTTGTTGAGCGCGCCCTTGACATGCAGCTTGATCTCGGGCGCCCGGTTCAGCGCCGTCAGCATCGCGAGGTTGATCAGGCTGCGCGTCTTGCGGTCGAGCGTGGCATCGCCCCAGGCCCAGCCCCACGCCCAGGCCGTCGTCGCCCGCTGGAACGACATCATGAACTCGTCGGCGCGCGCCATCGAGGCGTCAACATATTCGGGGCCAAGCACCTCGCGCCGGATCGGCATGCCCTTCTGGAATAGGGCTTCGTCTTCGCCAGACATCTCTCACCTCACGAAACCGGGATGCGGGTCTGCAGCATCAGCCACGGGCATCAGCCGCGGACCCGCCCCAGTGTGTCATAGACCGGCTTGGGAGACGAACTTGGTCACGAGGTACGCCTCGATCGCCTCGCTGCCGCCTTCGGAGCCATAGCCCGAATCCTTGACCCCGCCAAACGGCACCTCGGGCAAAGCCAGCCCGTGATGGTTGATCGAGATCATGCCGGTCTCGACCGCGGCGGCGACCGCCTGCGCGGTCTTGGCCGAACGGGTGTAGGCATAGGCGGCAAGACCGTAGGGCAGCCGGTTCGCCTCCTCGACCACATCGTCGAAGTTTTTGAACGGCGCGATCACCGCGACCGGACCAAACGGTTCCTCGTTCATGATGCGCGAATTCATCGGCACATCGGTCAGCACCGTCGGCTCGAAGAAATTGCCCTTGTTGCCGATGCGGTTGCCGCCGGTTTTCAGGCTGGCGCCCTTTTGCACCGCGTCACCGATAAAAGCTTCCATCGCCGCGATCCGGCGCGGATTGGCCATCGGCCCCATCTGGGTCCCGCGCTCCATGCCGTCGCCGATCCTCGCCGCCTTGACTGTCTCGGTGAACTGTCCGACAAAGCGGTCATAAACCTGTTCCTGGACCAGGAAGCGGGTCGGCGAGACGCAGACCTGGCCAGCATTGCGCAATTTGGCCGACGACAACAGCCGGCTGGCGAGATCAACATCCGCGTCATCGAACACGATCGACGGCGCATGGCCGCCCAGTTCCATCGTCACCCGCTTCATATGCGCGCCGGCGATCGCGGCCAGCTGCTTGCCGACCGCGGTCGATCCGGTGAACGACATCTTGCGGATGATCGGATGCGGGATCAGGTACTCGGAAATCTCCGACGGCACGCCATAGACGAGGTTGACGACCCCGGCCGGGAGGCCGGCATCGGCAAAGCAGCGGATCAGCTCGGCCGGGGAAGCCGGGGTTTCCTCCGGCGCCTTGACGATGATCGAGCAGCCGGCGGCAAGCGCGCAGGACAGTTTGCGCACGACCTGGTTGATCGGGAAGTTCCACGGGGTGAACGCGGCGACCGGGCCGACCGGCTCCTTGACGACCAGCTGGTAGACCCCTTCGGCCCGCGCCGGAATGACCCTGCCATAGGCACGCCGCGCCTCTTCGGCGAACCAGTCGATGACATCGGCGCCAGCGAGGGTTTCGCCTTTGGCTTCGGCGAGCGGCTTGCCCTGCTCCAGCGTCAACAGCGGGGCGATCGCATCGGCCCGCTCGCGCAGCAGATCGGCCGCCTTGCGCATGATCTTCGAGCGGTCGAAGGCCGAGACCTTGCGCCAGGTGCGGAAGCCCTTGTCGGCGGCTTCGAGCGCGCGGTCGAGATCGCTCTTGTCGGCATGTGCGACGGTACCGATCGGTTCGCCGGTCGCCGGGTTGACGACCGGGATCGTGCGGCCGCCGGCGGCCTTGGTCCACTCTCCGTCCACAAACAGCAACACATCCGAATACATGGCAGGTGTCCTCACAGCACCAGATGGGAGATGTTCTTGGCGACCGTGTAGCATTCGAGCCCTTCGGTGCCGCCTTCGGGGCCGTAGCCGCTGTCCTTGACGCCGCCAAACGGGGTCTCGGCGAACGAAGCCGTCAGGTGGTTGATCGACAGATTGCCGACCTCGACCCGTTCGGCGAGCTGATCGACATTGCGCGCCGATCTGGTGAAGGCATAAGCGGCGAGCCCGTAGGGCAGTGAATTGGCCTTCTCGATCGCCTCGTCGATGGTCTTGACCGGAGCGAGCAGAGCGAGCGGGCCAAACGGCTCCTCCTGCATCGCGCGGGCCTCGTCGGGCACATCGGCGAGCACGGTCAATTCATGGAAATAGCCGCGATTGCCGATCCGGCTACCCCCCGCGACGATCCGCGCGCC
>Ga0335075_10003016_pt1 | contig 26911 bp, 26 predicted proteins | sample Lox_Sample_24_FD_206723 | JGI IMG/M metagenome (GOLD analysis project Ga0335075, IMG submission 206723) | Soil microbial communities from Loxahatchee National Wildlife Refuge, Florida, United States - Lox_Sample_2.4 | ecosystem: Environmental > Terrestrial > Soil > Wetlands | place: USA...
TGTCCGCGGACGGCAGCCACTACGTGCTCAACGGCGCCAAGACGTTCATCACCGGCGGCGTGCTCGCGGACCGGGTGATCGTCTGCGCCCGCACGGCCGCGCCGCGGGAGGATGACCGTCGCCACGGCATCTCCCTGCTCGTCGTTGACACGAAGCTCCCCGGCTACACCGTCGGCCGCAAGCTCGACAAGCTCGGCCTGCGCGTCTCCGACACCGCGGAACTCGCGTTCAACGACGTCAAGGTCCCGGCCGAGGACCTGCTCGGCGAGGAGCACAAGGGCTTCTCGTACCTGGGGCAGAACCTGCCGCAGGAGCGGCTCGCGATCGCCCACGGCGCCTACGCCCAGGCGGCCGCCGCGGTGGAGTTCGCCAAGCGGTACACGCAGGAGCGGCAGGTGTTCGGCATGGCCGTCGCCTCGTTCCAGAACACGAAGTTCGAGCTGGCCGCCTGCAAGGCCGAGGTGGACGCCGCCCAGGCCGTCGCCGACCGGGCGCTCGAGGCGCACGACGCCGGCGAGCTGACCGCCGCCGAGGCCGCGTCGGCCAAGCTGTTCTGCACCGAGGCCGCCAGCCGGGTGATCGACCGCTGCCTACAACTGCACGGCGGCTACGGCTACATTAACGAGTACCCCATCGCCCGCCTGTACGCGGACAACCGGGTCAACCGCATCTACGGGGGCACGTCCGAGGTGATGAAGACGATCATCGCCAAGGACATGGGGCTGTAGGGAGCAGCCTGCCCGGTACCCGGGCCGGGCATTGGGGGATCAATGGCTTTACTGTCACAACCGCCAAAACTGTCACAACCGTCCAAGTTTTGCGTACTTTCGCGCAATTGCGCATTATGGTTTTGCATCGTGTACGACGGACCCATCATCGACGCGCACACGCATCCCATGCTCGATGCCGAAAGCCAAATCGTCGCGGAGCCCCACCCGCCCGAGGCTTACCGCGCGCTGGTAGAAAACTCTCAGGTGTGCCGGGCCGCCGCGCTCACCATCGCTCGACGTGGTGACCTCGATAGGACCAAGGCCCACAACGACGCCATACTCAAGCTCGCGCGGGACTCAGACGGCTTCTTCTTCGCGGTCTGCTCGGTTCACCCGGGCGACGGGTTCTCCGCGCTCCGCGAGGTCGACCGGGTGGCCGCCGAGGGGGCCGCCTGGCTCAAGCTGCACCCGAACACGCAGCGATTCGATGTCGCCGACCCCGCCGTCAAAAGGGTGGTCAGCAGGGCGAGCGGACTCGGCTTGCCGGTGCTGTTCGACGCCTACTCGCCGTGGGACGCCAACCAGCCGGGCAAGTTCGTTGACCTCGCGCTCGCCGTGCCCGACGCCAGGCTCATCCTTGCCCACGCGCACGGGCCCGGCTTCTCGCAGTTGCTTATCTACGACGTTTTCGCCCGTTACCCGGAGTGGGGCAGGAACGTGTGGATCGACATCTCGGTGACCGGCGTGATGCTGGCCGGCGGACCGTTCGCCGGGCAGTTCGCCTGGGTGCTGCGCAAGGTCGGCGTCGACCGGGTGGTCTTCGGCAGCGACTACCCGCTCGACGAGCCGCTGACCGCGATCCGCGCGGTCGCGGAACTCGGCTTCACCGACGAGGAGCAGGCGGCGATCCTGTACGACAACGCCAACGCGCTGCTCAAGGGCGAGCAGGACGGGCAGTACCGTTAGCTCGTGCAGACCTTCGATGACGTGGCCCGCATGGCGGCCGAGTTGCCCGAGGTGACCGAGGGCGAGGAGAAGCACCGCGGCCTGCGCACCTGGCAGGTGGCGGGCAAGGCGTTCGCCTGGGAGCGCCCGTTCAGCAAGGCGGACATCAAGCGCTACGGCGACGAGCAGCCGCCGGCCGGCCCCATCCTCGCGATCAGGACCGCCGACCAGGCCGAGAAGGAAGCGATCCTCGCCCAGGGCAAGAACGGCTTCTTCACCATCCAGCACTTCAACGGCTACAACGCCTACCTGGTCCTGCTGGACAAGGTCGGGGCGCGGGACCTGCGCGAGGCGCTGGTTGACGGCTGGCTCGCGATGGCGCCGCCGCCGGTCGCCGCCGGTTTCCTGAACAAGTAGTGCCTGCGTAACGACCGTGGCGGGTGCGGGCACGCCCATTGAATCTCAAATAATGAGACAAGTTTGCTCATCATTCAAGACGATCTCTAGAGTGGCCGCATGCCTGAGGTCTACACACATGGTCATCACGAGTCGGTTCTGCGCTCGCACAAGTGGCGCACCGCGGAAAACTCCGCCGCTTACCTGCTGCCCCACCTCGCCGCGGACGCGCGGGTACTCGACGTCGGCTGCGGCCCGGGCACGATCACGGCGGGCCTCGCCGACCGCGTGCCGCGGGGTCACGTCACCGGCATGGACGCCGCCAAGGAGGTCATCGACCAGGCCCGCGCGGCCATCGGGGACAGGGTGAACCTCGACTTCGCGACCGGCGACGTCTACGCGCTTGACTTCCCCGACGACAGCTTCGACGTGGTGCACGCCCATCAGGTGCTGCAGCACCTGGGCGACCAGGTGCGCGCGCTGCGCGAGATGCGCCGGGTCACCAGGCCCGGCGGCCTCGTGGCGGTCCGTGACGCCGACTTCGGCGGCATGACCTGGTACCCGGAACTGCCCGTACTCGACGAGTGGCGGGAGTTCTACCTCCGGGTCGCCAGGGGCAACGGCGGCGAGCCGCACGGCGGGCGCCGCTTGCTGGCCTGGGCCAGGGCGGCGGGCTTCACCGACATCACCTGCTCGTCGTCCAACTGGACCTACGCCACGGAGGCCGAGCGGGCCTGGTGGGGCGGCCTGTGGGCCGACCGCACGGTCAAGTCGGCGTTCGCGGCCATCGCCACCGGCGGCGGCCACGCGACGGCCGGGTACCTGGACCGGATCGCCGACGGCTGGCGCACCTGGACCGCGGACGAAGACGGCTGGTTCCTGGTCCCCCACGGCGAGATCCTCTGCCACGTGAGCTAGCCCGGTCAAGCAAGCCTTGTGGCACCCAAGGCCCGATAACGTTCTGGCCTTGGGTGCCACAGGGCCCGAATGTTCTGGCCTTGTGGCATCCCGGCGCAGCTCTAGTGACCTTGTGGCACCCGGGCCCGGAAACGTATTGGTCGGGTGGCACCCGGGCCCGGAAACGTATTGGTCGGATGGCACCCAGGGCCAATGACTCGCTGACCCCGTCCCTTCCCGGCCAAGGAATTGACCCCTCGGCCACAGGGCGCCACGGTGCCACCGCGCCGGAACGCCGCTGGGGGACGCGCCAAACGCGCGGGCGTCGCATTTAGCCCACGCGGCGCTAGGCAACGGAGGCGGCGCCGGCTTACGGTCGGGACATGGGCAGATACGAGGACGCTTTCCGTAGGAGCCTTGACGACCCGGCCGGGTTCTGGGCCGACGCCGCCACCGCGATCGACTGGTACACCCAGCCGGAGACGATTCTTGACGCGAGCAACCCGCCCTTTTACCGCTGGTACCGCGGCGGCACGCTCAACACCTGCCACAACGCCGTCGACCGGCACGTGGACAACGGCCATGGCGACCAGCCTGCGCTGATCTACGACTCGCCGGTCACCGGCGCCAAGCGGACGCTCACGTTCACCGAACTGCGCGACGAGACCGCCAGGTTCGCGGCGGTCCTCGCCGCCCGCGGCATCACCAAGGGCGACCGCGTCATCGTCTACATGCCGATGATCCCCGAGGCCGTCATCGCGATGCTCGCCTGCGCGCGGCTCGGCGCCGTGCACAGCGTGGTGTTCGGCGGGTTCGCCGCGCACGAGCTGGCGGTCAGGATCGACGACGCCAAGCCGAAGCTGATCGTCTCGGCGTCCTGCGGCATCGAGGTCGCGCGGGTCGTCGAGTACAAGCCGATCCTCGACGCGGCGATCGACGAGGCCGCCCACAAGCCCGGGCACACGATCATCGTGCAGCGCCCGCAGGCCCCCGCGGCCATGCGCGCGACGGACCTGGACTGGCACGACCTCATGGCGGCGGCGCCGGCCCCCGCCGGCTGCGTCCCCGTGGACGCCACCGACCCGCTCTACATCCTCTACACCTCGGGTACCACGGGGAAGCCCAAGGGCGTGGTCAGGGACAACGGCGGCCACGCGGTCGCGCTCGCGTGGTCGATGCGCAACATCTACGACACGCACCAGGGCGAGGTGTTCTGGGCCGCCTCCGATATCGGCTGGGTCGTCGGCCACTCCTACATCGTCTACGCGCCGCTGCTCGCGGGCTGCACGACGATACTCTACGAGGGCAAGCCGGTCGGCACCCCCGACGCCGGCGCCTACTGGCGGGTGATCGCCGAGCACAAGGTCAAGACGCTGTTTACCGCGCCGACGGGCTTCCGCGCGATCCGCAAGGAGGACCCGAACGGCAGGCTCAAGGAGGAGCACGACCTCGGCGGCTTCAAGTACCTGTTCCTGGCGGGCGAGCGCCTCGACCCGGACACCTACCGCTGGGCCGGCGAGCTGCTGAACGTCCCGGTCATCGACCACTGGTGGCAGACCGAGACCGGCTGGGCGATCGTCGCCAACCCGGTCGGCCTCGACCGGCAGCCGACGAAGCCGGGCTCGCCGAGCCTGCCCGTCCCCGGCTACGACGTCCAGATCCTCGACGAGGACGGCAGGCAGCTCAAGCCGGGCGAAGCGGGGAACATCGCGATAAGGCTGCCGCTGCCACCGTCCTGCCTGCCCACCCTGTGGCACAACGACGAGGGCTTTGTCAGGTCGTACCTGTCCAGGTACCCCGGTTACTACCTCACCGGCGACGGCGGCTTCCGCGACGAGGACGGCTACCTGTACGTCATGGGCCGCATCGATGACGTGATCAACGTGGCGGGCCACCGGCTGTCCACCGGCGAGATGGAAGAGGTGCTCGCCAGCCACCCGGCGGTGGCCGAGTGCGCCGTGTTCGGTGTCAACGACGCGCTCAAGGGCGAGGTGCCGCGCGGCCTGGTCGTGCTCAAGGCGGGCGTCACCGCCGAACAGGAGCCGCTGGCGGCCGAACTCGCCCAGATGATCCGCGACCGCATCGGCCCCATCGCCACGCTGGGCAGGCTCGACATCGTGCCCGCGCTGCCCAAGACGCGCTCGGGGAAGATACTCAGGAAGACGATGCGCGGCCTCGCGAACGGTAAGGACGAGCCGGTTCCGTCGACCATCGACGACCTGGCGGTACTCGACAACCTGCGCGCGGTCCTGCGCGACTAGGCGCGCGGGCCGGCCTTACCCTTCCCCGTGCTCGTCCCGCCGCCGGTCCCTGGCCGCGTCGGAGAGCAGGCTGGCGAGCTGCTGAGCAAGCCGAACCCGTTCTGAAGATACCGTGGACAGCCGCGCCGCCAGGTCGTCACGCTCCCGCACAACCTCGGCCAGCTGCTGCTCAAGCTCGATGATCCGCCGGATGGCGGGCAGCGTCAGGCCCTCGTCCGCCATCGTGGCGACCTGCTGGATGACGCGGATCTCCACCCGGGTGTACCGGCGCTGGCGGCCGGCCGAGCGCTGCGGCGAGACGACGCTAAGCTCGTCGATGCGGCGCAGGAACGCCTGCTTCAGCGACAGCATGTCCGCCACCTGCCCCACGGTGTACAGCGGGACATTCTCGTCGTCAAACGGCTCCATCAGTCTCACCTCCCAGGCGAAATGGTAAGCGGCCAGCGGTGCTCTCGCCCCGCTGGCCGCCTGTCTTGCCGGTACCGGCCGGAAACCTGGCCGGAATCGCCTGGCCGGAATTACTCGGCCAGCTCCTTGGCCTCGCTCGAGGCGCCGACCGTGATCTTGCGCGGCTTGGCCTCCTCGCGGACCGGGATGCGGATCTCAAGCACGCCATCGTGGTGGCTGGCCTCGATCGCCTCGGCGTCCAGGTTGTCGGAGAGACGGACGCGGCGGGTGAAGCTACCGAAGAGCCGCTCGCGGACGACCGGGTTCTCGCCCTCGGTCTTGGCCTCCTCGCGCGTCGCGCTGACGGTGAGGACGCCCTTGTCCACGGTCACGTCAATCTTGTCCTGGTCCACGCCGGGGACGTCGAAGCGGAGAACCACCTCGCCGTCGCGGCGGACGGTGTCCATCGGCAGGGCCGGGGCGTAGTTGAAAGACCCGCGGTTGGAAACGCTGCCGCCGAACGCGCGCCGGACGATCCGGTCGAAGTCACGGCTGATCGGGTCGAGAGTCGTCAGGTACATCGCTACCTCCTGAGAGGGCCGCCACCCGTTGTGGTCTCGCCCTTCGCTAGTAGGAAACTTTTAAGTCAAGTTGTATATTCCTTCAGAGCATCATGTCAAATAAGTTGCGGTCCAGCCCCTCGGGCCCTGGTGGCGGTTACCCTCAAGGCATGGCCATTCGCGACATCCGGCTGTTCGGCGACCCGATCCTGCGCACCGCCGCCGAGCCCGTCACCGACTTCGACAAGCAACTCCGCAGCCTGGTCAGGGACCTGACCCAGACGCTCGACGACGCACAGGGGGCCGGGCTCGCCGCGCCGCAGATCGGCGTGGGCCTGCGGGTGTTCGCCTACGCGGTCGGCAGCGAGCGGGGCTACCTCGTCAACCCGGAGCTCGAGTTCCCCGACGACGATGAGCGGGTCGGCGAGGAGGGGTGCCTGTCCTTCCCCGGCATCTACTACGACGTGAAGCGGCGGCTGCACACCGTGGCGAAGGGCTTCACCGACCGCGGGGACCCGATCCAGATCGTGGGGACCGAGGTGCTCGCCCGTTGCCTGCAGCACGAGACCGATCACCTGGACGGAGTGCTGTTCATTGACCGGATGGACATAGCGACAAGAAAGCAAGCTATGAGGGAAATCAGAGCGGCAAATTGGGATGTCCAGCTGAAGATCAGCCCGCATCGGATGACTGACCGCATATTCTGACAACTGGCGCGGGCAGCCGCGCTCCCGCATAGATTGCGCCGGAAGCTGCAGGTAATTGAGCCGAAGTGTGGGTATTGGCTCGCAATGATTCCTTCAACCGAGGTGGGTAGCTTCCCTGCGGGACTGACCTACGCGGGAGGTATGCGGCATGTCACGACGGGCGCCCCGGGGCGGACCGGGTCCCGAATGGCCGAATGAACCAGAAGAACCGGGCGGGCACCCGCAAGGGAACATGCGCCGCTATGAGGACCAGCAGCGATTCAACGACCAGCGTTATCAGATGCCGGGGCAGGGGCCTGGTGGCCCGGCACTCCTCCAGGAGCCGTCTGGCGACGTCCCGCGGCCGCGCAAGGTGCGCTTCCGCCGCACGCGCAAGCTGTTCCGCCGTCGCTCGGTTCGCATCGTCAGCGCGGTGGTCGCGCTCTGCCTCGTCTGGGTGATGTTCTCGGCGGGCCAGGCGACGTTCAAGAACAACGGCCAGGGCGCGGCCGCGAACCTCGCGGAGTGGGCCAGGGACCACTATCTCGGCCCGGTCGTGACGTTCGGCGAGTGGCTGACCTATAACCCGCCGCCGAAGGGCGGCAAGCCGTCGTTCTCGCTCGCCGTGCCGAGCAGCGAGGCGCTTAGCCCGACCAAGGCGGCGAAGGCGACGGCCAAGGCCAAGAATGCCTTCGTGCCCGACGTCCCGGCCACGCTTAAGTCGCTCGCGGGCTCGTCCATCCCGGGCGAAGGCCAGTGGCGCGTGGTGGAAAAGGTGAACGGCGAGCCCGCGATCCTGACCACGTTCCTGCGCGACGCCACGTACACGTCCGAGGTCAACGGCATCGCGTCGATCGACCAGCGGCTGGTCAAGTTCTCGCTGCGGCCCGGCTCGGAGGACCCGGGGCCGGCCAACTGGGGCGTGCCCGACTACATCCCGGCCGGCCAGCGGACGGGGCTGCTTGCCACGTTCAACGGCGGGTTCAAGCTGGACTCGGCGGGCGGCGGCTTCTACCTGAACGGCATTTACCACGGCTCGCTGGAAAGCGGCGCGGCGTCGATCGTCTACTACAAGAACGGCACGATCAAGATCGGCGAGTGGGGCAGGGACTTCACGATGAACTCGTCGATCGAAGGCGTCAGGCAGAACCTCAAGCTGCTGGTGGACCACGGCCAGGTGGCGACCAACGCCAACTCGGACGTCGAGAGCAACTGGGGAGCGACGCTCGGCGGCGGTTACTACGTCTGGCGGTCAGGGATCGGCATCACCAAGGACGGCCGGGTCGTTTTCGTCTACGGGCCGGCGCTGAACGCGCAGGACCTGGGCGAGCTGCTGCAGCGGGCCGGCGCGGTCGAGGGCATGCAGATGGACATCAACCCGGACTGGATGAAGTTCGACTACTACGAGGCCAAGGGCGACCCGAGCGATCCCACGCCGGAGACGCTGCTGCCGACGCAGCAGCCGAGCGCCTACTCCTACTACACACCGTCCACGCGCGACTTCACCGCGGTCTACGCGCGGTGACGCTCAACAAGACGGCGGCCCCTGGCGAGGACACGGGGCCACAGGCCACGGTGCCCGCGGCGGCGGCTCTCCCCGTCTCGCCCGCGCGGTGGGTGCGTGCGGCCGTCATGACCACCAGGCCCCGGCAGTGGCCGAAGAACCTGCTGGTGTTCGCCGCACCGCTGGCCGCTGCCTCGCTTGGCCGTAACGACGGCTTCGGCTACGCGCTGCTCGCCATGGTCGCCTTCGGCTGCGCGTCGGCCGCGGTCTACTTCGTCAACGACGTCGTCGACGTCGACCGGGACCGGCGGCACCCGGTGAAGCGCAACCGGCCGATCGCCTCGGGAGCGCTGCCGGAGCAGCACGCGGTCGCGCTCGCCGTCGTCGCGGCGCTGTTCGCGGTCGGCGCGGGCCTGGCGATCCGTGAGCCGCTGCTCGTGGCCACCGCGTCGGGCTACTTGTGCCTGTCGTTCCTCTACTCGTTCAAGCTCAAGCACGTCCCGTACGTCGAGATGCTGATCGTGGCGTCGGGGTTCGTGCTGCGACTGCTCGGCGGCGCGGCCGCGACGCACGTGCGCCCGTCGGTCTGGTTCCTGCTGGTGTGCAGCCTCGGCGCGCTCGGGGTGGCCGTGGCCAAGCGGTACACCGAGCTGACCAGCCTGGGCGCGGACGCCGTCAGGCACCGGCCGGTCATGCGCTGGTACCGGACGGGCCTGCTGCGCGTCACCCAGGTGGCCGTCGGGCTCGGCGTGCTCGCGACCTACCTGATGTGGGCGCTCAGTGAGAACAGCGCCGCCAGGCCCTGGCACCTGGCGTCCGCGCTGCCGCTGACGGCGGCGCTTGTCCGGTTCGGCGTGCTCACCGCGCGCCGCACCGTGCGTCCGGTGGAAGACCTGATCACGCGGGACTGGATCATGCTGTGCTGCGAGGCGGCGTGGCTGGTCCTGTTCTGCGTCGGCCTTTACGTGGAGTAAAGGAAAAAGAGAATGAATATCCCGAACGTAAGCAGCCAATTCTCCCGCGTCCTATTGCTCGGCGGGACGAGCGAGATTGGCGTCGCGATCCTCTCATCGCTCAACCTCGCGCCCGGCGCGGAAGTCATCCTGGCCGGCCGTGACCCGCAGCGGCTCGAGGCGGCGGGGAAACCGCTAAACCGCCCGGTCACGGTCGCGAATTATGACGCGCTCGAGCCGGACGCGCACCAGGCATTCGCGGCCGAGGTCTGCGCCGGGGGAGTGCCCGATCTCGTCATCGCCGCGACCGGCATCCTGATACCGCAGGAGCAGGTGGAGCGGGACGTGCGGCTCGCCGCGACGATGATCGAGACCAACTTCACCGGGCACGTCACCGCGCTGCTGGCGTTCGGCGAGGCGATGCGGCGCCGGGGCAGCGGCACGATCGTGGTCCTGTCGTCGGTCGCGGCGGTCCGGCCGCGCAAGTTCAACTCGGTCTACGGCGCGACGAAGGCCGGCCTTGACGCGTTCGCCCGCGGCTATGCCGACTCCTTGCACGGCACCGGCGTACGGGTCCTGCTCGTCCGGCCCGGGTTCGTGACCGGCCGGATGACCCGGGGGATGCGCCCCGCCCCGCTGGCGACGACGCCGGGGAAGGTCGGCGCGGCGGTCGCGACCGCGCTGCGCGGCGAGGGACGGGGCGGCCAGAAGCCCGTCGTCTGGGTGCCGGCCCCGCTGGTCGGCCTGGCGACGGTCATGAAGCTCATTCCCCGGCCCGTCTGGCGCAAGCTGGAGAATTAAGTCCACCGCCGAGGGCGGCTACTTCGCGGTGATCTTGGTACCGTCGTCGCCGCCCTCGCAGATGGACTTCATCACGCCCACCGCGCCGACGTCGAAGACGTGCATCGTCAGCGCTTGCTCGTTAGCGAGCACAAACGCGCTGGTGTCCATGATCCGGATGTCCGCCGCGATGGCTTCCTCGTACGTCAGCGTGTTGAACTTGACCGCGTCCGGGTTGTGCTTGGGGTCGGAGTCGTACACGCCGTCCACCCCGTGCTTGGCGACCAGCAGCGCGTCGGCCTCCAACTCGAGCGCCCGCTGGACGGCCGGGTAGTCCGTGGTCACGTAGGGCTGGCCGATGCCGCCCGCGAGCACCACGATGAAGTGACGCTCAAGGTGGTAAAGCGCCTTCAGCCGGATGAACGGCTCGGCGACGCTGTGTATGGGCACCGCGGTCATCACCCGGATCTCCGCGTCGGTCCGAGCGGTGAGGGCGCCGCGCAGCATCAGCGCGTTCATCACGGTGCCGAGCATGCCGATGTTGTCGGCCTCCGCCCGGCTGATCCCCCACCCCTCGGCCATCCGGCCGCGGAAGTAGTTGCCGCCGCCGACGACGACCGCGACCTGGACGCCGAGATTGTGCACGGCAAGCACCTCGTCGGCGACCCGGGCGAGGCTGGCGGGATCAACACCGGTTCCGGCGGTACCGGAAAGGGCCTCACCGCTGAGTTTGACCACCACTCTGCGATACCGCGGCAATGTCAGGCCCCCTCCCGCCCAGGTTTTCTGGTGGCCACGGTATCAGCCCGCGCGACCTTCGCGCGCGTCGGCCGTCGGCGGGGATCGCCGCTGAGTAGCCGCGACATGACGTGCCGCGACGCGCTGGTGACTCGTGTTCACCGCAACCTCACGATTTCGCGTCGGCCCAGCTGCCCGCGATCGTGATGTCGGCGATGAACCTGACCCGGCCGCCCGGCGCCCAGCGCCTGCTTGCCTCGGTCAGGCAGGCGGCGAGCAGCTCCGCCGCCCGCTCCGCCTGGCCGGCGGGAACGTGCACGAGGAGCTCGTCGTGCAGGCAGAGTACGATCCGGGCGGCAAGCGGGGCGGTCCGCGCGCGGACCGTGACGGCCCACATCTTGAACAGCTCGGCGGCCGCTCCCTGCACGACCGCGTTGCGCCCGTACCGGCCGCGCCCCGCCTGGCGGCCCGGCGGGTCGGCGGAGCTGCCGGACATCCGGACCAGCCGCCCGCCGTGGGTACGCAGGTCGCGTCCGGCCCTGGCGGAGCGCTCGGCCGCGTCGAGATAGCCCATCGCGACGGGGTAGGCGGCCCGCATGCGGCGGCCCGCCACGCCGCCGTGGCCCGTGGTCTGCCCGTACATGGCCGCGATCATCGCCACCTTGGCGGTCGGCCGGTCGATCCCGAGTTCGGCCGCCACCGGCAGGTACATGTCGTCCGCGGCGGTCGCCGCGGCGAGCGCGGCGTCGCCGGAGACGGCGGCGAGCACCCGCGGCTCGATCTGCCCCAGGTCGGCCCGGACGAGCAGGTGCCCCTCCTCGGCGAGCACGGCCCGGCGGAGCACGGCGGGCATGTTGTGCAGCCCGCTCGACGCGGTCATCCGCCCCGCCGCGCCGTCAGAGCCGCTCCACGCGCCCCGCAGGCGGCCGTCGGGCCCGAGGTGCTCATCCAGCCAGCCGTACCCGTAGGTGGTGGCGATCCGCTCCGCCTTGCGCCAGTCAAGGAGCGCGGCGACCAGCGGCGAGCGGTCACGGTACTCTTCGAGCCGCCAGGCGCGGGTGTCCGGCACGTCGATCCCCGCCGCCGCGAGCAGCGACTTCACCTGCGCGGGGCTGCGCAGGTCGGCGCCGCCGACGGTCGTGCCCGCGGTACCGCTGATGGTCGCGCCGCCGGGGGCGTGCCGCAGCACCTGTTCGTCCCGCGCCGCCCGGATGGCCGCGGCGTCGGCGGGCCCGCGAGGCCGCGGCCCGATGATCTCGGCCAGCAGGGCTTCCACGGTGGCCCGGTCGACCGGGAGCCCGTCGGCGGACAGCTCAGCGCACAGCAACTCGGCCGTGGACTCGGAACGGGCCGTGCCGACTCGCCCGCCGTCCCCTTGCTCTTCCAGGCGGGCAAGCTGAAGCCGGGCGGCCGCAAGCGCCGCGGCGGCGCCGAGCACGGGCGCGTCGGGCGCGTCCTCGGCCGCGCTGAACAGGTCAGGCTCGCCGGTGACCACGGGAATGTCCGCGGGCGACCGCCCGTGCAGGCAGGCCCACGCGTACCCGGCCTCGGCCCGCCACCCGCCAAACAGCAGCCGGTGCACGGCGGCGACATCCCAGCAGGTGGCGAGCCGGACCCCGGCCGCGACCAGCGCCCGTGCGTCTTCCTGCGACCAAACGACCCAGCGGGGCCGAAGCTTCTCATCGGCCTCACCGACATCGGCGACCGTCGCTTCGAACTCGCCCCCGTCGGCCGCGACCGTGACCGCCCCGCCGCTCCCCGCGACGAGCCCAACAAGCCCGCCTTGCGTCACTCCCGCCTCGGCGAGCACGGTCACGAGGTCACTCACCCGCCAATTATCGCCCACCAGTTCGACCCAAGTCCACGCCACGCCCCCACCGACCGCCCTTGCCCGTCGGCCCGGCCCGGCCCGGCCCGGCCCGCAAAGCCTGCCATGCCTGCCACGCCCCGCCGGGCCGACCTGTCATGTCCGACATGCCCGCGATGCCTGCCGCGCCCGCCCTGCCCGCCGCGCCCGCCCTGCCCGCCACGCCTGCCGGGAACGCCACCGACCGACCCCCGCCCGACATTTCGGATATGTCGGGCGGACTCAGGTGGGGCTGCCTCGTATGGCCGCCCCTCGCCGCCGGTCATCGGTCCGCCCGCTTCCCTCCCGCCGGATATTTCACGAAATCGGCAGCAGGGCAGAGCCGCTTCGAAAGATCTTGGATCGCTGGACACGCTAGGACGTGTTCAACGATCCGAGATCTTCGCTCCCGCTGGCCGGTGGTGCGGGGATGACGCCGGGTGTGGCTGTGCCGCGGTGCCGTTGCGGCGGATGCCGCGGCCGGGGCGTGGGGGTCGTCCGGTGGCACCGTGGCCGGTGGTGCGGGGATGACGCCGGGTGTGGCTGTGCCGCGGTGCCTTTGCGGCGGATGCCGCAGCCGGGGGGTGTGGGGGGTCGTCCCCCCACAGTAAACACATCGGGGGAAGACGGTCGAAGACCGTCAAACATGGTTGAACGGGCGCCTGGCCCGGTTAGGACGGGGGAATTGCCGGACCAGGCGCCCCAACGCCCGGGTGGCCGGGGAAACCAGCCGGGCGCGGCCGGGCGGTTGGAGCGGGAACTCACCGCCAGGCGACATGCCGCGGGCCATGCTGCCCCGCGAAATCGATTGTGTCCTTGGCCGTAACGAGAGAGCCATCACTGACCCATGAGTACCCCCGTCACGGCGAACTGCCTTCCCTTCAGCGTAGCGCGCCGGTAACCATCGTGGCACACACCCGGCCGCCGGTTATGACGGTTGGGTGGTGTCGGTGAGATGTGCGAGCACCTCGTCGTGCAGGTGGCCGTTGGTGCAGACGACGCTGCCGCCGTCGGGAGTAGCGACCCCCGCGAGGCTCGTGAACCGGCCGCCCGCCTCTTCCACGATCACCTGGAGGGCCGCCAGGTCCCACAGCGACACGTCGGGTTCGGCCGAGATGTCGACCGCGCCCTCGGCGACCAGCATGTGCGACCAGAAGTCGCCGAATCCACGGGTGCGCCACACGGACTGGCTCAACGAGAGGAACCCGTCCATCCTGCCCGTCTCCGCCCAGCCGCCAATGCCTGAGAAGGAAAACGACGCGTCGGACAGCTTGCTGACCTGGGATACCTGGCAGCGGGAGGCCTTGGTGAGCGACCGGCCGGTCCACGCGCCACCGCCCACGCCTGCCCACCAGCGGCGCCCGAGCGCGGGGGCGGTGACCACGCCGACGACCACCTTGTCCCCGTCCATCAGCCCGATGAGCGTCGCCCATACGGGCACTCCGCGCACGTAGTTCTTCGTGGCATCGATCGGGTCGAGCACCCAGCGCCGCGGGCCGATGCCCGTCTGGCCCGATTCCTCCCCGAGCACGGCATCCCGCGGCCGCGACCGGCGCAGGATGTTACGGAGGGAGTCCTCGGTAGCCCGGTCGGCGTCGGAGACGGGGGTGAGGTCAGGCTTCGTCTCGACCCTCAGGTCAAGCGCGCGGAACCGCTTCGTCGTGATGTCATCGGCGGCGTCAGCGAGGACGTGCGCGAACCGCAGGTCGTCGTCATAGCTTCCCACTTGCGAAACGGTACAGCCCACGCCATCACACTGACCAGCGGACAATACGTTACGACCGCGTTCCCCTGGTCAGCCGGGGCATAATCACGCCGATGGACCTTAACCGCGACCTGCCCGGCCAGCTGCGCCCCTTCGTGCGGGACGGCCGGATCTCGGTCATTCCAGCCAAGCGCGCGGCTCGGCTCCTGCTGCTCGATCAGGTCGCGCAGGCCTTCGAGCCCGGCCGCCGGTACCACGAACCGGCCGTCAACGAGATACTCAAGGCGCTGTACGACGACCACGCGGCACTGCGCCGCTACCTGGTCGATGAGGACCTGCTCTCGCGCACGCCCGACGGCGTCTACTGGCGCTCCGGCGGCACCGTGCCGATCGAGCCTTAGCCGGGTCGCTAGTCGGCGGACTCGCGGCTGCGCAGTAGCCGGCGGAGGGACTCGAGGCGGGCCGCCGCGTCGTGGGCCGTCGCCCATTCGTCGAGCGCGCACCCGGGTGACAGGTGGTCGCAGCCGGGCGGGCACGCCGCGGTCCCCTCGGCCAGGTCGCCAAACGCCTCGACGACCCGGTCCGCCGTGACGTGGCCGAGGCCGAAGCCGCGCACCCCCGGGGTATCGATCAGCCAGCCGGAATCGTCCGGCAGGCGCAGCGCGATCGCGGACGACGAGGTGTGCCGCCCCTTGCCGGTCACGGCGTTGACCCGGCCGACCGCGCGCCCCGCGTCCGGCACGAGGGCATTGACCAGGGACGACTTCCCCACCCCGGACTGTCCGATGAGCACGCTGGTCCGGCCGTCGAGTGCCTTGCGCAGCCGGGTCAGGGTCTGGGCGGGCAGCGGCTGCCTCGTGGTCAGCATCGGGATCGCGAGCGGCCGGTAGAACGCGCGCAGCTTCCGCGGCGGCGCGAGGTCGGACTTGGTCAGCACGAGCAGCGGGTCGAGGCCCGCGTCGTAGGCCGCGACCAGGCAGCGGTCGATGAAGCGGGTCTTGGGTTCCGGGTCGGCGAGCGCGGAGACGATGACCATCTGGTCGGCGTTCGCGACGACCACTCGTTCCAGCGGGTCGGTGTCGTCGGGGGAGCGGCGCAGCACGCTGGTCCGCTCCTCGACCCGGACGATCCTGGCGAGGGTACCCGCCGCGCCGGACACGTCCCCCGCCAGGGCGACCCGGTCGCCCACGACCACCGAGCCGCGGCCAAGTTCGCGGGCCTTCATCGCGGTGACAAGCCGCCCCTCACCGGGGCCGGCGTCGGCGCCTGACCCGTCGGCGTCGTCAAGCACGCACCCGTAACGGCCCCGGTCGACGCTGGCGACGAACGCCTCGGGCGCGGACTCGTGGGCCGGGCGCCGACGGGTGCGCGGCTTGGAGCCGCGGCCCGCGCGGACCCGGACGTCGTCCTCGTCGAGGTAGGCCGACCGCTGCCTCAGGAGTCAGCCCCCCGGACCAAGGATGAGCGCACGATTGGTTATCGACTTCGAACCGGGCACCCGCAGCGGGGCGCGCGCCGGCCCGCGCGCCACGGGGACAAGCCAGCGTCCGGAGTCCATAACCTTGAGGGTATCGGTTGACGCGGGGTAACGGTCGAGACCTGGTGTCGCGTTTGCCGGTGTCGTTTTGCGGTTAAGTAGCTTCTCAATCCGGCTAGTACCGGGCCATAAGGGGAAGGTCGCATGTGCGGTCGGTTTGTCTCAGCCAGAAAGCGGCTTGAGCTCCTTGAAGAGTTCGCCGCCACGCGTGACACCGTGGGCGCTGACCGGGAACCCGATTACAACGTCGCGCCGACAAAGCGCATCTACACGGTCCTTGAGCACAAGGAAGACCGAGAGCTGAGGCTCGTCCGCTGGGGCCTGGTGCCGAGCTGGGCAAAGGACAACTCGGGCGGGGCCCGCATGATCAACGCGCGCTCAGAGACCGTCGCGGTCAAGCCCTCGTTCCGTGCCGCGTTCGCGAAGCGCCGCTGCCTGATCCCCGCGGACGGCTATTACGAGTGGATCACCGAGGGAAAGGCCAAGAAGCCCTTCTACATTTACCGGACGGACGGCGGCATCCTCGCGTTCGCCGGCATTTACGAGCTGTGGCGGAACTCGCTGGTCCCCGAGGACCACGAGGACGCCTGGTACTGGTCGGGTTCGATCATTACGACGCAGGCGACCGACGAGATCGGCCGGATCCATGACCGGACTCCGATGGTCATCGCGCCCGAGAGCTGGGCGGACTGGCTCGACCCAGGCAACAACGACAAACAGTCGATGCTCGCGGTCATGCGTCCCGCGACCACCTCGGGGTTCGGCGGCCTGGCGTCGCACCCCGTCTCGACGGCCGTCAACTCCGTACGGAACAACGGACCGTCCCTGATCGAACCCCTCGGCGATGTGGAGCCGCCCGGTTCGTCCCCCTCATGACCTCCCTTCATCCCTGAGGACCGCCGCCGATGGAGATCAGCGTTGCCCGTAAGCGCCTAGAGGAAATGCGCGCCGACCTGGACAGGACGGTTTCGATACTCGTGGGTGAACACCACCTTGTCAGGGGTGGTGGCGCGGAGGCGGGTGACGCGGGCGCGAACCTGACCGAGGCGGACAGGAACGCCGCCGCGGTGCAGACCGCCCTCGCGCAGCGGGCCGAGGTAATCGCGGCGCTCGCCAGGATCGACGACGGCAGCTACGGGCGCTGCGTCGACTGCGCGGGCCCGGTGCCTGAGTTGCGGCTCGAGGCCCGCCCTGCCACCGCCCGTTGCGTCCCCTGCCAGGCGAAACGCGACCGCCGCAGGCGGTTATGGGGGCGAAGCCCACATGCGACAGCAGCCACTGGGCCTTAACCTCAGCCACAGCGCGGGGGCAACGCGGTCTTTGCGGTGCCCCCCACAGGGGGGCTACGGAGGGGCGGAGCCCTCCCGTGCCGGGGGGTGCAGGGGGGTCGTCCCCCCGCGCTTAATACAGGAGGCGATGAGTTGCGCTCCCACCGAGTCATCGGAACGGGCGTGCAGCTCCGCGTTCACCAGCTCGGCGAAGCTCGAAGGGTCTCGGGCCAGGAGATAGGCAACCGTTTGCGGTGAGAGCACGGTGCGCGGCCTGATCCAGCTCACCTCGAGGCCGCTGCCGGTGAAGAGCTCGCGAAGCTGCTCGGCACCATAGCACCGGGTGATGGTGCCGTCCGGCCACGGGATGAGCACCACGTCGGCGTTTGGCACGTCGACCAGGTGCGGCCAGCGGTGCTGCTCGGCCAGCAGCGCCATGCCGAAGGTCAGCGAGTCCACGCAGGCCAGGACCTGCCCGCCGGGCCGGAGCACGCGCGCGATCTCGGTGACCAGGTCTTCGGCGCCCAGCCGGAGCGAGAGCGTCCGCTCCTCGGCGATCACGCCGTCGGCGCAGCCGTCGGGGAGGAACTTCAGGCCGGTGCCGTCGGCGGTCACGGTGGAGAGCCGCCCGCTTGCCCCGTTGGACGCCACGGGAGGCGGCGGCCGCTCCGGGTCGATGACCCGCAGCACGCTGTGCCCGGCGAGGGCGGCGACCTCCGCGGTGCGCGCGCCGGGCCCTGAGATGTCGATGAGGAACCGTCTGCCGCCCGTCGGCAGCCAACTGGTGAGCTGGGCGAGGGCGACGGCAGCGTAAAAGCGGGGGTAGCCGGCGGCAGGACCGGTGTCCTGCTCGGTCCTAGCGGTTGCCTGCACGGGGTTTACTCCTGGCCGGGCGCTTCATCCGCAGCGCCCCACACTCGTTACCCTTCCCTCCTCGGCCGGTTCCAAGCCCGGTGGTTCCATGCGCTATCGCGGAATTGGAGGGGACGGGTCGGTGTTTAACGCGTCATGGCCACAGCCGCAGCGACACTCGCCCCGTCACGCCGGCCCCTCCCCCGCCGGCGGGGGAAGGTATCCTCTTACGGTTACCGAGAGGGGGTGGGTCCCGTGCCAGAGACGCCCGTACCTGAGACGCCCGTACCTGAGACACTTGCCGAGCGCGGCGAGCGCTTTGAGTCAGATGTCATGCCATATCTGGACCAGCTGTATTCAGCCGCCCTCCGGATGACGCGGAACCCGGCAGACGCTGAGGACCTCGTGCAGGAGACGTTCGCCAAGGCGTACGCGTCCTTCCATCAGTTCCAGCAGGGGACGAACCTGAAGGCCTGGCTCTTCAGGATCCTTACTAATACCTTCATCAACACCTACCGCAAGCGGCAGCGTGAACCGCAGAGGTCGGGCTCCGATGAGGTCGAGGACTGGCAGCTCGCCCGTGCGGCCTCGCACAGTTCCGGCGGGCTCAAGTCAGCCGAGGCCGAGGCGCTGGAAAGGCTGCCCGATTCTGACATCAAGACGGCGCTGCAGTCGCTGCCGGAAGAGTTCAGGATCGCGGTCTACCTCGCCGACGTAGAGGGGTTCGCATATAAGGAAATCGCCGACATTATGGGAACCCCGATCGGTACCGTGATGTCGCGGCTTCACCGCGGCCGCCGCCAGCTTCGGGAACTGCTGCAGGACTACGCCGCCGAGCAGGGCCTGGTCCGGGCGAATGCCGAGGAGGGTGGGCAATGAGCTGCGGAAAGCCTCATGAAACGCCGTGTAGCGAGGTACTCGACCGCGTCTACTGGTACCTGGATGGCGAGGTATCGGAGGATGACTGCGAGCACATCAGGCAGCACCTCGACGAGTGCGGGCCCTGTCTGCGCGAGTACGGCCTCGAAGAGGCGGTGAAACGCCTCGTGGCCAAGCACTGCGGGTGCGACCCGGTGCCGACCGAGCTCCGCGGCAAGGTCCTGGTGCGCATCAAGCAGGTCCAGGCCGAGATAGAAGTAACTGAATAAGTAGGCTCCCCGACGTAAACGACCGCTTACGGGTCGCCGGGTGTTCAGGTTTTAGGTCTGCGCTAATCAGCGTGACCACGTTATCCTGACATCGGCGGCACGCCGTGGGCGGTCGTTAGCATTTTTCGCGCGAGGGAGGACTGTCCGAATGAGGGCTACCGGGGTCTCCTGGGGGTAGCGACGGCGATAGGTGCGATTCGGGTCAACGGCGGGCGGCTACGAGCGGTGAGCGTGGACAGGCTCTCGCGCATCGCGTGGCTCTATATCGGCGCGGTTATCACCGCTGCCGTTATCGTGGTCGCCAAGGGGCCGTATGCCGGGCTTGACTGGAGCCAGATCGTCGTGCTCGGCCTGCTCTTGGTGGCGTGTGAGTCCTCCGCCACCCTGCTGAACGCGCGCGGGCTCGCCTGGTCGGCCAACACGATGGCGTCGCTGGCGGCCGTGGTGCTGTGCGGCCCGATCGGCGCGGTGCTGGTCAGCTGCGGCACGTTGCTCGGCGTGCGGCGCGGTCCGAACATCGTCCAGCGGGTGTTCAACACCGGCATGTACGCGCTCAGCGCGTACCTGGCCGGCCGCGCGTTCCTGGCGTTCGGCGGGCACGTGGGCACCCCGGGGCGGAGCTCTTTCCCCGGCCTCATCGGGCCGTTCGCGGCGGCGGCCGTCGTGCACGTGGCCGTCAACTTCATGCTCCTGCACGGCGTGTTCTGGCTGACCAGGGACCCGGAGGGCACGTCGGCCCGGGTGGGGCTCGACTTCAAGCTGTGGCTGACCGACCTCGGGTACGGCGCTTTCGGCGTGCTGATCGCCGCGCTCTGGTCGGTCCTCGGGCCGTTTACCCCGGTCCTCGTGCTGATCCCGGTGTTCGTCGCGCGCTGGGCGGTGGCGCAGTTCGCCGCGCAGCAGCGGGCCTATGAGGCGACGGTCAGCGCGCTCTGCCAGGCCGTGGAGACCAAGGACTTCTACACCAGGGGGCACAGCGAGCGGGTGTCCCGCGGCGCGGTGATGATCGCCTCGGAGATCGGCATGCGCCCCGAGCGGGTCGGTGCGATCCGCTACGCGGGGATGCTGCACGACGTGGGCAAGCTCGGCGTGCCGACATCGGTGTTGCAGAAGCGCAGCTCGCTCACCGACGACGAGTACGCCGCCGTCCAGTTGCACCCGATGCGCGGGCTCGACATCGTTCGTGAGATCGGCTTCCTCGACGAGGCCCTCGCCGGGATCATGCACCATCATGAGCGGATCGACGGCCGGGGATACCCGATGGGGCTGGCCGGGGACGAGATCCCGGAGTTCGCCCGGGTGCTCGCGGTGGCGGACGCCTTCGACGCGATGACCTCCGACCGCTCCTACCGCGGCGCCCGGCCGGTCCCGGAGGCGGTCACCGAGCTGCGCAAGTGGGCGGGCAAGCAGTTTGACCCCGCCTTCGTGGACGCGTTCGTCTCGGCGATCGAGCGGGACGGGTGGACTGCGCCCGAGCCAGTGCCCGTGGAAGAGCCGCTGCGGACCATCGAGAGCCTGTGACGACGTGGCCGGCCGATGGTACGAGCCGCGCGGGCTGCCCAGGCACGCCCTGGACTCCGGCCAGTGGCTGCTTGTCGCGTTCGCGGGGCTGCTGATCATCTGGTCGGTCGCGCAGACCGCCGTCACCGGGGTGCACGACGTCCACGCGGCGCTGGCGTTCGGCGCGCTGATCGCGTTCGGCGAGCTGCTGCGGCTGAACCTGCCGGGAGACAGGGAGGCGGCACCGATCGCCACCGCGGGCGCGATGGCCTACGCGCTCGTGCTTCGGATCGGCAACGACCCGGCCAGGCCGTGGGCGGCTCAGGTCATCGCGGTGACCGCGCTCGCCATGATCGTCGGCGCGCTGCCGCACCTGGCGGTGGGCAGGCCCGCCCGGGTCGGCGCGATGTCGGCGCGGCTGCTGGCGGTCGCGTGCGTGGCCGCCACGTTCCGCCCGCTCGCCAACGCCGGGGTGATCGGCGGCCGGTGGTGGTCGGAGCTGCCGGTCATGCTCGGGCTCATCATCGTGGCGTGGTTCCTTGAGTCGGTCGTGACGGCCCTCATCAGGACGGACGCGCTGCGCACGAGGTTCGGTGTCGCGCTCGGCGACGAACTGCGCGTCCAGTTCCCGATCGCCGCGGCGACCGGGGCTTCCGCGTTGCTCATCGCGTTCGCGGCCGAGGTCATGGGGCTCGCCGCGGTCGCCGTGTTCGCCGCGCCGCTGCTGGTCACCCAGGTTGCGTTGCGCCGGTACGCGGGCATCAGGGCGACGTACCTGCAGACCGTGCGGGCGCTCGCGCGGGTCACGGAGATCGGCGGCTACGTGGAGACCGGGCACTCGGCCCGGGTGAGCCGCCTGGCGGTGGCCATCGGCCGGGAGCTCGGCATGCCGGAGGCGGCGCTGCTCGAGCTCGAGTACGCCGCGCTGATGCACGACATCGGTCAGCTCTCGCTGCGCGACCCGGTCCCCGGCGGCGCCACCGTCCTCGTCGCCCGCGAGGAGCAGCGGCGCATCGCGGAATACGGCGCGGAGGTCATACAGCAGGCGCGCGTGCTCGACTCGGTGGCCGACATCGTGCGGCGCCAGTCGGACCCGTGCCGCCCCGTCGACCGCTCGCAGCCACCGCCGCTGTCCAGCCGGATCATCCGCGCCGCCAACGCCTACGACGACCTGGTAGGCAGCTCGGCCGACCCGGCGCGGGCGGCGGAGGCGGTCGGCCGCCTCCGCCTTGACACCGCCTCCGAATACGATCCCCAGGTGGTCGACGCCCTCAGCAACCTGGTCATCCCCGCCGCCTGAACCCGCGTAACCGGGCCAGGCGCGGCGCGCCTAGACGCCCGTGGTCGTGCGCGGGTACTCGGCCTCGACGTCGGTGAGCACGTTGATCAGGTACGGGGCCGACGAATCGAAGGCGCGTCGCAACGCCGGGGCGATCTGCCCCGGCTCCCGCACCAGCTCGCCCGCGCCCCCCAGGGCGCTCACCACTTGGTCGTAGCGGGTCTGCGGCCGCAAGTCGGCGGCCACGTCGTAGCCGTAGACGGCGCGCATCGGGCCCTTCTCAAGCCCCCAGGCCGAGTTGTTGCCGACGACCATGACGACCGGGAGGTTGTGCCGCACGAGCGTGTCCACGTCCATCAGGGACAGCCCCGCCGCGCCGTCGCCCAGCATCAGCACCACCTGCGACGAAGGATGCGCGAGGCGGGCCGCGATGGCGTAGCCGAGGCCCGTCCCCAGGCAGCCGTAAGGCCCCGGGTCCAGCCAGCGGCCGGGGAACGCCGGCTCGATGAGGCGGCCAGCGAAGGAGACGAAGTCGCCGCCGTCGCCGATGACGACCGCGTCGTCGTCGAGTTGGCGCAGCAGCTCGCCGTAGACGCGCATCGGGTGGATGGGGGACGCGTCGCTCTCAAGCAGCGGGGCGTCGGCCGCCGCGGCGGAGCGGGCCGTGCCCCGCAGGCTCGCCACCCACTCCATGTCGCCGACGGGGCGGCCGCCGCACGCCTCGATGAGGGCCGTGAAGAACAGGGACAGGTCGCCGGACGCGGATGCCGCGAGCGGGGGGTGCGTCGCGATGCCGTCGGGGGAGTCGGCGACGTGCACCACGGAAGCGGGCTCGTCCTTCGGCCCGAACGAGCCGTAGCGCAGCCGGAAGTCCAGCGGCACTCCCACCACGATCACCACGTCGGCCTCGGCGAACGCCAGCGAGCGGGCCCGGCTGAGCAGCAGCGAGTGGCCGCCGGGGAGCACGCCGCGCGCCTGGCCGTTGGCGATCACCGGGAGCCGCAGCGCTTCCGCGCACAAGCGGGCGGCCGTGTCCGCCCCGCCGAGCCAGACGTCCGAGCCGAGCACGAGAACGGGGCGGCGCGCCTCCGCCAGCAGCGCGGCGATCCTGGCCACGTCCTCGGGGTCGGGCTGGACCGGCGCGTACAGGGCGCTCTCGGGGAAATCGACGGTCGCCTCGCCGTAGATGGTCTCAAGCGGGAAGTCGACGAACACGGGACCCCGGTGCGGCGTCGTCGCCAGCAGGAACGCCTCGTCCACCGAGGCCGCCACGGATGCCACGGCGTGCTCGGTCCATGCCCGCCTGGTGACCGGGGCGAGCAGCGGCACGTGGTCCATCTCCTGCAGGGCGCCCTTGCCCCACAGGTAGTCCGGTGCCCGGCCGCCGAGCACCACGACCGGCGCGCCGTTGAACCAGGCCGACGTCACGGCGCTCACGCTGTTCGTGACGCCGGGGCCGGCCGTGACCACGGCGAGTCCCGGGTTTCTGGTGAGGCGGGCGATGCCCTCCGCGGCGAACACGGCCGTCTGCTCGTGCCGCACGTCCACCAGGCGCAGCGGCGGGTCGGCCTTGACCGCGCCGTCGTAGAGCGGGAACACGTGCCCGCCGGAGAGGGTGAACATGGTCGTCACGCCGTACCGCTGCGCGACCGCGACGGACTGGGCACCCGCGTGCCCGGAAAGAGAACTCACCCAGGCGACGTTACCGGTGACCTGAGAATTTTCGTAAGGGGACGGAGACTCCACGCACCCGTTCGGAATCAAAGTATTTAAACCAGGATTCCGAACGGGTGCGTGGTTGAACCTAACCGTCCAGCCGCGCCCCGACGCCGGCCGGCACCGGGGCCGGTGCCTGCTCCGGGTCGGCGGTGTACTGGTGCGGAAGGGTCTCGTCGGTGCCCTCAGGTACCTTCGTGGCCCGGAGGATCAGCGTCAGCACGACCGCGATCACGATGTTGATGATGATCGCGGTGAAGCCGATGTAGACGCTGTGCCCGAACACGATGTCCGACGACGACGCCCAGTGCGAGGCGGTCGCGTTCTTGACGTTGTAGGCGGCGATCGTGCCGTAGATCATGCCGGCCGCCCAGCCGGTAAGCAGCGCCCAGCGATGGAACCACCGGGTATAGAGGCCGCCCACCAGCATCGGGCCGACCTGCATGATCCAGACGCCGCCGAGCAGTTGCAGGTTGATGGCGAAGGTGTGCGGCAGCTCGACCGCGAACAGCAGCGCGCCGAACTTGACCACCAGCGACGCCCACTGCGACATCCTCGTCTCGAGCGCCGGGCTGGCGTCGGGCTTGAAGAACTCCTTGAAGATGTTGCGGGTGAACAGGTTCGCGGCCGCGATCGCCATGATCGCGGCTGGCACCAGGGCGCCGATGACGATGCCGGCGAAGGCGATGCCGGTGAACCAGCTCGGGAACATGTGCTGGAACAGGTAGGGCACCGCGAGCTGCGTGTTGCCCGCCTTCTTGACGTTCGCCGCGGTAACCGGGTCGGCGATCGCCATGTAGCCGAACAGCGCGATCAGGCAGAGCAGAACCGAGTAGGCGGGCAGCAGTGCCAGGTTCCGGTTGATGATGCGGCGCCGCTTCGCGGCCAGCGTGCCGGTGATGACGTGCGGGTAAAGGAACAGCGCCATCGCGGAGCCGAGCGCCAGCGACGCGAAGTCGAACTGGGTGCTGCCGATGGACTTCGAGGTGGGGATGAACGTGCCGTTGGGCGCCTTCGTCGCCGGGTTGATCGCCGCGAGGTGCGTCTGGGCGACGCCGAAGATGTGCCCCCAGCCGCCCAGCCTGGTCGGGATGTAGAACACGGCCACGAGGACGAACACGTAGATGAGCGTGTCCTTGATGAAGGCGATCGCGGCCGGCGCGCGCAGTCCGGAGACGTACGTGAAGATGGCGAGCACCACGAACGCGATGAACAGCGGCAGGTCCTTGACATAGGTGTTGGTCGAGCTGGTGCCGACCCCCATGACCGTGAGGACCGCATTGATGCCGACGAGTTGCAGCGCGATGTACGGCATCAGCGACAGGATGCCGGTGAAGGCCATGGCCAGCGCCAGCCCGCGGGATCCGTACCGGCCCCGGATGAAGTCGCCTGGCGTGACCCAGTTGTGCACCCGGCAAATGGACCACAGCCTGGGCAGGAAGATGAACGCGACCGGGAACGCCATGATCGAGTAGGAGACCGCGAAGAAGCCGATCGACCCCGAGCCGAACACGAGCGCGGGAACCGCGATGAAGGTATAGGCGGTGTACAGGTCGCCGCCGAGCAGGAACCACGTGATGAACGTGCCGAAGCCCCGGCCCGCGAGGCCCCACTCGTTCAGGTGCGCCATGACCGGCGGGCGGCGCCAGCGGGACGCGCCGAAGCCGACCACGGTGACGATGACGAAAAGCACGAGAACGATCGTGAACACGACCGCGTTGACGTTGGTCATGGCGCCACCTCCGCCTCGCCGCCGCTGCGGCCGTCGTCCGCTGGCGGCGCCAGCCTGCGCTGCAGCAGGGCGGCGACCCCGAGCGCGATCGACACGGCCGGCATGTAGATGAGGAGATAGAAGTAGAAGAAGGGGAAGTCACCGATCTTCGGCGTGATACGCGCGTAGATCGGGACGATTAGCGTGCACAGGATCGCGGCGGCCACGAGGACGAAGATCGCGGCCGACGTGATTGGGTGGGCAGCCACCTGGTTCTTTGTCCGCGAGTTCGCGGTATTTTCCGGGCCTCGTGGTGCGCTGGGGGTTGCACTCGGCGTATTCATCAGGTCCTCTCGGCGTCCTCGCACGGGTGGATGTGATGGAGGTCACGTAATTGGAACCATGGTGCGCCGAGTTAAATGATTAGGCAATAGTTCGTATCCTGTAGATTGCAGACAATCTGCGATCTGAGAACTTTCAGAGCGCGCCGCGAGTGCCGCCGAGAGACGGGACCAGCCCGGTCGCCGCGGCGGCGAGAAACGCCTGCCGGTCCAGTGCGCCCGCGCCTTCGGGAAGCATCCCGGCCAGCGGGCCGCCCGCGACCACTTCGAGGTCGGTCAGGTTGGCGCGTTCGGCGAGGCCGGGCCGGCCAGGCCAGCTGCCAATCACCACCCCGACACGGGGGATCTTGCGTGCGGCCAGCGCTTCCAGGGTGAGGGCGGTGTGGTTGAGCGTGCCGAGCCCGGCCGCCGTGACGACGACCGCGGGCGCGGCAAGCCCGCGCGCGTTGAGCGCCGCGGCCAGGTCGGCGATCGTGGCGCCCGCGCCGTCGTAGCGGACGAGCAGGCCGCCGGCTCCCTCCACGAGGACGAGGTCGCGCTTGGCCGCGAGGGTCGCGACGTGCGCGGCGGCGCGGGCGAAGTCCACCGCGGGCAGGCCGGACACGCGGGCCGCCGCCTCGGGGGAGAGCGGGTCGGGGAACCGCGCGAGCTCGTGGGTGTCGGTGACGCCGGCCAGCCGGGTGACCGTCTCCAGGTCGGGGACGTCCGAGCCCGGCCCGTCGTGGACGCCCGTCTGCGCGAGCTTGACCACGGCGACCCGCCGGCCGGCCGCGCGGGCGAGCGCGGCCAGCGCGGCCGTCACGACCGTCTTGCCGACGCCGGTCCCCGTGCCGGTGACAATCAAGGTCCCGGAGACGACGGGAGCGCCCCGCTGAGCCGTTTCTGTCACGGGGTCGATCATACGGAGCGTGCTAGATGGGCGAGGTGCGGCGCAGCCTGGTGATGAACTTGTACCGGTCGCCGCGGTACCACGACTGCGCGTACTCCACGGGCTGGCCGGTGGAGTCGATCGCGTGCCGCGACAGCAGCAGCAGCGGTATGCCGGGGTCCACGTCGAGCAGCCGGGCGTCGTGCGGGTCGGCGAGCACGGTCTCGATCGTTTCCTCCGCCTCCGCCAGTTCGATGCCGTAACCCGTGCGCAGCGTCTCGTACAGCGACGCGTGCCGCTCGAGCTGCCGCCGCAGTCCGGGG
>Ga0335075_10003017_pt1 | contig 26910 bp, 23 predicted proteins | sample Lox_Sample_24_FD_206723 | JGI IMG/M metagenome (GOLD analysis project Ga0335075, IMG submission 206723) | Soil microbial communities from Loxahatchee National Wildlife Refuge, Florida, United States - Lox_Sample_2.4 | ecosystem: Environmental > Terrestrial > Soil > Wetlands | place: USA...
CAGCGCCAACGCCGCCGCATTGCGATACACATGATGACGCTCCGCCGCCAAATGCGGCATCAACGTCCCCACCACCGCCACCGCCCGACGCGGCTCAGGACTCTTCGACCGATTCGGAGTGCTCACGCGATCCTCCCGCTTATTCCAGCTACCCAATTGCACAGGAGCCTACTGCGGAACAGTTGTTAACTAGGTAAAACCGCGGTTTACGCCTATGCCTGCGCAGGCAACCAGTCGGCAACCGGAAGTCGCACGGCAGCGACCGAGCGCGCCACCGTCAGCGGGGCGGGTCACCATTCCACATGAAACTGTTGACATACGGCCCCAGAATTGCCGCGACAATAAGGTCAGCGCCCGACGGATGTCCATCCGGCTCCGGCGGAACAAACCGGTGATATGGACCGCTAGCGAGCACGCCGAGCGCCAATCCATTCTTGATGGCGACAATGGCCAATACTCGGCCCCTCGCGAACTGGGCGGCGCCGCTCAGCGTGGTGAAATCCTTTATCACCCCGTAGCCGTGTTGATAGCCGACCATGGCATTGGAAATCGTGTAAGCCATTGCCGCACCGGGGAAATTGTCCTCGATCAGAATTTCCGCGATGTCTTGCGCTGTTCGATCACCCGCGGCAAGGCCGAACAACGCAACATGCGAACCGTCTCTTGTGCTCTCCCACGCCACGCCGCGGCCGGGGGGTACAGCACCAAGTTGTGCAGGATATTCGACGGACCACAGCCCATTCTGGCCGGTAAACCGGGCACCGGTTTGCACCGGTCGGACGGGCCGATTCGGCTCCAAGTCCCGATCGGGTAAACCTGCGCTGGAGAGATTAGGAAGCTCGGGCGGCTGAATCGGCTGTATCGGGCCGATGGGAGGCTTTGTCGGCGGGTGTCCACAGCCGGGGTGTCGACAATGAATCAACGGGATGGCAGGGGTGATCAGCCATGCCACCAGCACCATGGCAGCGACCAGCACCGTCAGGCTGGCCCCGAGGACAATCAACAGCCGCCGGTGCGAGGTGTGGGCCGCGGGATGGACAGCTTGGGAATCGGCCGGCTCAACCTGCAGGCGGCGCTTCTTGCGCGACGATCGTGACGATGCGCGAGTGGCTGTCCCGCAATTCGGGCAGAAAGCCATATGTGGAACGTCATGATGGCATTCGGCGCAGAGGATGTGGTCGGTGCGTATCTGCGCGTGAGCTTCGTGCAGCAGCGCCAAGTGCACGGCGATTCGCAGTCCCAGGATTGCCACCGCGGCGATCAAGAGGTGCAGGAGGAGTTGTAGCGGGGGCCAAAGCCGGGCCGCGTCCACGAGTCCTAACGCGGCGTAGATCATCAACACCAGCGCCAATGCCAGGACAAATCCGGCACCGATACCTTTGCGGCGTTGTGGCCGTTGGGTTCCGGTTGCCAGCCACAGGGCGGCGCCGACGATCCCGCCCGCCGCCGCTGCGGTCAGCGGCGCGGCAACACCGCGGATACCGGCCTCGACGAGGAGGTCGCTGACTAATCGTTTGTCGGCAACGGGACCGCTGGCCAGCTGCGGCACCAGGCGGGTGAGGGTGCCGGCGGCGCTGAACGTGACCGCACCTAATGATCCAATCAAGAACCCGTCCAACGACTCCAGGTGGCGAGGGCGCGTCAACCGGATCAACACCGCTGGGACAAGCATGAGCACCACGGTTGCCGTCGGGATGGCAAGCGCGTACAACTGCGTGGTCGGTGAAGACAAACCGTTGAATGACAAGTATGAGCGGGCAACGCGTGGACCGCTCCATAGCGCCCAGCCCACGCCGAGCGCAATGCCGAGGCCAGCGGTCAGCAGTAGTGTTCCCACCGGCAGATCGTCGTCGCCGTAGACGTCGGACTCTTCTAAGTAAATGAGAAACAACAAGGCAAAGCCGAGCGAGCTGACCGCGACAAGCGGTACCTGCCATCGCAGCAGGGCGAGCACGATCATCAGCAGGATCAAACCGGCGAAACCCATCCGAAACGCCGCGCGCGAACGGTGCGCCAGGTGCGGGAAGATCGAGCTGACCACCGATAGGCGGAGCAGATGCTCGCCGCTGGCAGCCGAATAAGTGTGGGCGCGTAGCCAATTCGGGTCGCTGCCGGGCTGCCGGGACAGGGACGCGCCACAGAATCCGCAAAACGCTCCCGCCGGAACCTCGGTTCCACACACCCGACAGGTCACCATCGGAGTGGTCGCCTCCTTCGGGACGCCAGGCTCACTCATCGTCCTCGACCTTCCTGCTGGAGACCGAAGGCGCCGTTCTGCTGGATATCGAGGATGTCGTGGACGAGCGCATCGGTATCCGGTGTGCCCAGCCCGGTGACGAGGTCGTAGCCGGTGGCCGCGTCGTAGACGGCGTTGCCTCCCAATCTCACATCGTGAAATGCGGGCCGCGCCGCCCCCGGTGCCGCGGCGCGATACAGCAGGGCGTTCAGCGCGCCCACCGGTTGCCCACCGTGGGCTACCAGGTATTCGTTCATCAGTGCTGTCAGCCCGGCCCAAATCGGCGTTGACTGCGATGTGCCGCTGCCCGGCCCCCAGCCGATCGCCCTGCCGTGATCGTCCTGCATTCCCGTGTAGAAATAGAGGCCGCTGACCTCGTCGGCGTCGGCGGCGACATCCGGCGTCAGTCGGTGCGTGTCATCAACTGGGGAGGACACCGCGGCTTGGAACGGCGGCCGATCGTACAAAAATGATGGCCCACCGCCGGTTCCCTGTTGTAGCGGCACGTCGGTCCAGGCTTCCTCGGCCGCCCACGCCCCGGTCCGATCAGTGGACAAGGTGGTGCCGCCAACATCGGTTACCTCCCACAACGAGGCGACCGGGTCCACGCCGATGTCGGCCTCTGTGGGCCGGCCCCACCAGATCTGGGGCCGCTGAGGATGCTCAGGACAGCCATCGGCGGTGCAACTCATCGAGTTGAACGCCTTGCATTCGTAGCCGCCGCTGTCCCCGCTGGACTGAAACACCGTCATCCCTCGAGACTCCGCGGCCTGCAGAACCGACTTCAACGGCAGCGCCGAGGTCGGTGTCCAAACATGGTCACAGCCGAAGCTCAACGACATGCTCACTATCGCGCCGGGGAAGCGCTGATCAATTGTGGTGAATGCATTGGCCAGTGACTCCACGTCGCCGTTGCCAGGGGTGTCGTCAATGTCGAGGGTCACCAGCTGCGCATCCGGTGCGATGGCATGCACGATCTCGAGGTCCATCTCGGTCTCGCCCCCGGGTTTGCCCGGCTGACCGTTGATTGGCGGGAGCAGGTTGAACGGACCCAGCTGAGGGAACCTTTCGACAAACGCGTTGAGGTCGTCGGCGGTGTATCCGTCGTGGTGGAAGCCCTCGACGAACACGACGGTCTGGCCCCTGCCGGTCGTGCCCAGTGGACCGGCGTTATACGCGGTCCTGAGTTGCTCGGGCGTCAGCGCGGGTACGCAACTGCTCCCCGAATTCTGTGCACACGGCACATCCCGTGGGATGGCCGGTCGGAAGACCGAATGCCTGGCGCTATAGCTGAAGATGTGGTCGAGAGCGGTGACGTCTTTGCGCACTGGCACCGGGATCTCGGGCTGCTGCGGCGACGCATAGAACAGTTGCCCTTCCGGACTGCGGTAGTTGTGCACCACCACGTCGAAAGCGCTTGCGATGTTGCCCGCTGCGCCGTCGATGTAGGCCCATGTCTGCGCGGGTTGCCAGCGCACCGAAAGACCGTGACGTTGGGCCCAGCCGATCAGCGCCTGCGGGCGTGTCGTATCCCGCAATGCGGCGGTCAGCTGCACTTGACTGTTGGCGTCCGCGCCCAGGTCGATGGAGCCGGCAAGAATCTGCGCGTATGGGCCGGTGATGAGGTTTTTCATGCGAGGTGCCTGCGCGACATGGCCGCAGGAGGTCAGCACTGACGCCACAACCAATGCGGCTGCTGCAACCGGCGCCGCCAGCTGGCGCCACCCTGGCTCGGCCCGTTCCGTAGCTGCGATGAACCCGCGCACACCCATGTCGACGGCTCCTCGATGTCGCTTTTGGGCGCATAATCGCACGCCACGGAGGTAACCTAACCCGCCCATGAGCGTTTCGCCCGGGCTTGTCCGAATAGCTGCCGACCCCGAGAGCACCTCGTTCGGCCGGTGCCGTCTAGCGCGGCCGGTGCCGTCTAGCGCGGCAGGCGCCGCCAAATGAACTGCGGGAGTAGTCGCATCCCGAAGAACATCGGCCGCAGCGCCCATGGGATCCAGACGGTGCGCCGTCCTTTGGCCAGCGCTCGCGCGGTGGCAGCGGCCACCTGCGCGGGCGTGCTGGGAAGTGGGGCCGGCGTCATGCCCCGCGTCATGCGCCCGATGACGAATCCCGGGCGCGCGATCAGCAGCCGCACCCCGGTGTCGTGCAGCGCGTCGGCCAGCCCGCTGGCGAAGCCGTCCAGGCCGGCCTTCGCCGACCCGTACACGTAGTTGGCCCGGCGCACCCGCACCCCGGCCACCGACGAGAACACCACCAGCGATCCCCGCCCGGCCTGCCGCATCGCCGCCGCCAGATGGGTGAGCAGGCTGATCTGTGCGACGTAGTCGGTGTGCACGACGGCCAGCGCGTGCACGGCGTCCGACTCGGCGCGGGCCTGGTCACCGAGGATCCCGAAGGCCAGCACCGCGGTGCCGATCGGGCCGTGTTCGGCGACGACTGAGGCGACGAGCGGGCCATGCGAATCCAGGTCGTCGGCGTCGAACTCCCTGGTGTGCACGGCCGTTGCGCCGGCGCCGAGCACGGTGGCGACCTGCTCGGTGAGCCGGTCGGCTCTGCGTGCCGCGAGTATCACCGTCGCCCCGGGAGCCAGCCGCTGCGCGAGTTCGACACCGATCTCGCTGCGACCACCGAGGATCAGCACCGTTGTCGCCCCCGTGTCATCCACGGCTGCGATTATCACCTGCGCTAGCGTGAGCGGTGATGGCGAACTCGACCGCCCGGCTGACCAGCGACGCACTGGCGTTTCTCACGGAGCGCCATCTCGCCATGCTGACCACGCTGCGCGCCGACAACTCCCCGCACGTAGTGGCAGTGGGCTTCACCTTCGACCCCAAGACCCACATCGCTCGGGTGATCACCACCGGCGGCTCGCAGAAAGCGGTCAACGCCGAACGCGGCGGGGTCGCGGTGCTCAGTCAGGTCGACGGGGCGCGCTGGCTGTCGCTGGAGGGGCGGGCCAGCGTCAACGGCGAGGTCGACGCCGTGCGGGACGCGGAGCTGCGCTACGCCCAGCGTTACCGCACGCCACGCGTCAACCCGCGACGAGTGGTGATCGAGGTGCAGATCGAACGGGTGCTGGGATCCGCGGATCTGCTGACCCGCAAAGCGGAGTAGCGCGCTAGACGCGTGTGGCGTCGGGCGCGCTGAATGCGGAGCCCGCCGTGACCCAAAATCGCTGTCACTGCATGGGATTTGCGATCACCGCCCAGTCCAACCGTGCAGAATTCATCTGCTTGTAATCGGGAAAGGACTTGTGACCCTCCCATCGGCGGCCGGATCTTCATAGCCTCGACCCCATTCAAAGACAACTTGGGAGCCGCTGTGTCCGCTCAGCCACACACCCGGCCATCCGCCGCCGAGGTGGCCAATTCGCACCAAATGAGCACCATGTCACAGCTGGCCCGTCTGCAACACGATGTAGACAAGCTACTGGCCAGATTAGATGAGGCCGAATCGCTATGGTCGCCGTGGCTGACCGCAGTCGCTCCCGCGAACCAGCGCAGTGCGCGCAACCTGGTGCGTTACTGGGCGATCCGCCAATGCGACCTACGCGATTTGCAGGGACGGCTGGCCGACTTCGGATTGTCGTCGCTGGGTCGGGCCGAGTCGCATGTCGCGGCAGCCCTGCTGCTCTTGCAGGCGGCCATCGATGCGATGCTCGGCAAGGAATGGCATCGCCCGGGACCGGCGACCGTGGGCATCGACGAAGGCTCCCGGCTGCTTCGGTTGCGCACCAAGGAATTGCTGGGGCCGCCGCCAGCCGGTCGCGCCACGCGGATCATGGTTACCTTGCCGTCAGAGGCCGCCACCAACGCGGAGTTGGTTGCCACCTTGGTGCTGCGCGGGATGAACGTCGCCCGGATCAATTGTGCTCACGACGACGCCGCGGCCTGGCGAAACATGGCCCGAAACGTGCGGCAGGCCGCTGCAGAGAGCGGCCGAACCTGTTTGATCGCTATGGATTTGGCCGGTCCGAAGCTGCGCACCGGCCCACTGGAGCGCGGCCCGCAGGTCGTCAAGCTTCGTCCCGCAAAAGACCTGCAAGGGCGTCTTTTGACGCCGGCACATGCCTGGCTCACGTCGGCGGAGCAACCGATGCCGCCACCGCGACCCATGATCACTATTCCGGTGCCGGGAAATTGGCTGCGTCGCCGCCGCGGCGGCGACGTACTGGAATTACGCGATACTCGCGGCTCCGCCCGTCGACTGATCCTTCATGCCGATGAGGACGCCACGGAGGCCGGTGGTTTCGTGGCCGAGGTACCCAAGACCGCCTATGTCGCCACAGGGACAATGCTTCATGTCGCTGGCGCCGACGATCCCGCCGAGGTCGGCGCGCTTCCCCCCGTGCAGCAGAGCTTGCGACTGCATCGCGGCGATCTTCTCGCGTTAACCAGAGACTGCTCCGCAGCGCCGGTAGGCCCCGGCAATGACGCTCGCATCGGTTGCACCTTGCCAGAGATCTTCGACCATGCACGCGTAGGCGAGGTAATCCTTTTCGACGACGGTCTCATCGGTGGACACATCGTCAGGGTAAGTCCCGACGTTTTGACCATCCGACTCGACCACGCCGCCAACAACGGATCCAAATTGGGCGCCGATAAGGGCATCAACGTCCCCGACACCCACCTTCCGATTCCGGCCCTCACCAGCAAAGATGTTGCCGACCTGCGGGTAGTGGCGGAGCTGGCGGACCTGGTTGAGCTGTCTTTTGTCCGAGAGCCCTCCGATGTCGAACAGCTGCTGAATGAGCTGGATCGACTTGGCGCCAAACACCTCGGCATCGTATTGAAAATCGAGACCCGCGAGGCTTTCGAACATCTGCCGCAGTTGCTGCTCACCGTCATGCGTCATCCCCGAGCAGGGGTCATGATCGCCCGCGGGGACCTCGCCGTGGAATGCGGCTATGACCGATTGGCCGAACTGCAGGAAGAGATCCTGTGGCTGTGCGAGGCCGCGCACCTGCCGACGATCTGGGCGACCCAGGTCCTTGAGCAACTGGCGAAGACCGGCAAACCGTCACGCGCGGAGATCAGCGACGCCGCGATGAGCGGGCGCGCCGAATGCGTGATGCTCAACAAGGGCCCGTTTATCGAAGACGCGGTAGTAGCGCTCGACGACATTCTGCGGCGCATGGCCGGACACCTGCACAAGAAAAGTGGTCTGCTGCGCTCGCTGCACTCCTGGCACCCAAGCACAAAGCTTGGCGGGCGTGCGCCCGGCTAGCTCGCTAGACGAGTGTGGCGCCGGGTGCGCGAATCACCAGCGGCACAGCCGGGAAGTAGGCTGCCAGCTCAGGTCGCGATTTGGCCAGCGCGGCGGTGCCATAGCCGCGATGCCGGTAGTTCGGATGGATCCAGATCCGGACGTGTACCTCGTGGCCCTCGAGCTCACCGAAGACCATGCCGACCTTCTCGTCGCCGTCGACCGCGACGAACCAGGCGGCCTCTTCGGCGTCGAACCGTTCCCGTGCTGCCCGGATCTCGTCGTCGAGCCCGCCTGCCGGGCCGCCGGACCCGTCACCCTTGGCGCCGACGTCCTCGGTGCGCGCGGCGAAAATGTCGCGGTCGGACGCCCCGGAAAACGCACGAAGCACCAAGCTGTCACCGGAGCTGGCCGGCCGGTCTTTGAACGTGAAACTCAGGATGTTGTTCAGGTCTTCGAGCTCGGCGGCGATCTTCTTGCGTGAATCCTTGGTCAGTTGATCGAACGACATCCCGATCACCGCCTCGGCGCCCAGCCGTGAAGTGCCCAGCAGAGCGACGATGCCGTCGACCGCCGACGGCCGGTCGTCGGCCTCCACGATCAGGTCCAGCACTTCGTGTCGACGTTCCAGCGCGGTGAGCAGGGCGTCGGTGATCTCTCGGCGGGCGGCAGTACGGTCGTGGTCGGTCATCGCACGAGCCTAATACGGGGGCGAGGGTCAGCGCGCGACCATGTCTAGACCGGGACGACGATCAGCTCGTGCGGACGGTTATTGACGGGCAGGGCGCCGTCTTGGGCCACCACCACGATGTCTTCGATGCGCGCCCCCCACCGGCCGGGAAAATAGATTCCGGGCTCGACGGAGAAAGCCATGCCCGCTTCGAGGCGCAAATCATTGCCGGCGACGATGTACGGCTCTTCGTGCACCGACAACCCGATGCCGTGCCCGGTGCGGTGCACGAAATATTCGGCGAGCCCGGCCTCGGCCAGCACGTTGCGGGCAGCGGCGTCAACCTGTTCGGCGGTCACCCCGGGACGCACCGCTTCGACGGCCGCCCGTTGCGCCCGCTGTAACACCGAATACTGTTGTGCCACTTCGGCGCTGGGCTCACCAATGCTGTAGGTCCGCGTCGAGTCGGAGTTGTAGCCTGGCTCGTACGAGCCGCCGATGTCGACGACGACGATGTCGCCGACGCGAAGTTCGCGATCGGAGTAGCTGTGATGCGGGTCGGCGCCATGCGGACCCGCGCCGACGATGACGAACGCCACCTCTGAATGCCCTTCGGCGACAATGGCTTCGGCGATGTCCGCGGCGACGTCCGCTTCGGTTCGGCCGGGTACCAGGAAGTCCGGCACCTGGGAATGCACCCGGTCGATGGCCGCGCCGGCCTTGCGCAGCGCGTCGATCTCGGAGGCGTCCTTGACCATCCGCAGTCCCCGCAGCACACCGGTGGCCAGCACTGGCAGCACGCCGAGCACATCGGCCAACGGCAACAGGTGCAGCGCGGGCATCGAATCCGTGACCGCAGTGGCCGCCGGTGCGCCACCCATGGCTGCGGTGACCAGTTGATAGGGATCGTCGCCGTCGACCCAATCCCGCACCGCCAGATCCAGATCCGCGACTGCGGACTGTTTCAGGGATGCCAGCTCCAGTCGCGGCACCACCACGGTCGGGTCACCGGAGACCGGCAACACCAGTGCGGTGAGCCGCTCGAAGGTCTGCGCCCGCGAGCCGAGCAGGTACCGCAAGTCATAGCCGGGGGTGATCACCAGACCTGCCAGACCGGCGTCGGCAGTCGCAGCAGCCGCCGCTGCCATCCGGCGTCGGTAAACGTCTGCGTCGAACCGAGAGCTCACGCGGGCAGCATATCGGTCACTCGGTTTGCGTTGAGTCTGCGCTTAGGGCGAAGAAGTTCGAGTAACACGCGCCGTGGACGCAGAGTCAACGCCAAATATGCTTGCGGGCATGCCCGCGCCGCTGTTGCTGCTTGACGGCGCCAGCATGTGGTTTCGCTCCTACTTCGGCGTCCCGTCCTCGATCACATCCCCCGACGGCCGGCCCGTGAACGCGGTCCGCGGCTTCTTGGACTCCATGGCCATGCTGATCACCAGACAGCGGCCCGGCCGCCTGGTGGTGTGTCTGGACTTCGACTGGCGCCCGCAGTTTCGGGTGGACCGCATCCCGTCGTACAAGGCGCATCGCGTCGAGGAAGAAAACCCCGACGGGCAACCCGATGTTGAGGAAGTGCCCGACGAGTTGTCTCCGCAGGTCGAGATGATCGGGGAGATTCTCGACGCGTTCGGGTTCTGCGCCGGCGGCGCGGCAGGTTTCGAAGCCGACGACGTGATCGGCACGCTGGCCGCTGCAGAAAAACGTGATCCCGTCGTCGTCGTCAGCGGCGACCGTGACCTATTGCAGGTGGTCGGTGACGATCCGGTTCCGGTCAGGGTGCTCTACCTCGGACGCGGTCTGGCCAACGCGACCCTAATGGGCCCCGACGAGGTGGCCGACCGCTACGGCGTGCCCGCCGATCGGGCCGGCGCCGGCTACGCCGAGTTCGCGCTGCTGCGCGGGGACCCCTCGGACGGGCTGCCGGGCGTGCCCGGTATCGGCGAAAAAACCGCGGCGACGCTACTGGCACAGCACGGCTCACTGGCGGCGATCTTGGAAGCCGTCGACAACCCCAAATCGTCGCTGTCCAAAGGCATCCGGACCAAACTGCGTAACGCCGCGGACTACATCGAGGCCGCCGGCCCGGTAGTGCGGGTCGCGACCGACGCACCCGTCACGCTGTCGACACCGACCGACGCCGTGCCGCTGGTGGCGGCCGACCCGACGCGTACCGCGGAGCTGGCGACCCGGCTCGGGGTCGGGTCATCGATCGCCCGGCTGCAAAAGGCGCTCGACGCGCTCCCGGGGTCGTGACGCGCTACTTGGGCCGACCGACCTCGTAAGTGCCCTTGTTGTCCTGGAAGGTCACCGTCACCTGGCGCTTCGTGCCGTCGATGCTGACGTCGCAGTCAAAGCTGCTGCCCTTTTTCACCGTCGGATTCTGGCCGTTGTTGCACTTGACGTCTTTGACGTTCTTCGCGCCGTAGCCGTTGGTGTTGTCGCTGAGGATCTGCGCCACACCAGCCTGCGCCTTATTGACGTCCAGCTGGGTGGTCACGAAGAATCCGGGCGCCCAGAAGCCCAGCACCAAGACCACCGCGACCACGATGGCGGCGAACACGCCGGCCACCGTGCCGATGACCGCCCGTGACCGCTTAGGACCGGCAGGCGGCTGGCCGTACGGCCCGGGATACTGACCGTACTGACCGTACTGGCCGGGCTGGCCGTACGGCCCGGGTTGTTGACCGTACTGACCGTACTGGCCGGGCTGGCCGTATTGAGCGGTCTGCCCACCGTACTGGTCTTGTTGGGGGTAGCCCGTCGGCTGCGGGAACGGCTGAGACGGCGGGTAGTACTGCGCCGGTGGCTGCTGGTACTGCCCGTACTCGGTAGGCGTGTACGCGGGTGCATGCCACGTCGGTTGATCGCCGCTCGGCGCCTGCCATGTCTGCTCGCCGGACGGCTGCTGCCAAGGTGACACATGTTGGGTCGGGTCCTCGGCGGCTTGCTGCCCTTCACCCTGCGGCGGCTGCCACGGCGTCGTCGGGTCCGGCCCCTGCGGTCCGCTCATCGTGCGTCTGTCCTCTCGGTCCTGGATGCAGTCCTCATCGGTCGCGAATGCAACCGTAGCTTCGGCTTAGCCTACCCGGCGTCAACTGCCACGACGCCGCGCCGAATTGCGTCAATCGCGCGCTTCGCCGTTGCCCGCAACTCCGGTTGCGGCGCGGCGTTGCGGACCTGATCCAGCAAATCAAGCACCTGTCGGCACCAGCGGACGAAATCCCCCGGCAACAGCGGCGAACCGCTGCCTTCCACGTCTGCCGCGGCCAACGCGGCGACCAGGTCACCGTTGCTGGCCCAGCGATAGATGGCTGCGACGAAACCGTCGTCAGGCTCGCGGCTCAGCGTGATCCGGTGCCGCTGCTCGTCGCCGCGCAACTCCGCCGACAGCCGCCGTGTCCGGTGCAGCGCCTGCCGCAGCGCGGCGGTCGGCACCTCCGCGTTTCGCGGTGGTCCCGGGCCGTCCCCGCCTCGTGTCTCATAGACCACCGCCGAGATCACGGCGGCCAACTCGGCGTCTCGCAGACCGGTCCAAGCGCCGGTGCGCAGGCATTCGGCCACCAGAAGGTCGCTCTCGCTGTATATCCGGGCGAGCAGCCGGCCGTCGTCGGTCACCGTGGGGTCGCCGTCGGCGACCTGTATGAACCCGCGCTCGGTGAGCAACCCGACGATCCGGTCGAAGGTGCGGGCCAGCGAGTTGGTGGCTGCGGCCACCTTTTTCTGCAACGCCTCGTTGTCGCGCTCGATGCGCAAAAAGCGCTCGGCGACCCGGACTTGGGCCTCCCGGTCGGGTTCGCGGTGGACGGGGTGGCGACGCATCTGCTCGCGCAGCGACACCAGCTCGGGGTCGAGATCGCGCTTCTCGATACGCCCGCCGCCGCGGCGGCCGCCCGAAATCGGCAGTCCCGCAGCGGCCGAACGTAGCGCCGAAGCCAGATCACGGCGGACCCGGGGCTGTCGGTGTTCGACCCGCTTGGGCAGAGTCATCGAGCCCATCGGTGCCGACGCACCGGAGTAGTCCGCCGACGAAATGCGGCCCGCCCAACGGTTTTCGGTCAACACCAACGGCCGCGGGTCGTCGCTGTCGCGGGCCGCTTCCAGCACGACCGCCAGGCCGCCGCGACGCCCGTGCGTGATCGTGATGATGTCACCGCGGCGCAGCGCCACCAGCGCGTCGTTGGCTGTCTGCCGACGTTGCAGTCGCGATGAGCGGGCCTGGGCGCGTTCGTGTTGGGTGATCTGTTCGCGCAGCCGGGCGTACTCCAGGATCGGCGCGTCGTTGCCCCCGAGCTCGGCTGCGATCTCGTCGAGCATCCGCTGTCCGCGCTCCACGCCGCGGACCAGGCTCACCACCGACCGGTCGGCCTGATACTGGGCGAACGACTGCTCCAGCAGCCGGTGAGCCTGCTCCGGGCCCACCCGGTTCACCAGGTTGATCGTCATGTTGTACGACGGGGCGAACGAGCTGCGCAGCGGGAAGGTTCGGGTGGACGCCAGACCGGCGACTGCAGCCGGTTCGCTGGTGTCTTCACCGGGGTGCCAGAGCACCACGGCATGGCCCTCGACGTCGATGCCGCGCCGGCCGGCCCGCCCGGTGAGCTGGGTGTACTCCCCCGGCGTCAACGGAACGTGCTGTTCGCCGTTGAATTTCACCAGCCGTTCCAGCACCACCGTGCGGGCCGGCATGTTGATGCCCAGCGCCAAGGTTTCGGTGGCGAAGACCGCCCGGATCAGCCCGGCGGTGAACAGCTCCTCGACGGTATGCCGGAACACCGGCAACATCCCGGCGTGATGGGCGGCGATACCGCGCAGCAGGCCTTCCCGCCATTCGTAGTAGCCCAGCACGGCCAAGTCGGAGTCCTGGAGGTCGCCGCAGCGATGCTCGATCACCTCAGCGATCTGGGCCCGGTCCTCCTCGGTGGTCAGCCGCAACGACGATCGCAGGCACTGCGCCACCGCGGCGTCGCAACCGGCGCGGGAGAACACAAAGGTGATCGCCGGCAGCAGGCCCTCGGAGTCGAGCATCGCGATAACGTCGGGCCGCGACGGCGGCCGGTAGAAACCCGGCCGCCCGGAGCGTCCCGGACCTCCTCGTCCCCCCTGCCGACGAGGTCCACGCCAGTCCGAGAGCCGATCGGCTTCGCGGCGATGGGCGATATGGCGCAACAGATTCGGGTCGACGATCGGCTGCCGCCGCTCACCGGCGCCGTCGGCGGCGTAGTCGAACAGGTCGAAAATGCGTTTGCCCACCAGCATGTGCTGCCACAGCGGGACCGGTCGGTGGTCGTCGACGACTACGGTGGTGTCGCCGCGCACGGTCTGAATCCAGCCACCGAACTCCTCGGCGTTGCTCACCGTCGCCGACAGGCTGACCAGGCGGACCTCCTCGGGTAGATGCAGAATCACCTCCTCCCACACCGCGCCACGCATCCGGTCGGCGAGGAAATGTACCTCGTCCATGACGACATAGGAAAGCCCTTGCAGCACAGGCGAATCAGCGTAAAGCATATTGCGCAGCACTTCGGTCGTCATCACCACAACCGGGGCGTTCGCATTGACCGACAGGTCGCCGGTGAGCAAGCCGATCTGATCTTTGCCATAGCGGGCTACAAAGTCGGTGTGCTTCTGGTTACTGAGCGCCTTCAGCGGCGTGGTGTAAAAGCATTTACCCCCCGCCGCGAGTGCCAAGTGCACGGCGAATTCGCCGACGACGGTCTTCCCGGCGCCGGTCGGCGCGCACACCAGGACCCCGTGGCCGCTTTCCAGTGCCGCACAAGCCTTTTGCTGGAAGCCGTCAAGCCCGAACGCCAATTCCGCAGCGAACTTGGCCAATTCGCCGGAGAGTCGGTCAGGTGACGTCGTCATGAGGTCCGGCAATGCTCGACGGCGCCCCGACCGCGGAGGGCGGGCCGACGGCCGAGGCTTCGTCGTTAGCTGGGGCTTCAGCGGCAGTCAGCGCTTCGCGTTTGGCTTTCCGTTTGTCGTGCACCCGGGTGATCTGGATGGCCAATTCCAGCAGCAGCGTCAGCGCCAGTCCCAGGGCCGTCATCGAGAACGGGTCGGAGCCCGGTGTGAAAACCGCTGCGAACACGAACATCACGAAGATCAGGCCCCGTCGCCAGGACCGCAGTCGTGCGTAGCTCAGGACCCCGACGAAGTTGAGCATCACGATCAGCAGCGGGAATTCGAAGCTGATACCGAAAACCAGCAGCAGGTTGATCAAGAAGGCGAAATACCGGTCGCCGGACAGCGCCGTCACCTGTACGTCGCTGCCCACCGTCAACAGAAAGTGCAGCGCCTTGGACAGCACCAGATAGGCGAGCACCGCGCCGGTGACGAACAACATCGCCGCCGGGATCACGAACGCCACCGCGAAGCGGCGCTCCTTGCGGTACAGCCCCGGCGTGATGAACGCCCACAGTTGGTACAACCACATCGGGCAAGCCAGCACGACCCCGGCGGTCAGCCCGACTTTCAGCCTCAGCATGAACTGGTCGAACGGTGCGGTGGCCAGCAGCCGGCACTGGCCGTCGGCGCTGATCTGCGCTCGCGCGGACGGCGGCAGCGAGCAATACGGCTGTCGAAGCCATTCGCCCAGGCTTTCCAGCCCGAACAGTCCGTGCGAATACCAAACGAAGCCGAACGCCGTGGTGACTGTGATCGTCGCCAGCGAGATCAGCAGGCGAGTGCGCAGTTCGGTGAGATGGTCGACGAGCGACATGGTGCCGTCGGGATTGGTGCGGCTGCGACGGCGTCGCGGATCTAGCCGCCTGAATAGACCGGTGCTGCGCACGGTGAATGGGCGCTCGGGCGCCGTGGCTGGGATGCCAGGTTAGGCCGATCGACCGTCAGCCGCCGGCGGGTCGACCCGCTCGGACTGCACCGGCTGGGCGGCCGCGGGCGGCGCGACGGATGTGTCTGGCTTGCTTTCGTTCTGTAGTTCGCGGACCTCAGACTTGAAGATGCGCAACGACTTGCCCAGCGAGCGCGCCGCGTCGGGGAGCCTCTTGGCGCCGAACAAAACGATCACCAGGACCGCAATGATCGCCAGGTGACCCGGGGTAAGAGCGTTCACGTTTAACTACCTCCAGATGTCCCCACGATGCTACCGCAGCAACCGTGCGACTAGCCGGACCGCGCCGCGGCCTGGTAGCACTCCAACGCGGCCGCCGCGGCGTCGCGCACCCGCTTCGCCAGCGCCTCAGGCGCCAAAACTCGAACAGCCGACCCCAAACCCAGCACTTGACGCGCCATCCACTCTTCGGAGGCGTAGGTCATCGCTGCCTCGCAGTAACCGTCGGGCAGCTCGGCCAGCAGGCGCATCGGGTAGTACTCGAACATCCACGACGCCGCCGGTGCCAGCCGCAATGTCGCCGACGGCAGCGACGGATCGGCGTCGAACAGCGACGTGTCCGGCGGCGCCGCGAGCGCGGGTCCCGGCGGCGCCGAGGGCTCGTCGAGCACGATGGCGTCGACGATGCGGTCGAACCGGAACAGCCGCACCCCTTCGGCCTCCCGTGACCACGCCTCCAGGTAGCTCTGGTCGCCGACCAGGACGATCCGGATGGGATCGACGATCCGGGTGGACAGCGTGTCGTGCGAGGCCGCGTAGTAGTCGATGCTCAGCGCGCGATTGTCGTGGACTGCGGCACGCACCGCAGCCGCGGCCTGACTCTCCACCGGCGCCGGCTCGTCCACCGCAGCGACGTCAGGTGCGTGTCCGGCGGCCCCGGCCGCGGCTTCGATTTTGGCGATCGCGCTACGCGCCGCCTCCGGGTCGACGACACCCGGGATGTCGGCCAGCGCCCGTAGAGCCACCAGCAGGCCGGTGGCCTCCGGCGAGGTGAGCTGCAGCGGCGTGTCCATGCCCGCCGAGAACGTCACCTCGATGGTGTCGCCCTCGAAGGCGAAGTCGATCAAGTCGCCCGGGCTGTAGCCGGGCAGACCGCACAGCCATAGCTGGTCGAGGTCCTCCCCCAGCTGCTTGACGGAAACGCCGAGGTCAGCGGCGGCCTGCGCACGGGTGACCCGCGGGTTGGCCTGGAAATACGGCACCATGTTGAGCAGCCGCACCAGGCGGGTGGACACCGGTGTCATCAGACCTGCTCCTCCCCAGCGTGGGCGCTCAGCCGGCCCAGCACCTCGTCGCGCAGTGCGGCAGGTTCCAGCACGACGGCGTCGGCGCCGTAGCCGGTGATATCGCGCGCCAGCCGGTCCGTGGTTCCGATGTCGAGTTCAATGACCTCGCCGTCGCGGTCGGCCAGCTGCCGTGGGCCCAGCGATGTCCCGGCACGCCGCAGCGCGGTGGCCCGCCCGTCGGCCACCCAGACCTGAGCCCGCACGCCCGTCGGCGCGTCTCCGACGGCGTCGGCCACGATCCTGCGCAGGTCGACGTGCCCGGGCGGGTCGAAGGCACCGGCCGGCCCGATCGCGGTCACCTCGCCGCCGATCCTGGACAGCCGGAACGTGCGGGTAGCGCTGCGGTCCCGGTCGTGCCCGACGAGATACCAGCGGCCTTTCTCGGTCACGACGCCCCACGGTTCGACCGTGCGCACGGTGTAGGGCTCGGCGCGTGATGGCCGGTGCGGAAATTGCACGGCCTGCGCGGAGTCGATGGCCGACAGCAACGCTCCCAAAACGTCTTCCGACCCGCGCAGTCCCAAGGTCCCGGCCGGCGACGCGATCGCGACCGGCGCATCCGGGTCGACGTCCACGCCGGCGGCCCGCAGCTTGAGCAGCGCACCTTGGGTGGCGGTGATCAGTTCCGGCGACTCCCACAGCTGGGTGGCGACGGCCACGGCCGCGGCCTCGTCGGCGGTCAGTTCGACGGCGGGCAACGCGTACGCATCGCGGTTGATCCGGTAACCCTCGACTGGGTCGAAGGACGACACCTTGCCCGTCTCCAACGGAATGCCCAGATCGCGCAGTTCGTTCTTGTCCCGCTCGAACATTCGCGAAAACGCTTCGTCGCTTGCGGTGTCGGAATAGCCCGCCACGCTGGACCGGATTTTCTCGGCGGTGATGTAGCCACGGGTGGCCAACAACGCGATGACGAGGTTCACCAATCGCTCGACTTTCGAGATCGCCACCCGCACTACCCTAAAGGCAAATCGCCCGGCTCTTTCACCGCCGCGCGCAGGCCGGGCAGGCTACATGCTGGCGATCAGCCGCTTGACTCGCTCGTCGACCGATCGGAACGGGTCCTTGCACAGCACGGTGCGCTGGGCCTGGTCGTTGAGTTTGAGGTGCACCCAGTCGACGGTGAAATCCCGACCGGCGGCCTGGGCGGCGCTGATGAATTCGCCGCGCAGCCGCGCGCGGGTGGTCTGCGGCGGCTGGTCGACGGCGTCCTCGATTTCTTCGTCAGTCGTGATGCGCGACGCCAGGCCCTTGCGTTGCAGCAGGTCGAAGACGCCGCGGCCGCGCTTGATGTCGTGGTAGGCCAGATCCAGCTGGGCGATCTTCGGATCGGACAGCTCCATGTCGTAACGATCCTGGTAGCGCTGGAACAGCTTGCGCTTGATCACCCAGTCGATTTCGGTGTCGACCTTCGCGAAGTCCTGGCTTTCCACGGCGTCGAGTTGGCGGCCCCACAGGTCAACGACCTGCTCTATCTGCGCGTTGGGCTCGCGGGTCTGCAGGTGCTCGACCGCGCGGGCGTAGTACTCCCGCTGGATGTCCAGGGCACTGGCCTGACGCCCGCCAGCCAGCCGCACCGGCCGCCGGCCGGTGACGTCGTGACTGACCTCCCGGATGGCCCGGATCGGGTTGTCCAGCGAGAAGTCGCGAAACGCCACCCCGGCTTCGATCATTTCCAGCACTAGCGCTGCGGTGCCCACCTTGAGCATGGTGGTGGTCTCGCACATGTTGGAGTCGCCGACGATGACGTGCAGACGCCGGTATTTCTCGGCGTCGGCATGTGGCTCGTCGCGGGTGTTGATGATCGGGCGGCTACGGGTGGTGGCCGACGACACGCCTTCCCAGATGTGCTCGGCGCGCTGGGAGAGGCAGAACGTCGCGGCCTTCGGCGTCTGCAGCACCTTGCCGGCACCGCAGATTAGCTGGCGGGTCACCAGGAACGGCAGCAACACATCGGAGATGCGGGAGAACTCGCCCGCGCGAACGATCAGGTAGTTCTCGTGGCAGCCGTACGAGTTGCCGGCCGAATCGGTGTTGTTCTTGAACAGGTAGATGTCGCCGCCGATGCCCTCGTCCGCAAGACGCTGCTCGGCGTCGATGAGCAGGTCTTCCAGCACCCGCTCCCCCGCACGGTCGTGGGTGACCAGCTGCACCAGGCTGTCGCATTCGGCGGTGGCATATTCGGGATGGCTGCCCACGTCGAGGTAGAGCCGTGCGCCGTTACGCAGGAAAACGTTGGAGCTGCGTCCCCAGGAGACCACCCGGCGAAACAGGTAGCGGGCCACCTCGTCCGGCGACAGGCGCCGATGCCCGTGGAACGTGCAGGTGACACCGAATTCGGTCTCGATGCCCATAATCCGCCGCTGCACAATTCGAGCGTACTGGTTGTGTGCGCAACCGGTGCGGAACCCCCGCGAGAGCGTGGCGTGGTCTGCGGGAGCAGCCCAACCGGTCCGGTAGAATCGGCGCTGCTCCTTTCCGTGAGCACAGTCGTCAGAAAGGCCTCTCCAGTCCCGTGGACAGAGCCAGGGTCGCGGAACACCCGCGGCCGGACCACGTCATCGCGCACATCAGCGACACCCACCTCATCGCCGGCGACGGCGACCTCTACGGCGCCGTCGACGCGGAGGGCCGATTATCTGAGCTGCTTGACCGGCTCGAGGCCTCTCAAACTCGCCCCGATGCATTCATTTTCACCGGCGACCTTGCCGACACGGGTCAGCCCGGCGCCTACCGCAAGCTGCGCAACCTGGTGGAGCCGTTGGCCGATCGCCTTGGCGCTGAAGTCATCTGGGTGATGGGCAACCACGACAACAGGGCCGCGCTGCGCGAACACCTGCTGCGCGAGGTCCCGTCGATGGCTCCGGTGGACCGCGTGCATGACATCGCCGGTTTACGCGTGATCGTCTTGGACACGTCGGTTCCCGGCCATCACCACGGCGCAATCGCGCCAGAGCAATTGCTTTGGCTCGCAGCACAATTGGCCGAACCCGCACCTTTCGGCACCATCCTCGCCATGCACCACCCCCCGATTCCCAGCGTGCAGGACCTTGCCGTCCTGGTGGAACTGCGCGACCAGACACCACTTGCCCGAGTGTTGCGCGGCACCGACGTTCGCAGCATCCTCGCCGGGCACCTGCACTACTCGACGACGGCAACCTTCGCCGGAATCCCGGTATCGGTGGCCTCGGCAAGTTGTTACACCCAGGACCTGCTGACCGCGGGCACCCGGGGCCGCGACGGTGCCCAAGCGTTCAACCTGGTGCACTGCTACCCGGAGACGGTGGTGCACACCGTCATTCCGCTGGCCGCCGGTCCGACCGCCGGACGATTCGTGTCGCCGCAGACCGTGCAGGCCGAACTCGCCCATGCCGGGGTTAGCATCCTGCCGGCAAGCGGGATACCGCACGTCGCGGAGCCGTTCGCGCGGACCTAGCGGGTGATTGGCCGGCGGACGGGGGGACGGACCCGCCCCGCCCGCCGGGAGTTTTCACTCGTCGCCGACCGCCCGCTCCCACGGCGCGGGCACCGGGAAGTACCGCTCCAAGAACTCGCCGACGACATCGGCTCGCTCCCGCGCGCTCACCTCCGGGAAGCTGCCGTCATTGAGGCAGAAGAAGTCGAACTTGCGCTTCTTGCGCAACGTCGGCAATTTCTCCAGCCCGGACCGCAACGTGGTGTCGACGTAGAGCACCTTCGCGGCTTCGTGCTGCACCGCACGCCCGGTCATCAACGCGTAGTAGTGATATAGCGAGTTGGTCACCGAGATGTCCGTGCTCGCGCGGAAACGGCTCGCTTGGGTGCGCGCGAAATCGGTTGCAAACTCACGCTCGAGTTCACACAGCACGCTTTTGCGCAGCGGCGCAGCGGTGTGTTCGAGGTGGCGGGTGATGATCTTCCCGAACCTCTCCCACAGCAGCTGACGGTTGACCCGCGCAGCGTTCTCGAACCCGCTGCGCTCAGGGTGGTTGGCCCCCAGCCCGATCCGCGTGCCCGCTTCGATGAACTTCGTCACCCCACCCGGCGAGAAAAACGTCGTCGGCGACAAGGTCCGGCCGAAGAACATATCGTCGTTGGAGTACAGGAAATGCTCTGCGAGCCCGGGGATGTGGTGCAGCTGCGTCTCCACAGCATGGCTGTTGTACACCGGCAGTGCGGCGAGATCGGTGAAGTGATCCTCGGCGCGCACGACGGTGACCTTCGGATGGGGCGCCAGCCATCCGGGAACCGGCGAGTCCGTAGCGATGAAAATCCGCCGCACCCACGGCGCAAACGCGTGCACCGAGCGCAGCGCGTACTTCAGCTCATCGACCTGACGGGTCCGCGCGTCGGCGTCGTCGCCTTCGCCCACAATGTGATTCGCCATGGCGGCTGTGCGCCGCGCCCGGAACTCGGGGTCGTTGCCGTCCACCCAGGAGAACACCATGTCGATGTCGAACGTGATGTCGGCCGCGTGCGGCGCGAACATCCCGGCGATCGTCGGCCAGGTGTGACCGTGCAGTTCGACTTCTGCGTGCACAATCTCACTCAGCGGCAACGCCTTCCGAGTAAGCGAGTTCTCGATCGGGCAGATCGCCTGCTTCCCGTCGAACACCCAGAACTGCAGCTCCACGCCGGCAGAGGCGCCGTAACGCAGGCCGGACCGCGGGCATTCGCGGCGCCGGAACACCCGCAGCAGCCGCGGGTCCGGGTCTGACGACAGCAACCCGTCACCCAGATACACCGAGCTGCGACCGGTTCCATCGAGGATCTTGGCGCGCAGCGGCGCTTCCAGGCACGCTGACATCAGGGCTTCGGCGACTCGTGCACGTAGCCCGATGTCAACAACGAGCGCCGGACGCCCGTCAGCCCCGCGGATGAGCAGAAACGGAATTTCCGCCATCTCCAGTTCCGCGCGAATGAACAGAAGGTCTTGCGCCATAGCCTCATAGGGAGTCAGGCGCAGCCCATCCGCTGCGCCGGTCAACTTGTCGCGGGCGACGTCAATCATGCTGGTCATGGGAACACCTGCCTTCCATCTTCGATGCGATCAAGACGCGCACAAAGAGGGACGCCGGCGGACCGGTGGAGTGGCGACGATGCCCTCACACGTTGAGCTTTGGCACTGAACGACGTATCCCCGCAGAGCTGGGAAAGCCACTTGGGACCACCCCTTAAGCCGGGGAGATCTGTCCTGATCTTGGGCGTCTCTCGACGTCGTCAGATCAGTGGCCTGTGTTCGCTTCAGAAGCCTCGCCTAACGAGGTGCTTACGCAGGATAGCGCCGAATCTGACTTCCGGCAACGCCGGTGTTAACGAACCGCTAACGCGCCAAACCGGATGTTGTCGTTGCATTTTGACCCGCGAACGCGGGCGAGCGTCAGGACTCGGCCGGGCTGGGCGCCTCGCCGAATCGGCTCAGCGCCAGAGTTGCTCCGACTGCGACGACGAACCCGGCTACGACCATCCAGCTCATCCCCTCACGGGTTCGGTCGCCGAGCCACGCGACTCCGACGAGCGCAGGGCCAACCGTTTCACCCACCACCATCCCGGCGACGGCTGTGGTCACTGATCCGCGGCTCAACGCGGAGGTCAGCAGCATGAACCCGGCCACTCCGCCCGCGATCACCGCATACACGGCCGGGTTGGTGTAAAACCTGGCTTTCGTCGGATCGATCGGATCGATCAGGCGGACGGCGATCTCGACGACCCCGAAACCGACGCCGGCCCCCAATCCGAGAATCAGGGCACGCGCACGGTCGCCCAACCGGCCTGCCGCGGCGCCGGCGATGAACACCGCAGCGACCACCACCAGCAGCGCCCAGCCGAGTCCGGACGGTCCGCGCTGCGATCCCTCGGGTCCGGCGGCAAGGCCGAGCATCGCAAGGCTGGCGCACACCACAGTCACCGCCGCCCACTCCACGGCTGACAATCGCGTCGAGAGCACCCAGGCGGCCACTATCGCGGTGACCGCGAGCGAAGCGGCGATCGCCGCGGCGACGACATAGATCGGCACCAGGCGCAGCGCCGCCACTTGCATCAGAAAGCCGAGTCCGTCGAGCCCAATGCCCGCCAGGTAGCGCCACTGCCGCAACGCTCGCAACAGCAAGGCCGGGTCGACTCCGGAGTCGCTGCCGGGGTCCACCGAGCGGGTCGCAGCGGCCTGCAAGACCGTCGCCGTGCCGTAGCACACCGAGCAGCCCAATGCGAGCAGCAAGCCGATCAGCACGGGACAGAGCCTATTTCGACGATTCCTCCGCCGAGTCGCTTTCCGATTCGGAGCCGTTCTGTTTGGGTAGCAACCGCTCCAGCGCCGGACCGGTGACTCGCCGGAACGCGCGCCGAGGTCGGCTGACGTCGAGGATGGCAACCTCCAACGTCGACACTCCGAGCGTAGACTCGTCGCCTCCGTTGGAGCTGCCCGCCCGCAACGCTTCGACAGCGATTCGCACCGCGTCGGCCAAGTCGGCATTCTCGGCGTAGGAGTCCTTGAGCGCGGTAGCGATCGGCTCGGTCGTCCCGCCCATCACGACGAAATGCGGCTCGTCGTTGATCGATCCGTCGTAGGTGATTCGATACAGCTCAGGCGGTTTGGTCTCGCCATAGTGCGCGACTTCGGCCACACACAGTTCGACCTCGTAAGGCTTGGCCTGTTCGGTGAAGATGCTGCCCAGCGTCTGCGCGTAGACGTTGGCCAGCTGCCGACCGGTGACGTCACGGCGGTCGTAGGCGTAGCCGCGGGTGTCGGCGAACTGAATCCCGCCCCGGCGCAGATTGTCGAACTCATTGAACTTGCCCGCGGCGGCGAAGCCAACGCGGTCGTAGAGTTCGCTGATCTTCTGCAGCGACCGCGACGGGTTTTCAGCGACGAACAGGACACCGCCGGAATAGGCGAGCGCCACCACACTACGACCCCGCGCGATGCCCTTTCGCGCAAGCTCGCTGCGTTCCCGCATCGCCTGCTCGGGCGATATGAAATACGGAAAGCTCATGAGTCAGCTCCCCGGCGCTCCGCGTCCGGACCGAAAGTGTCTGCACGGGAACGTCTTTCGATGACCTCGCGGGCCAGCTCGGCAATGCGCTGCTCGGCAACGTTGGCTGCGCCCTCGGCGCCGATGGTGACTGCGGTCGGGTAGATCCCACGGACGAGGTCAGGGCCTCCGGTGGCCGAATCGTCGTCGGCCGCGTCGTAGAGCGCCTCAACGGCGACCCGAAGCGCGGAATCCGCATCGGTCACCTGCGGGTAGAGCTTCTTGATCGAGGATTTGGCGAAAATCGAGCCGGAACCAACCGACTGGTAGCCCTCCTCCTCCAGATTCCAGCCACCGGCGGCGTCGAACGAGACGATACGACCGGCCTTTTCCGGTTCAGGGTCGGCGAGGTCGAAACCGGCGAGCAGCGGCAACGCCACCAGACCCTGCATCGCAGCGGCGAGGTTGCCGCGGACCATGATCGCCAGCCGGTTCACCTTCCCGGCGAAGGTGAGCGGCACGCCTTCCAGCTTCTCGTAGTGCTCGAGTTCGACGGCGTAGAGGCGGGCGAACTCGACCGCGATGGCAGCGGTGCCGGCGATCCCGGTCGCGGTGTAGTCGTCGGTGATGTACACCTTCTGCACATCGCGGCCCGCGATCATATTGCCCTGTGTGGAGCGCCGGTCACCGGCGATGACGACGCCGCCGGGATGCTTCAGCGCAACGATGGTCGTTCCATGAGGTGGCTGGGGACTGAGTGCACCGGGCTCTGCGTTGCCGATGCCCGTCGGCAGCAGGTGGGGGGCCTCACGGCGCAAGAAGTCCGCAAATGAGGAAAGACCGCCAAAAGCGGTACCGGGAACTGATGAGTGAGTGGCCAGGCGATCGCGAAACGGCCAGGTCACTGTCCGCCCTTTTGGACGTATGCGCGGACGAAGTCTTCGGCGTTCTCTTCCAGAACATCGTCGATCTCGTCGAGCAGATCGTCGGTCTCCTCGGTCAGCTTCTCGCGACGCTCCTGGCCCGCGGCCGTGCTGCCGGTGAGGTCGTCGTCATCGCCGCCACCACCACCGCGCTTGGTCTGCTCCTGAGCCATCGCTGCCTCCTGCATCGTCATCGGGGGTGACAAACACGCCCGCCGGTTTCTCCACCCTACCGGTAGATACCGTCATTCCCCCGGGTAACGACCCCCACCGTCCGGCTCAGGTGGTCAGCTGCTCCACCAACTCCACTGCGCTGTGCACCGAATCGAGCAGCGCTCCGACGTGTGCCTTGCTGCCGCGCAGCGGCTCGAGCGTCGGAATCCGCACCAGCGAGTCGCCGCCCAGGTCGAAGATCACCGAATCCCAGCTCGCCGCGGCGATGTCTGCTCCGAAGCGGCGCAGGCATTCGCCGCGGAAATACGCCCGGGTGTCCGTCGGTGGGTTGTCCACCGCGCTGAGCACCTGCTGCTCTCTGACCAGACGCTTCATCGAGCCACGGGCCACCAGCCGGTTGTAGAGGCCCTTGTCCAGCCGGACATCGGAGTACTGCAAATCCACCAGGTGTAGGCGCGGCGCCGACCAGCTCAGGTTCTCCCGGTGCCGGAAACCCTCGAGTAGCCGCAACTTGGCCGGCCAATCCAGCAGTTCGGCGCACTCCATCGGGTCGCGCTCGAGTAGGTCGAGCACGTGTGCCCAGGTCTCGACGACGTCGGCCGCGCGCGCGTCGTGGTCGCGGCCGTCAACAAGCTTGGCCACCCTGTCCAGATAAATTCGCTGCAGCGCAAGGGCGGTCAACTCGCGGCCGTCGGCCAGCGCGACGGTGGCGCGCAGCGAGGGATCGCGGCTGATGGCGTGTACCGCGTGCACCGGGCGGGCAAGCGCCAAGTCGGTCAGGTCGATCCCGTGCGCTGGGCCCTCTTCGATCAGATCGAGCACCAGCGCCGTCGAACCCAGCTTCAAATACGTCGACGTCTCGGCGAGGTTGGCGTCGCCGATGATCACGTGCAGCCGCCGGTAGCGGTCGGCGTCGGCGTGCGGCTCGTCGCGGGTGTTGATGATCCCGCGTTTCAGTGTGGTCTCCAGCCCGACCTCGACCTCGATGTAGTCGGCCCGCTGAGACAACTGGAAGCCCGGCTCGTCGCCGGACGGTCCGATTCCGACCCGGCCCGAGCCGGTGACGACTTGTCGGGACACCAGGAACGGCGTCAACCCCGCGATGACGGCCGAGAACGGCGTTTGCCGGCTCATCAGATAGTTCTCATGCGACCCGTAGGAGGCACCCTTGCCGTCAACGTTGTTCTTGTACAGCTGCAGCTTGGCCGCACCCGGCACGCTGGCCACGTGCCGGGCGGCGGCCTCCATCACCCGCTCGCCGGCCTTGTCCCAGATCACCGCGTCGAGCGGGTCGGTGCACTCCGGCGCGGAATACTCCGGGTGCGCGTGGTCGACGTAAAGGCGCGCGCCGTTGGTCAAGATCATGTTGGCGGCACCGACCTCGTCCGCGTCGACGACCGGCGGCGGGCCAGCCGAACGGCTCAGGTCGAATCCGCGGGCATCTCGCAGCGGCGATTCCACCTCGTAGTCCCAGCGGGTGCGCTTGGCACGCTGAATGCCGGCGGCGGCCGCATAGGCCAGCACCGCCTGCGTTGAGGTCAGGATCGGGTTGGCGGTCGGGTCCGACGGCGACGAAATGCCGTACTCGACCTCCGTCCCGATAATCCGTTGCATGCCCCAAGCCTAGGCGTGGCGGCGATGCGCGCTTTACTGCGCCCCGGCGGCCCGACGGAGATGAATTGGGCTGACTGCCCATTGACGCTGGTGATTGAAGTGATTACCTTCACCCTGATGCCTGCCCACGCTGCGCCTGAGCCCACCGAAAACCTGTCCGGAAAGCGCTACGGCGAAGTCCTTCTCGTGACGCCGGGCGAGGCGGGGCCACAGGCCACCGTCTACAACAGCTACCCACTCAACGACTGTCCGGCCGAGTTGTGGTCGGCGCTCGACGCACAGGCCATCGCGACCGAAAACGGTGCTGCCACAGCGCTACTCAACGGACCGCGGTACTGGCTGATGAATTCCATCGAAAAGGTGTCGCAGGGCCCGAAGATCATCAAGAACTTCGGCGGCATCGACATGCAGCTGCAGGCCACGGTCTTGCTGACCGCGATGAACCCGGCGCCCTACACCGCAAACCAGGTCAACCGTCACACCATCTTCACGTTCGACGCCGGTGAAGAGGTTTACGAGCTGCAGGATCCCGCCTTCCGGCGCTGGGTGATGCAAACCTGGAGCCAGATCGTTGATCCCAACTTGTCGCGGGCCGACCTGCGCAAACTCGGCGAGCGGCTCGACTTGCCGGAGGGCTGGACCTACCAATCACGAGTGCTGGAAAGCCCGTTACGGATCGACACCGCCCAACGCGCCGCGCTAGTTCTGCAGGACGACCTGACCAACAGCTATTCGCTGATAACCGCTTGAGTCATTCCACGGACAACGTCGAGACGTAAATGTCGGCGCGGCCGACGGCCCTACAGGTACTGGCCGAGGTTGGACTCGGTATCGATGGCCCGCGACGCACTTGAGCTCTTGCCCGTGACCAGGGTGCGGATGTAAACGATCCGCTCGCCCTTCTTGCCTGAAATCCGTGCCCAGTCATCGGGATTGGTGGTGTTGGGCAGGTCTTCGTTCTCGGCGAACTCGTCGACGATCGAA
>Ga0335075_10003018_pt1 | contig 26910 bp, 20 predicted proteins | sample Lox_Sample_24_FD_206723 | JGI IMG/M metagenome (GOLD analysis project Ga0335075, IMG submission 206723) | Soil microbial communities from Loxahatchee National Wildlife Refuge, Florida, United States - Lox_Sample_2.4 | ecosystem: Environmental > Terrestrial > Soil > Wetlands | place: USA...
TTGTTCATGAACACCACGATGTACGGCACACCGACCTGGCGGGCGAGCAGGATGTGCTCGCGCGTCTGCGGCATCGGGCCGTCAGCGGCCGACACCACCAGGATCGCGCCGTCCATCTGCGCCGCGCCCGTGATCATGTTCTTCACGTAGTCGGCATGCCCGGGGCAGTCGACGTGCGCGTAGTGGCGCTCCTTCGACTGGTACTCCACGTGCGCCGTGGAGATCGTGATGCCACGCGCCTTCTCTTCCGGCGCCTTGTCGATCTGGTCGTACGCCATGAACGAACCACCGTTCGTCTCGGCCATCACCTTCGTGAGGGCCGCCGTCAGCGTCGTCTTGCCATGGTCGACGTGGCCGATCGTGCCCACGTTCACGTGCGGCTTGTTTCGTTCAAATTTCTCTTTGGACACGGCGATAACCTCTGAACCTGTACTAACTACTACCTGAGATACCCAGCAGAACTGGTGCTCACGAGCGGGATCGAACCGCTGACCTCGTCCTTACCAAGGACGTGCTCTACCAACTGAGCTACGTGAGCGCTTTGACTGGAGCGGGTGGTGGGAATCGAACCCACGCCATCAGCTTGGAAGGCTGAGGTTCTACCATTGAACTACACCCGCCAATGACGCCCACCACCGACCTAGCTACCCGAGATCCGCCACCAGTCCGCCCTCACACGAGAACGGAATGGTGGAGGGGGAAGGATTCGAACCTTCGAAGGCGTAAGCCGGCAGATTTACAGTCTGCTCCCGTTGGCCGCTTGGGTACCCCTCCCAGGAAAAACGAGCCGCGTATTCTCGTGGCGACCCCCCCGGAGTGTCAACGGCATTGGCGCGGGTTTTGCTATGACTTTCCGCACCCTGGAATCCGCCCCGACAGCCGACTCTTCTATATAGCGGGTGGAGCTGCCCCGGCTGCCGGCCGGACCAGGTCGGAAAGAACGCCCACCGCGGCCGCGTCCAGCCAGATATGAGCGCCAACGCGCAAATCCGGGGGTAAATCGACGCTTCCGTATCGTATACGGGCCAATTTGCTCACTTCGAACCCGACGTGTTCGAACAAACGCCGGACTTCGCGATTCCGCCCTTCGTGCAACTCGACGCGGAACCAGGCGTGGCTGCCCTCGCTGGACTCCAGGGTGATGCGGTCGAAAGCGGCCGGTCCATCGTCCAGCTCGACGCCGCGCCGCAGCCGGTCCAGCACCTCGGGCGGCGGGTTGCCGCGCAGGCGGACGCGGTACTCGCGGCTGACCTCGCCGGACGGGTGCATCAGGCGATGGGCGAGCTCCCCGTCGTTGGTGAACAGCAGCAAGCCCGAGGTGTTGACGTCCAGGCGCCCGACGACGATCCAGCGCCCGCTCTTGGGCGCCGGCAGGTGGTCGAACACGGTCGGCCGCGCTTCCGGGTCGCTGCGCGTGGTCACCTCGCCGACCGGCTTGTTGTACAGAAGGACTTCGACCGACTCGCGGCTCCCGCCGAGATCGAGCAGCCGCCCGTCGAGGCGGATCCGGTCCGATGCCGTCGCGCGATCGCCGAGCTGTGCGACGCGGTCGTTGATCGTGATCCGTCCGGCGCGAATCCAGTCCTCGATGCCGCGACGCGAGCCGTGCCCTGCGCCGGCGAGTAATTTCTGCAAGCGTTCGCTCATGAGGGCGCGCAGCATAACCAACCGTTATATCGGTATGCCAAGCCCGGGCTCGCTGATCGGCCCACCTCACACCTAGAGTCGCCCCACCATGATCTACGACAACATTCTCGGCACCATTGGCCGAACCCCGATCGTCCGCATCAACCGCCTCGCGCCGGCCGGTACGACGCTGTACGTGAAGTGCGAGTTCTTCAATCCGCTGTCGTCCGTGAAGGATCGCCTCGCGATCGCGATCATCGAGGACGCCGAACGTTCCGGCACGTTGAAGCCGGGGCAGACGGTGGTCGAAGCGACGTCGGGCAACACCGGCATCGCGCTCGCGATGGTGTGCGCCGCGAAGGGATATCCCTTCGTCGCCGTCATGGTCGAAACGTTCTCGATCGAGCGCCGCAAGATCATGCGCATGCTCGGCGCGAAGGTCATCCTCACGCCGGCCGCCGAACGCGGCCAGGGCATGGTGCGCAAGGCAGCGGAGCTGGCGCAGAAGCACGGCTGGTTCCTCGCGCGCCAGTTCGAGAACGCCGCGAATCCGGCCTATCACCGCAACACGACGGGTCCGGAAATCCTCCAGGACTTCGTCGGCAAGCGTCTCGACCATTTCGTCTCGGGCTGGGGCACGGGCGGCACGATCACCGGCGCCGGTGAAGTCATCAAGCTCGCGCGCCCGGACGTGAAGATCATCGCCACCGAACCCGAGGCCGCGCAACTGCTGGGCGGCAAGCCGTTCGCGCCGCACAAGATCCAGGGCTGGACGCCGGACTTCGTGCCGGCCGTGCTGAACCGCAACGTTCCCGATCGCATCGTCCCCGTGACCGACGCCGAAGCCATCGAGGCCTCGCGCGCGCTCGCGAAGAGCGAAGGCATCTTCGTCGGCATCTCGAGCGGCGGCACGTTCGCCGCGGCGCTGAAAGTCGCGCGCGAAGCCGGCCCGGGCTCGGTGACGCTGGCGATGCTCCCGGACACCGGCGAGCGTTACCTCTCCACTCCCCTGTTCGAGGGCATCTCGGACGGCGGCGACCCCGAGCCATGAGCGGATCGCCGCGCGAAATCATCGATCGTGGATTTCGCGCGGTCGCTCCCGAGTTGGCAGACGTGACTGTCGGTCCGGCCACGAAATTCGCTGCGCTGCCGGAGCCGTTCCACTTCTGGCGCGGCGGCGCGTTGTCCGACGGCCGCATCGCCTATGAAACCTGGGGCACGCTGAACGGCGCGCGCGACAACGCGATCCTGCTGTTCACCGGCCTGTCACCGTCCGCGCACGCCGCGTCGTCGCCGCAGGATCCGGCGCCGGGCTGGTGGGAAAAGATGGTCGGCCCCGGCAAGGCCATCGATACCGATCGCTATTTCGTCGTGTGCGTGAACTCGATGGGCAGCTGCTTCGGATCGTCCGGACCGGCGTCGATCGATCCCGCGACGGGCCTCGCCTACCGGCTCGACTTTCCGGACCTCTCGGTCGAGGACATCGCGCGCGGCGGCTACGAAACCATCCGCTCGCTCGGCATCGAAAAGCTGTCCGCGGTCATCGGCGCCTCGCTCGGCGGCATGACCGTACTCGCCTTCGCGGCGCAGTTCGCGGGCGTCGCGCGCCGTGTGATCAGCATCTCCGGCAGTGCGGCCGCGATGCCGTTCGCCATCGCGCTGCGCACGACGCAGCGCGACGCCATCCTCACCGATCCGGACTGGCAGGACGGCCAGTACACCGGCGACGTGCGCCCAACCACCGGCATGCGCATCGCACGCAAGCTCGGCACGCTGACCTATCGCTCCGCCGCCGAATGGAAACATCGCTTCGGCCGCCGTCCGGCGTCGGACCGGCGCTACGAAACGCTGCCCCCGGGTCGCGCACACTTCCCCGCCGAATTCGCGATCCAGGACTACTTGAACGCGCAGGCCGACAAGTTCGTCTCGACGTTCGATCCGAACTGCTACCTCTATCTGTCGCGTGCGATCGATCGCTTCGATCTCTCCGCGCATGGCGGCACTCCCGCGGCGGCGCTGAAACGCGCCGGCGCCGAACGCGCGCTGGTGATCGGCGTGGAATCCGACACGTTGTTCACCATCAACGAACAGAACGCGCTCGCCGAGGCCTTCGAAGCCGCCGGCACGGCCACGGAATTCGTTCCGCTGGCGTCGCTCGAGGGGCACGATGCGTTCCTCGTCGACATCGAGCCGTTCGCGAACGCGATCGGCCGCTTCCTCGCCTAGACCCCGCGCGGCGGCCCGCCGGCCGCCCGCCTCCCTCTAACTACAGCCGCGCCGCATTGTCACGGCACCGTCGCGTGCGGGTCATGTCGCCTCAACACTCCGTCGCCACCATGCGCGCGACAGAACATGGAAAGGACAGCGACAGGAGTCGTCATGAAATCTTCAAATCTCGCATTGCGCCTCGAGGAAGACTGGGAGGCCACGGAACTGGCCGAGTTGCGGGAACTGCCGGAAGCGCGCGCGGAAGAGCCGGGATACGGGCCGCGGCCCGGGTCGCCCGCCACGTCGTCGCGGCCGCGCCCGCGTTTCGACCGGCGGACCATCGTGATTCGCGACCAGGGCTTCCGGCTGTTCCGGATGAGCTGACGTCAGGCGTCGGCGAACGTACCGAGCAGCGGCGGCAGCGGGCAGTTCAACACCGCGCACACCGTGCGCAGCAGCTCGCCTTCCTCGAGTGACAGCTTGCCGTCGTGCGCCACGCAACGCGCGAGACCCTCGACCAGCCGCTTCTTCTCGAGCGGCCGCAGCGCCGAGAGACGGTCGAGCGCGTTGCCGAGCGCCAGCGGCCAGGCGTCGATGACGGCGGGAGCGCCGCCGGCACCGGGCAGCGCGGTAGTCAGCCCGGCCGAGTAGGCGGCGTCGGCGAGCGCGGCGTCGTCGGTGCCCTGGCGGGCGAGGATCGAGAACAGGGCGCGCACCGCAGCGGCTTCGTCGATCAGCGTCGCGTCGCCGTGCGGATCGGCGGGCTCGAGCTCGTCGCCGAGGCTCGCCGACAGCAGCAGCGACAAACAGCATTCGAACACGTCGATGTGCGCGTCGGCCGCCGCGAGCTCGCTGACGGTGTCGCGCAGCTGCGCGCGCTCGGCGCGCGACAGCCGGCGCAGCGCGGGGAACAGCTGCTGCACGGCCGGCAATCGCAGTTCCGGCACCAGCGAATCCGCGAGCGGCACGTTCGACAACACATGCGCGGCGAGCTCCGCGCCGTACACGCGCTCGAGGATGGCGCGCTGGCGCTCGCGCACGTCCGGATCGCGGCTCGCGAGCAGCGCGAGCACGAGCGCGCGCGCGTGATCGGCCGAGTCGGCGAACTCGCGCAGCGCCTCGGGGATGGCCAGGCGCGCGGTCTCGGCATAACGCACGTGTTCGTCTTCGAGCGCGCCGACCTGGCCGGCCACCTGGTCGAGCCCGCCGAGCGCGAGGCCGATCGGTCGCGCCAGCGCGCCGAGCGCCTGGGCAGGCCGTGGCTGCGGCTGTCCCCCCGCGCCCGCGCCGACGTTCGCGTCGGCCAGGCGCAGCCGCTCGGCATCGCGCGCCGCGTCGGCGGCCAATGCCGGCAGATCCTCCACGCGGAAATGGCGGTCGAGCTCGCGCAACCGTTCCTCGATCGGCGGATGCGTGCGCAGCAGCCGGTCGAGACCCGGCGCGAACAACATGTGTGCGATGTTCTCCGCGCCCGGCGAATTCAGCTGCGACCCTTCGGTGGTGCCGGCGATCTTGAGCAGCGCGCCGCTCAGTCCCTGCGGATTGCGCGTGAACTGCACCGCCGACGCATCCGCGAGCTTCTCGCGATGCCGCGACACCGCCGCCTGCAGCAGCCGCCCGAAGAACACGCCGAGGTAACCGAGCGCCATGATCGCGAGCGCGGCCAGCAGGATCACGGCGGCGCCGCCTTTCTTGTCGTCGCGGCCACCGCCGCGCGGGCCGTACTGCAGCGCCAGGCGCGCGATCGTGGCGATGGCGAGCAGGCCGAACGTCAGTCCGACGAGCTTGAGATACAGCCGCGAATCACCGTTCAGGATGTGGCTGAACTCGTGCGCCACGACGGCCTGCAGCTCCTCGCGACGCAGCCGGGTCACGGTGCCGCGGGTGACGACGATGGCCGCGTCGGCCGGTGAGTTGCCGGCCGCGAATGCATTGATGCCGTCCTCGTCCTCGAGCACGTACACCTCGGGCATCGTCACGCCCGACGCGATCGCCATCTCTTCGACGACGTTGTGCAGCCGCTTCAGCGCGATGTCACCCGTGCCCCGATCGATGCGCGTCGCGCCCATCGAACGGGCCACGCTCGCGCCGCCCGAGCGCAGCGCCAGCGACTTGAACAGGCTGGCGCCGCCGATGATCGCGACCACGATGATGGACGCCGCGATGACCGGCCCGCGCGGCGAGACGTCCTTCGCCGAGAAGCCCATGACGATGGCGATCACCGCGTCGATGGCGATGACGATGCAGACGACGCTGGCGAAGAACGCGAGCAGGAGCCAGCGCGTCGTGCGACGCGCCGCTTCCTGTCGCGCGAAGAAATCCACGGTGCGGGTCTGCCTCTGGGGGCTGTCTAAGGAGTCAGGTGAAACTGACCTTCGGCGCCTGGCGCGCCGCCGGCTCGTCGAGCTCGAGCAACTGCGCCGCCTGGAAATTGAACATGCCGGCGATCACGCTGCCGGGGAACATCTCGCGCTGGTTGTTGTAGCCCATGACCGAGTCGTTGTACGCCTGCCGCGCGAACGCGACCTTGTTCTCGGTCGACGTGAGCTCCTCGGAGAGCTGCATCATGTTCTGGTTGGCTTTCAGATCCGGATACGCCTCGGCGAGCGCGAACATGCGGCCGAGCGCGCCGGTGAGCTGCCCCTCGGCGCCGGCCAGGCCGCGCATCGCCGCGGCATCGCCCGGATTCGCGGCGGCCGCGCCGGCGGCCGACACCGCGCTGTTGCGCGCCTTGATCACGGCCTCGAGCGTCTCGCGCTCGTGCTTGACGTAGCCCTTCACGGTCTCGACCAGGTTCGGGATCAGGTCGTAGCGGCGCTTCAGCTGCACGTCGATCTGCGCGAAAGCGTTCTTGTATCCGTTGCGCGCGCCGACCAGGCGGTTGTAGAGCGAGACGACGAAGAAGATCAGGACGACGACGACGCCTAACACGACCCAGATCATGATGGACTCCTAGTACGCGCCCCGGGGCGCGCGTGAAATATGGGTTGCACGCGCCGGCAATGCAAGACGCATTATGTCGGCGCGCGGTGCGACGTGGTTCACGCTTCGCGGCCACTCATCGGCCGTGCCAAACCACTCGTCGGTGGGCCAACACGGGCTGCGACCCAGCGGTCAGCATTGCCGCCCATGAAAAGACGCAGCCGTGGTTTCACCGTCATGGAGCTCCTGGTCACGCTGGCCGTGGCCGCCGTGTTGCTGGGCGTGGGCGTGCCCTCGTTCCGCGACTTCATGCGCAACGGCCGCCTCACCGGCGCCGCCAACGACCTCCTGATCACCATCGTCACCGCGCGCAACGAAGCGGTGCGCCGCCAGACGGTCGTCTCGATCTGCCCGACCACCACGCCGGAGACGCCGGACACGGCGAACTGCACCGCCGGCGCGACCCAGGGCTGGATCGCCTTCATCGACGCCGACAGCAGCTGCCAGCGCGACGGCGCCGAGCTCGCCGACAACCAGAACGTCGTCGCGACGATGGCCAAGCACTCGCTGGTCACCACGACGAAGAACGGCAGCTGCATCTCTTTCGCCGCGAACGGCTTCCGCCGCGTCGTGACCGGCCAGCCCAACACGCTGCGCGTCATGTTCTGCGACTCGCGCGGCATCAACCCGATCTACGCGGGCATGCCCGCCGCGACGGCGATCTCCTTCGCGCGCGGACTGGAGGTGCTGCCCACCGGCCGCGCCTCCGTCAGCCGTCTCAACCAGGAACTCGGCGGCTGGGGTGTGGCATGTCCGTGAAACATCTGAATCGCACGATGCGCAGCCGCCAGCGCGGCATCTCGATGATCGAGGCGATGGTCGCGCTCGTCGTCATCAGCGTCGGCATGCTCGGCGTCGCCGGGCTGTATCTGTCGAGCCTGCAGGCGGGACGCGCGGCGAACCTGCGCACGCAGGCCGTGAACCTCGCCACCGAGATGGCGGACCGCATCCGCGCGAATCGCCTGGCCAAGACCGCGTATGCGAATGCCTCGGGCAACCTGCCCAGCTACGTCGACTGCCAGACGGTCTTCACGTGCACGCCCGAGCAGCTCGCGCAGATGGACGTGAACCTCTGGGTCAACGCCATCCGCAGCACGCTGCCCGGCGGCAACATCAACGCCACCGGCACGATCGTGGTCACGGACCTCACCGCGTCGGAAGGCGTGAAGCTGACGCGCTACCAGGTCACGGTGGGCTGGCGCGAAGCCGGCTCGGACATCAACTACTCCTATCCGCTGGTGCTCGAACTATGAAGACGCGGAACGCCCAGTCGGGCTTCAGCCTCATCGAACTGCTCGTCGCGATGGGCATCGGCATGTTCCTGATCATCGGCGCATTGACGGTGCAGTCGAACACGCGCAAGACGTTCACGGTCAACGAGAACCAGGCGCGCCTGCAGGAAACGGCGCGCTACGTGTTCTCGGTCATCGAGCCGGAGCTGCAGCTCGCCGGCAACTACGGCTATTCGAACGACGCCAGCCGGTTCCGGTTGTGGATCTCGTCCACGAACCGCCCGCGGCTCGCCGACATGCGCCTATGGAGCACGCAGGTCGGCAGCATTCCGGCCATCCTCGAACAGTGCGGCAAGCACTACGCGGTCGACCTGATGTCCGCGGTGAACGCCGACAACAACAGCTACACGCTCGCCTGCGCGGCGCAGGGCGGCGGCCACAACGGCATCTCCGACACGCTGACGATCCGGCACGCGATGCAGGCCGCCAGCACGGCCTCGGCGAGCAAGTACCAGATCCAGACGATCCGCACGAACCCGGCGCTCAACGAGGTGTTCATGAGCGGCGCCGTGCCGGAGACCACCACGTTCATCGGTGACGTGCAGGTCCGCGACATGGTCGTGGAGAGCTACTACGTGTCGGTCAACTCGGATGCGCGCGTCGGGTTGCCCGCGCTGCGCGTCAAGACGCTGACCACGAACGGCACCTCGCCCGTGATGACGGACCAGGAAGTGATCCGCGGCGTCGAGGACATCCAGGTCGAGTTCGGCGTCGACCCGGGCGTGGACGACGATCTCGACGGCAAGACCGACTACACCAGCGGCTTCACGCGCGAGTACGTCGCCCCCAACCACATCGAGGTCCGCAATGGCGCCGTCTCGTCCGCGCGCCTGTGCGTGCGCACGCGCGCCGAACAGGCGGAGCAGGGCTTCATCGACACCAAGACCTACGCCTACGCCGGCAACACCTTCGGTCCGTTCAACGACGGTTTCCGCCGCGTCGTGATGTGCCGGACCATCTACCTGCGCAACGCGCGCCAGTTCGAGTACGTACCGTGATGAAAACCCACACTCACCTGCGTCGCCAGCGCGGCGCCGCGCTCGTCATCGGCCTCATCCTGCTGATGATCATCACGCTGCTCGCGGTGGTCGGCATGAACATGTCGAACTCCGAGCTGCAGAGCGCCACGAGCGAACAGCTGCGCCTGCGCGCCTTCAGCGCCGCCGAGACCGGCAGCGAACGCGGCCTGCAGTCGCTCGGCGTCGTCGGCACGACGTGGCCGAGCACGGCGGTCGTCCAGGTCGGGCAGGACGTGCTCGGCGTGGGCAACAACACGACCGATGGCACGCCGCTGGCCCGCTACCAGAACACGCTGCAATACCAGGGCGACGGCCCCGCGCCGAACTCCAGCATCGGTTTCCGCGCCTTCCACTACACGGTGATCAGCACGGGCACCGCGAGCCGCAACACGGTCGCGGTGCATACGGTCGGTGCGTTCATCGTCAACAAGACATCCTGATCCAGGGAGAGACGTCCATGAAAGCCAACATCTCCAGTCTCGTCGTCGCTGCCCTGCTGCTCGCCACGGGCTCCACACAGGCCGCGCCGCCGCGCGTGCTCGAGGATGCGCGCGAAGTCGCGCCCTCCATGCTGACGCTGCCGTCGACCGCCGATGGCCGCCTCTCGATCCAGGGATGCTCGACCTGCAAACGCATCGATCTCGCGATGGCGCGCGACGTGCGGTTCTTCGTCGGCCCCACCGAGGTCACGTATTCCGATCTGCAGCGCCAGCTGCGCACCTATCCGAAGGCCGCCGTGCTCGTCGTGAGCCCGCGCGGACAGCTCGTCGTCACCCGCATCAAGATGGCCGCGGCCGTCACGCAGTAAGCGGAGAATCTCCATGCGCTTCACCAGCAAACTGATCTCGGCCGCCCTCGCGTGTTTCGCGTTGTTCGGCGTCGCCCCGCAAACCTTCGCCGACGACTCGGAGGTCTTCACGAACTCCGCGTTCGTGTCCGGCACGGTGCGCCCCAACGTGCTGTTCATCATCGACACCTCCGGTTCGATGGACACCGTCGTCAACACCTACGACAACACGGTGGACTACACGCGCAACTACGCCTGCCCCGACTTCGCGCGCGTCTACTGGTCGACGGTGAATTCGGCGGTGCCGCCGGACTGCAAGACCAGCACGCAGTACGTGAAGGCCGACAACAACGTCTGCCGCGCCGCATTCACCGGCATGACGAATGCCGGCTGGTGGAACGGCCGCGCCCAGCAGATGGCCGCCTCTTCGCCTTACTACTGGCAGAACCTCGTCGATCGCACCGATGCGAAGATCGAATGCCAGACCGACAGCGGCAACCACGGCGACCGGCCGGGCAGCCAGGCCGCGGGCAGCGAGAACAAGTACGCGCGCAACGGCACGGGCTCGTCGCAGTCCGACCGCTACGGCAACTCCGGCTCGAGCAGCCAGATCAGCTGGACCACGAAGCCGCGCTACTCCCTGTACAGCACTAACTACATCGCCTGGTACTACGGCGCCGGCGGCAGCACGCCGAAGACCCGCCTGTCCATCGTGCGTGACGTCGCGAACTCGCTGATCGCCAGCCTCGATGGCGTGAACCTCGGCCTGATGCGCTACGACTCGAACGCCGAAGGCGGCATGGTCACGTACCCGGTGAGCGAGCTCACCACGACGGCGCGCAACGACATGACGACGCTGCTCAACAGCTACACCGCCGGCGGCTACACGCCGCTGTCCGAGACGATGTACGAGGCCTACCAGTACTTCAGCGGCGGCAACGTCGTGTTCGGCAACAACTCGTCGCCGGTGAAGAGCGTCGCGGGATCGCGCGTCGGTGGCCGTGCCAACGGCACGAAGTACGACAGTCCGATGGACTTCTCGTGCCAGAACAACTTCATCGTGTACCTGACCGACGGTCTGCCCACCCAGGACAACTCGGCCGACACGGCGATCGAGGCCCTGCCGAATTTCGCCGCCGACGGCGGTGGCCGTTGCCCGGCGCAGATCGACAACCCGGATCCGTCGTGGCCGACGGCCGGCCGCTGCTTCGAGAACCTGACGCGCTACATGCACAACCATGACATGCGTCCGGACAACGAAGTGATCGGCAAACAGACCGTCACGACGTACGTCGTCGGCTTCGGCGACGACATCGGCGCCAGCGCCGACTACCTCGACAAGGTCGCGGCCGCCGGCGGCGGCAAGGCGTACACGCAGACGGACGCGGCCGGTCTCGCCGGCGCGCTCGAGGAAATCTTCAACCAGGTGCAGGAGAGCGCGGACACGACCATCGTCGCGCCGACGATCGCGGTCAACGCGTTCAACCGCACGCAGAACCTGAACCAGCTGTTCGTGTCGGTGTTCGCGCCGTCCGCGAAGAAGCACTGGCCGGGCAACCTGAAGAAGTACAAGTTCATCGAGAACACGATCGTCGGCCAGGGCAACCGCCCGGCCGTCAATCCGGCCACCGGCTTTTTCTACGACTACGTCAAGGCGTTCAACACGCCGAGTGGCGATCCGGCGGACGGATCCCGCGCCAAGGACGGCGGCTCGGCCGCCCGCATCTCGTCCTCGGGCCGCAAGTTGTACACGTACCTCGGGGCGAGCTCCGATCTGACGTCGTCGGCCAATGCGGTCGTCGACGGCAACACCGCCATCACCGACACGATGATGGGCGCAACGGGCGCCACCGAACGAACTGCCATCATCAACTTCGCACGCGGACAGGACGCGAACGACGAGAACGAAGACGGCATCACGACCACGGAACGCAAGGCCATGGGTGATCCCATGCACGCGCGCCCCGCGGTGGTGATCTACGGCGGCACCGTGGATTCGCCGATCGGTACGGTCTTCACGCCGACGAACGACGGCTATCTGCACGCCTTCGACATGGCCACGGGCGACGAGCTCTGGGCCTTCCTGCCGGCCGAATTCCTGCCACGCCAGGCGCAGTTATTCGACAACCCGCCGATGGCGAATCGCGACTACGGCCTGGACGGCGACGTGCGCATCTTCCGCAAGGACACCGACCAGGACGGCGTCGTCGAGGCGAGCAGTCCCGACAACGACCGCGTCTACATCCTGTTCGGCACGGGCCGCGGCGGCCAGAGCTACTACGCGCTCGACGTGACCAGCCGCGAGTCGCCGGTCTTCAAGTGGCGCAAGACGCGCGGTGACACCGGCTACACCAAGCTGGGCAGCACGTGGTCGGCGCCGAACATCGCGAAGATCAACGTCGGCGGCACCGTCACGAACGTGGCGATCTTCGGCGGCGGCTACGACACGAACCAGGAAGGTTATTCGTACGGCACCGATTCGGCCGGCAACTCGGTCTACATCGCCAACCTGGAAACGGGCGCGGTGATCTGGAGTGCCAGCAACACGGGCGCGACGCTCAACGACACGCGCATGGTCCATTCCTTCCCGGCGAACGTCGCGGTGATGGACAACGACAACGACGGCCTCGCGGATCGCCTGTACGCGACGGACGTCGGCGGCCGTGTCTGGCGCTTCGACATCATCAACGGCCAGTCCGGCGCGAATCTCGTGAAGGGTGGCGTGTTCGCCAGCCTCGGCGGCGCGTCGTACGACCCGTCGGTGCCGACGAACGCGCAGAACCGGCGCATCTACAACACGCCGGACCCGGTGCTGATCTCGTTCCGCAACACGCCGTCGTTCATCAACGTGGCGGTCGGCACGGGTTATCGCGGTCATCCGCTCTACACGGCGAACCAGGACCGCTTCTACTCGGTGCGCGACTTCGACGTGTGGAACGTGCGCGCGACCTCCGACTACACCGACGCGAAGGTGGTCAAGGAGGGCGACCTCCTCGACATCACCACCCAGCTGGCCTCGCAGCAGGGCGGCCTGTCGCCGACGGCGCGCGGCTGGATGATCCGCATGACGGGCACCGGCGAGAAAGTCCTCGCCGAGTCGGTGACCGTCAACGGCATCACGATCTTCCCGACGTTCACGCCGCTCGACCCGGATCCGAGCAAGCCCTGCCTGGCGCGCACTGCGAACAAGGTGTACGCCGTGCTGGCGGTGAACGGCAACGCGGCCATCCGCTGGAACGACTCGAGCACCGCGCCGCTGGGCGTGGGCGACCGCGCCACGGACATCCGCACGGGCGGCATCGCGCCGAGCCTCTCGATCTTCGCGGATCCGCTGGGTTCGGTGCGCAGCACCGGCGGGTCGAGCAGTTCCTCGTCGAGCAGCTCCTCGTCGAGCGGTTCGAGCTCCTCGAGCGGCTCCAGCTCGTCCACGAGCTCCAGCAGCTCGGGTAGCGGTTCCGGCAGCGGCTCGGGCAGTGGCTCCGGCAGCGGCTCGGGCAGCGGCAGCGGTTCGGGCTCCGGCTCGGGCAGCTCGGGCGGCTTCCAGGGCATCGACAGCGACGGCGACGGCATCCAGGATGCCGACGATCCGGATGACGACAACGACGGCATTCCGGACGCGACCGACACGGACGCGAACGGCAATGGCGTTCCCGACGCGGAAGAGAAGCACGCCGACGACGAGAGCAACTGCCTCTTCGGCATGGCGACGATGAAGAAGTGTCCGAAGATCGGCGACGTGCAGCGTTCCTTCTGGGAGCATCGCTAATGAAAACGAAACATCTGACGCGGCTCGTGATGCGCAAGATGCGCGGCGTGACGCTGGTGGAGCTCATGATCGTCATCGCGGTCATCGCCCTGCTCGCCGCCATCGCGATCCCGAGCTATCGCCGCTACCTGATCCGGTCGCAGCGGTCGGAGGCGAAGATCGCGCTCATGCGCGTGCAGACGGCGCAGGAGAAGTTCTACCTGCAGTTCAACACGTACACGAGCAACGTCACCAACGCGATGAACGGTTCTCCGGCCGGCCTGGGGCTCAGCAACCAGTCCGAGACCGGCAAGTACACCATCGCGATCACGACGATCGGCGGCGACGGCCAGTCGTACACCGCGACGGCGGCGCCGCGCACCGGCGGCGGCCAGACCGACGACTCCCAGTGCATGAACTTCACGATCACCGAGCGCGGCACGCGCGGCGTGAGCGGGCCTCAGGGCTCGGAGTACTGCTGGAAGTAATCTCCGCTCGGCGGTCGACATGAGATAGTTGCGTGCATGAAAGTGCGCGCAACTTTTTTTTCGCCCGTTCTTTTTTCCTCGCTCGTCGCGGCCGCGTTCGCCGCGGTCACGCTCGAGACCGCTGCGGCAGCGTCGACGCCGGGATCACCGGCCCCCACTCTCAAGATCGCGACCTGGAATCTCGAGTGGTTCATGACGCCCGAAACGCTGCGCGCGTTGACGCCGGCCTGCACGCCGCGCGATGCGCCGCGTGACGGCGCCCGACGCGCGGTTCCCTGCGACGTCGCGCACGAGCTCACGCGCAGCAACGAGGACATCGCCGCGATGCGCAAGGTCGCGCAAGCGCTCGATGCCGACGTCGTCGCGTTGCAGGAAGTCGACGGCGCGGACGCCGCGCGACTGCTGTTCCCCGACTACGACTTCTGCTTTTCCGGTCGCGTCGCCGTGCAGAACAACGGTTTCGCGATCCGGCGCGGCGTGCCGTTCGCCTGCGGCGCGGATCTCTCCGAACTCTCGCTCGCCGACGACGTGCGACGCGGCGTCGAGCTCGAATTGTTTCCCGGCACACCGCGTTCGCTGACGCTGCTCTCCGTGCACCTGAAGTCCGGGTGCGCGCGCGACGCGCTGGATTCCTCGCGCGCAACCTGCGTGGAGCTCAAACGCCAGGCGCCGATCCTCGAGACGTGGATCGACGCCCAGGCCGCCGGACATAAGCCATTCGCGCTGCTCGGGGATTTCAACCGGGATTTGCAACATGAGCCTGCAGGCGAATCGTTCTGGCGCGAGATCGACGATTCCGACCCGCCCGCCGCGGATCTGGTGAACACCGCGGATGGCCAGACCTTCCGGAACTGCGCGCCGTCCCAGACTTTCACCGGCTTCATCGACTACATCATCCTCGGCCGGGACATGGCCCGGGGCCTCGTGCCCGGCTCTTTCGGGCGAGAAATCTACCGACCGCGGGACGCGGCGCGCCGGAAGTTGTCAGATCACTGCCCGGTATTCATACGAATTGCGGTGGATGCAATTTCTCTTGAAACCCATTAAGTTGAGTTCCGTTCTTTCGCCGTTCTTGCAAGGCAATAATCCTTAAGAGGAGAGCCTGATGAGCAAAACGACAACAGCGGGGATTCAGTCGGTGGAGCGCAGGTTGCATACGAGGCACCGCGCCCGGACGACGGTGTACATCACGACGCCCACGGGGCGTAAGAAGCTGTGTCGCGCGATCAATCTCTCGGCCACGGGTGTGTTCGTCGAAACCACGAACCTCGGGTTGAGAAAGGGTCAGCAGGTCGAGCTCGCGTTCGCCATCAATCTCGGCGCGGTGACGAAGCTGCACCGGCGCACCGCGGTGGTTGCCCACGTGTCGCGCGGCGGCACGGGCCTCATGATGGATGCCTACACCGCCCGCTAAGCCGGTTTCCCTCTTCTAACTATTCACGGACGCCGGCCCTTGGCCGGCGTTTTCCGTTGTGGAGCGTGAGCTCCTGACGATGGTCAGCCCTGAATCAAGCTGTCGAGCGCGACGGGCGGCGCGACCTCGAAGCTCTGCACGAAATCCACGCCGAGCGCGGTCAGCCAGTTCGAGTGGTCTCCACCCATGACGCGCTTGGCAACGGTCTGCAGACCCATGACCTTGGCCGTCTGCACGAGACCGACGACGCGCGCCTGAGTCAGGCGATGCTGGAGCGCGTTGGTCGTGAGCTCCGCGTCGAGCTTCAGCAGCCGCACGGCGGGGTGATCGAGGATCGGCATGCCGGCGCCGACCACGTTGAAATCGTCGATGGCGACGGGCACGCCGATGCGGGCGAACACTTCTAGCGCCGGCAGCACTTCGTTGGGATGTGACAGGCAGACGCGTTCGGAGAACTCGACGCCGATCAGGCCCGGCGGCAATGCGGCCTTGGTCAGGCAGTTCTCGACGAAACTGATGAAGTGCGGCTCGATGACCGCGGAGTCCGAGAGGTTCACCGAGAACGACGGCGGATCGCGTTTCCACACCGCCGCGTTGCGATGCAGCCAGCCGATGAGCTCACCCATCACCTTGCGGTCGATCATCGACGCGAGACCGTGATTCGCCGCCGTCTGCATGACGCGCTCGGGCGACTGCTCGACGCCGTCCACCACGTGCCGCAGCAGTACTTCGAAACGCCGCACGCCTTCGGCCTTGCGCAGGCGCATGAGCTGCTGCACGCGCAGCACGACTTCCTGTTCGCGGATCTGGGCGTAGACGGCTTCGAGCGGCAGCGGCACCGGTGGTCGTGGCTTCTGCGGCTTGGCGCGCGGCATCGCGTGCAGCGTCTGCGCGATCTCGGAGGCGACGTCGGCCAGGATGGTCTGCACGGCCGGCGTGAGGAATCGCGACGCCGGATCCTGGTCCTCGGGCGGCGTGTCCTCGACCACCAGCAGGCACACGCCCTGGAGCGCCGAATGCAGGTCGCGCAGCGCCAGCATGACGGCCGTGCGTGTGCCCTCGCCGCGCAGGAAGCGCGACTCGCGAGCGGCGCCGAGCACGAACGCGTCGAGCGCGTCGTTCAGGGCCTGGCGGAATTCGATGCCGAAGTCGGTCGACGTGCAGTGCAGGACCTCGCCGCGCGCGTCGTACAACGCGAGCGCGCGATACCGCGCGTGCGGCAACGCCGCCTCGAGGCTCGCGACCCAGCCCGGCGCGACTTCGATCACCTGTTCGTTGAGAACAGACGCGCGAATGGTCGTCTGGCCCGTCTCGATCGTACTGGCGGCCAAGCTGGACTGACGTGGATCCATGGGTGGCGGCAGGGTTACAGAATCCCGAAACGGCCGACGTGATGTGCCTCGCGGTCCCATCGGGAGGGTTAAATGGCGTCCGGTTATGTCGAATCGGCGCTTCCGTCGAAATCTTCACGAACGCGCAGATCTCGATCACAATCGCGCATCTTCGATCAGGGGGCGTCAGATGGGCAGCAAGATTTCGCGCCGGCAGTTCCTTTCGACGACTGCGGCAACGACCGCGGCGCTGAACCTCACTTCGCGAGCCGCGGCCGACACCCCCGCGCCGCCAGCCGTCCCGCCGAATCCGGCGCCCGGAAACTGGGTCCGTTGGCTCGACGATCGCGCCCCGGCGCTGCCGCAAGGTGTGACGTGGGGAACCGCCTGGCCGCGCGGCCGGCAGCGTCCGGCGCGCGCGTATTCGCTGCGCACGCCGTCGAACGAACGGCTACCCCTGCAAAGCTGGACGCTGGCGACCTGGCCGGACGGCTCGTTGAAATGGAGCGCCCATGCGCTCGCGCCCGGCTCGAACCCGGGCGACGGCCCTTTCGAGGTGGTCGCGCAGGCGGCGACCGTCAAACCGCCCAACGCCATCCGCATCACCGAGTCGCCCGAGGGCATCGACGTCGATACCGGCGCGATGTCCTGCCGCTTCCCGCGCGCCGGCAACGTCGTCATCGCCGCGGTCGCGCGCGATGGACGCGAGGCCTTGCGTGACGGCCGGCTCGTGCTGCTGCGCCAGGATCGCGGCGCGACCGATGGCGATGCACGGACGACACAGGAGACCTTCGAGGGCGCGATCGAGGACGTCACCATCGAACAACGCGGCCCGCTGCGCGCGGTACTCCGCATCCAGGGCAAACACGCGAACGCCGCGCGACGCTGGCTGCCGTTCACGCTGCGCGTCCATCTCCATGCGGGCAGCGAGGCGCTGCGCATCCTGCACACGATCGTCTTCGACGGCGACGAATCGCGCGACTTCATCCGCGGTCTCGGCCTGCGCTTCTCGGTGCCGCTGCGGGATCCGCTGCACGACCGGCACGTGCGGTTCGTCGGCCCGGACGGCGGCGTGTTCGGCGAGGCGGTGCGCACGTTGACCGGGCTGCGGCGCGATGCCGGCAAGGCCGCGCGCGACGCGCAGGTCGAGGGCCTCGCGGCCGCGCCGATCTCGGACGTCGTGACCAAACTACTCGGCTACGTGCCCGCGTTCGGCGACTGGACGCTGCACCAGCCCAATGCGAACTCCTTCGCGATCACGAAACGCACGACCGACGGCCATGCCTGGCTCGACAGCGCGCAGGGCACGCGCGCCTCCGGCCTCGGCTATCTCGGCGGGCCCGCGGGCGGCGTCGCGTTCGGCATCCGCAACTTCTGGCAGAGCCATCCCGCGCAGCTCGACATCCGCGGCGCGCAGACCGATACGGCGACCGTGACCGCGTGGCTGTGGGCGCCGAAGTCCGAGGCGATGGACCTGCGCTTCTATCACGACGGTCTCGGGCAGGATTCGTACGAGAAGCAGACCCAAGGCGGCCTCGAGATCACGTACGAGGACTATGAGCCCGGCTTCGGCACGCCGCTCGGCGTCGCGCGCACGAGCGAGCTCACGTTGTGGGCGCTGCCCGCCACGCCGAAGCGCGACCGCCTGGTCGCGTTCGCCGACGCGCTGGCGACGCCGGCCGTGATTGTGCCCACGCCGCAGACGGTGGTGGACGCCGGTGTATTCGCCCACGCAGTGTCGCTGCCGGCGGCGACTTCGCCGGCGCACCAGCAACTCGAGAAGCAGCTCGACTGGATGTTCGACTTCTATCGCGGCCAGCAGGACCAGCGCGGCTGGTACGGCTTCTGGAACTACGGCGACGTGATGCACACGTACGACTTCGATCGCCACACCTGGCGATACGACGTCGGTGGCTTCGCCTGGGACAACTCCGAGCTCGCGACCGACGTCTGGCTGTGGATGTATTTCCTGCGCAGCGGCCGCGCCGATGCGTTCCGCTTCGCCGAGGCGATGACGCGGCACACCGGCGAGGTCGACGTGCACCACCTCGGCCGCTTCGCGCCGCTCGGCTCGCGTCACAACGTCATGCACTGGGGCTGCAGCGCCAAACAACTGCGCATCAGCACCGCGCTGAACCGCCGCTTCTACTACTACCTGACGGCCGACGAACGCGTCGGCGACCTGATACGCGAGCAGCTCGAAGCCGCGCGCACGCTGCGCACGATCCAGCCGGGCCGCAAGCTGCCCGACGCGGCGTCGCGCCCGGCCGAGGATCCGTCCGGCGACTTCGCGCATCTCGGCTTCGGCACGGACTGGGGATCGCTCGCCAGCGCCTGGCTCACCGAGTGGGAACGTACCGGCAGCAAGCTCATGCGCGATCGACTGCTGGCGAGCATGAAGACCATCGGCGCGCAGCCGCGCGGCTTTTTCACTGGCGGCTCGCGGCTGAATCTTGCGACCGGCGCATTCGACGTCACCACCACGAACGAGATCAGCGTGTCGCATCTGTCGGCCGCGTTCGGATTACCCGAGGTCTGCGCGGAGCTGATCGAGCTGCTCGCCGTGCCGGCGTTCGAGCAGGCGTGGCTGCAGTACTGCGTGTCGTACAACGCGTCGGAGGACGAGCAGAAGAAGGCGCTCGGCCAGTCGCTCGGGCTGCTGAATCTGCAGCAAGGACATTCGCGACTGACGGCATACGCCGCGTATCGGCGCCGCGACGCGGCGCTGGCCGCGCGCGCCTGGTCGGAATTCACGGCGGGCCGCGCGGGCTACGGCCCGCGCCAGGCATTCACCACGACGCGCATCGGCGGACCCGCGGTGCTGAATCCGGTCGACGAAGGCGCAGGAATCTCGACGAACGCCTCGGCGCAGTGGGGCTTGGCCGGCATCGTCTGCCTGGCCTACGCGCGCGGCGCCGACTGACTCGGCGTCGCGCGCCAGCCCGGGCTCAGTGCGGGTCGGTCGCCCCCGGACCCAGTCGCGACTCGACGTCGATCGACGGACGCGCGGCATAGGGATTCGCGCGCGGCGTCGGCGACTCGCCGCGACGACGCTGCCACGGCTTCGGCCGGGCCACCCACGTCGCCGGCACCGCGAATTCCTGCTGGCGCGCCGCGCGTTCGACCGGATGTTCCGCCGGCGAGTTGTGGCCGAGCAGGTAACGGAACCCACGGAACAGGAAGCGCACGAACAGGATCGTGAGGATCGCCTCGCCGAGCGTCTGCAGGAATGCGACGAACGGGTTCAGCAGCAGCGCGCGCGCCCGGAACTTCAGCATGAACCGGTCGCGGTTCAGCTCGATGCTGTCGTAGAAGCTCGGGATCACGAGCAGCGTCAGCAGCGTCGAGGTGATCGTGCCGCCGATGATGGCCACCGCCATCGGACGATAGAACTCGCCGCCCTCGCCCATGCCGATGGCCACCGGCATCATGCCGGCGATCAGCGCGAACGTGGTCATGAGGATCGGGCGCAGTCGCACGCGGCCGGCGTGCATCAGCGCCTCTTCGCGATCGACGCCCTGCTCTTCCTCCTTGCGCGCGCAGTCGAGCAGCAGGATGGCGTTCTTCGCCACCAGGCCCATCAGCATGATGATGCCGATGAAGCTCATCAGGTTCAGCGTGCCGCGCGTGATGATCAGCGCCAGCACCACGCCGATCAGCGACAGCGGCAGCGAGAGCATCACGGCGATCGGCGCGGTGAACGACCCGAACTGCATCACCAGCACCAGGTACATCACGAAGATGCCCATGATCAGCGCGGTGAACATCTCGCTGAACACTTCCTGCTGGTCGCGCGATGCGCCGCCGAGCTCGATGCCGAACCCGGGCGGGAACTCGATGGCCTTCGCGATCTTCATCGCGTCGGCCGTGACCTCGCCGGCCGCGCGATCCTGCACGTTCGCCGACACGGTGACGGTGCGCTTGCCATTGAAGTGCTGGATCTGCGCCGGACCCTTGTCCATGGAGATCGTCGCGATCTGCTCGAGCGGCACCATCATGTTCGTGCCGGCCACCGGCACGGGCAGGTGTTCGATGTTCGACGCGTTGACGCGGTCATCCGGATGCAGGCGGACCGACACGTCGCGCGACTCGCCGATCGGATCGACCCAGTCGCCGACCTCGACGCCCGCGAATGCGACGCGCAGCGTCTGCGCCGCGTCGCCCACCGAGATGCCGAGCTGGTTCGCGAGGCCGCGGTTCAGCTCGATGCGCAGCTCGTCCTTCGGCTCCTTCTCGGACAGGCCGACGTCGACCGCGCCCTTGACGTTGCGCAGCTGCGCCATGAAATCGTTGGTGATCTCCATGAGCTTGCGCGTGTCGGCGCCGTAGAAGCGGATCTGTACCGGCTTCTGTGCGCCGTTGTTCAGGTCGTCGAGCACGACGTACTCCGCGCCGACCAGCGATTTGAGTTTTTCGCGCAGGTCGGCCGCGATCTCCTGCGCGCCGCGCTTGCGTTCGGCCACCTTGCCGATGTCGATCCAGACGCGGCCGCCGCCGGCGTTCACGTTGGAGTCGGTGTTCTTCGTCTCCGGCATCGTGCGCGCGAGCTGCGCCGCGCGCTCGAGCTTGTCGCGCGCGTATTCGAGGCTGGCGCTCGACGGCGTGCGCACTTCGACGGCGATCGTGCCGTAGTCCGACTTCGGCAGGAACTCGGAGCCACCCACGGCGCCCTGCAGCATCAGCGCGATCACCAGCGCGACGACGGCGATCGCCGCCATCCACAACCGGTGATGCAGCGCCCAGGAGATGACGTTGCCGTAGCGATCGGCCTGGCTGTCGAACCACACGTTGAAGCGGTGGAACACCTTGCCGAGACCGGTCGGTTCCTTGTGCACGGTTTCCTGCGTGTCGCCCCAATAAGCGGACAGCATCGGGTCGAGCGTGAACGCGATGAACAGGCTGACGAGCACCGAGGACGCCACCGTGACCGCGAACGGCCGGAACCATTCGCCGGCGCCGCCGCCCATGAACGCGACCGGCACGAACACCGCGATGATCGAGAACGTGGTGGCCGCGACGGCCAGGCCGATCTCGGCCGTGCCTTCCATCGCCGCCTTCTTGCGATCCGAGCCGCGCTCGATGTGCCGGACGATGTTCTCGCGCACGACGATCGCGTCGTCGATCAACACGCCGATCGCCAGCGACAGGCCGAGCAGCGTCATGAAATTCAGCGTGAAGCCGCACAGCCACACGGCGATGAACGCCGCGATGGCCGAGGTCGGCAGCGACAGCGCGGTGATCAGCGTCGAGCGCCAGGAATTCAGGAACGCGTAGACGACGAAGATCGTGAGACCGGCGCCGAAGATCAGCGCCTCGATCACGTTGTTGAGACTGTTCTGCGCGTCTTCGCCGCCGTCGCGCGTGATCTCGAGTTTCGTACCCGCGGGCAGCGACTTGTTGATGTCGTCGAGCTCCTTCTTCACGTTCTGGGCGACGGCCACCGAGCTCGAGTCGCGCGAGCGGATCACGTCGATGCTGACGTTCGGGCGCGCGTTGCGCAGCGAATACCCCGCGGGCTCCGCCACGCCGTCCTCGACCGTCGCAATCTGGCCGAGGCGCACGACTTCATCGCCCATGCGCTTCACGACCACGTCGTTGAACTCGGCCGGCGACTCGATGCGGCCGACGAGGCGGATCGACTGCTCGTCGAGCGCGCCCTTGACGCGGCCCACGGGCGCCGTCGTGTTCTGGTTGCGCAGCGCGTTGACGACGTCGGTCGCCGACACGTTGAACTCGCGCATCTTCTGCGCGTGCAGCAGCACGGACAGCTCGCGGTTCAGCGAGCCGCCGACGTCCACCTGCGAAACGCCATCGATGCCGCGCAGGCGGTCGGCCAGCGTGTCCTCGGCGAGGCGCGAGATCTCGGTGTGCGTCTGCGACGTGGACGAAAGCGCCAGGCTCATGACCGGGTCCGATGAAGGATCGAACCGCCACAACACCGGCTCGCGCATCTCGATCGGCAGCTTGTAGCGCACGGCGGCGATCGCGTTGCGCACGTCGTCGCCCGCCTCCGCCATGTTCTTCTTGAAGTTGAAGATGATGACGATGCGCGCGTTGCTCTCCGAGGCCGTCGAGCGCGTCTCCTTCACCTGCGGGATGCTCTGGATCGACTTCTCGACGCGGTTGATGATCTCGCGCTCCACCGTCTCGGGCGACGCGCCCGGGTACGGGAAGTTCACGACCATCACCGGTTCCTGCACGTCCGGGATCTGGTTAACGCGCAGGTGCTTCAGCGCGATCACGCCGAGCGCCATCAGGATGATGACGATGGCGACCGTCGTCACCGGATTCTTGATGCTGAAGTTGGAGAGGAACATGGCTTACTTCTCCGCGGCGACCTGGGCGGGCTTCTCCGGTGCGGCGAGGTTCGCGTCCTGGCCGTCCTTGAGCGTCGACGCCGGGTAACGCAGCACGTTGTCGCCCTCGGCGATGCCGTTCGCGACCATGAAGTTGCCGGTGCGCAGGTCGCGATCGCCGAGCGCGAGCTTGACCTTCTGCAGCTTGCCGTCCTTCACGCGCCACGCGTACGAGTTGTCGCCTTCGCGCACGATCGACGCCGCCGGCAGCGTCAACGCCGCGGTGCTCTGCGTCTCGACGCGGCCTTCGGCGTAGAGGCCGGCCACGTCGGGCTGGTCCTTCGCGCTGACGAAGCTCACGAGGACTTCGACCTGGCGTGTGGTCGCGTTCGCCGACGGGTTCACGCGCATCACCTGGCCGTCGAAGTCGCGCTGCTCGAAGCCGTGGATGCGGAAGCTCACGTGCTGACCGGCCTTCACCGCGCCGATCGCATCGGCCGACACGCGGCCCTCGAAGCGCAGGCTGGTGGGGTCGATGACCTTGAGCAGTTCCTTGCCGACCTGCGTCGTGTCGCCCGCCGACACCTTGCGGTCGCTGACGATGCCGTCGAACGGCGCGCGCACCTCGGTGCGCTCGAGCTGCTGGCGCGCGGTCACGACGCGCGCGCGCGCGGCTTCGCGATCGCTCTGCGCGGAATTGCGCTGGATCTCGACGTCCTCGAGCTGCTGCATCGACACGACGCCGGTCTCGCGCAATTTCGCCATGCGCTGGTACTGGCGTTCGGCCTGTTCGTACGCCTGCGACGCGGCACGGTCGGACGCCACCGCCGAGTTGAGGCTGTCACGGATCGACGTCTGGTCGAGCCGCACGAGCAGGTCGCCGCGATGCACCGGGTCGCCGTTTTCCTTGAGCACGGCGATGACGACGGCCGGCACTTCCGCGCGCAGATCGGCGCGACGCTCCGGCTCGACCGAACCCGTGATCGACGGACCGGAACCGAGCGCGTTGTTCTCGACGCGCAGCAGGTCCTCGGGCGAGATCAGCAGCGGCGGCGTCGCGGTCTTGTCGGGCGTGTTGCCGGCGCCCGGCTTGCAGGCGGAGAGGCCGGCCAGCGCGGTCAAGGCCAACACGGTGATCGCGGCAGCGCGCAGGTTCGTTTTATGGATCACGACGTCTTCCTTTGAGAACTCGGTATACGACGTGCGAGCGGCCCTTCGGGTTGCACGCGCACGTCGGAAATCAGGATGTTTTTCGAAACGCGCCGGGGACGCGGCGACAGGAGTGCCGGGGGCGCCGTTAGCCCACGGTTGCAAGGGGGCGCAGTGTAGTAAGCGATTGATTCGATGGAAAGTCACAGTTGTCATGCCCGCGCCGAACCGTGCGGTGAAGCGAAATTCCGGCGCCGGCTACGGGCAACCCCGGTAATCGATGACTGAAACTGTAAACACGGGGCGAATCATCGCGGGCACGAATGCCAGGAGTTCGGCCGCCCGTTGCGATGCGATCGGGCGTGGTCAGCGCGTGCCGGCCGTGTCCGGCCGCGGGATCGGGAGCGCGGTCAGCCCGCGCGCAGTGCCAGCGCGGTGCGCTCCGCCTCCGGTCCGACGATCACGTGCCAGACGGCATCAGTGATGCGCACCGCGCCACGGAATCCCGCGGCCCGAAGCGCCGCTTCGTCGACGGCGGCGGCGTCCTTCAACGTGAGCTTGAGCCGCGTCGAGAACACCTCGACGCCAGCGAGATTCCCGGCACCGCCCAGCGCGCGAGTCAGCGCCGCGACGTCCGCCTTCGCGGGCGCGCCGCGGCGCGCCGGTTCGATGGCTGCACCGCCATCGCGCATCGCCTTGCGGATGTCGCCGGCGAGTTGATCGGCGACCGGCCCGACCACAACCTGCAGCGACCCGGCCCCCGGCCGCACCACGCCACGCGAACCGAGCCGCTTCAACGCAGCCTCGTCGATCGCCAGGTTGTCGGCGACCTGCAACCGCAACCGCGTCGTGCAGGCATCGACCTTGAGCAGGTTCGCGGCCCCGCCGAGCGCGTGCACCCAGCCCGAGGCACCGGCCGCGTCCGCGCCGGCATCCGCCGGCGCCGCGGCCGCGGCCGCGTCGGGCGCGCGGCCCGGCGTCTTCAGATCGAACTTCACGATCGCCCAGCGGAACACCACGTAATACAACGCGAAGTACGCGAGGCCGACCGGCAACAGCAGCCACGGCCGCGTCGAGCGCGAGAAGTTCAGCACGTAGTCGAACAGACCCGCGGAGAAGCCGAAGCCGAGATGCATGCCCAGCCAGTGCGTCAGCGCCATCGACAGGCCGGTCATCAGCGCGTGCAATGCATACAGCAGCGGCGCGAGGAACATGAACGCGAACTCGATCGGCTCGGTGACGCCGGTGAGGAACGACGTCAACGCCATCGACATCAACATGCCGCCGACGGCGGCGCGCCGTTCCGGTCGCGCCGCGCGATACATCGCGAGGCAAGCGGCGGGCAGGCCGAACATCATCACGGGGAAGAAGCCCGTCATGAACGCGCCCGCGGACGGATCGCCGGCGAAGAAGCGGTTCAGATCGCCGGTGGCGCCGTGGTAGTCGCCGATCAGGAACCAGGCGAGGTTGTTGATGATGTGGTGCAGGCCCGTGACGATAAGCGCGCGGTTCAGCACGCCGTACGCGAACAGGCCGATCGACTCCGAGCCGAGCACCGCGCGGCTCAGCGAATCCATGCCGTGCTCGAGCGCGGGGAAGCCGTAGCCGAACGCGAACGCGAGCACGAGGCCCGCAAGGCCGCTGACGATGGGCACGAAACGGCGGCCGCCGAAGAACGCCAGGTACGCCGGCAGGCGCATGTCGCTGTAGCGGTTGTACAAAAGACCCGAGATCAGGCCGGACAGGATGCCCGCGGGCACGGACAGCTTCGAGATTTCCTTCGCGCGGAACGCCTTCTCCGCCAGCGCTTTCGCGGCGTCGGGCAGATTCGCGGCGACGTCCGGCGGGACCAGCAACAGGATCTCCGCGCCCTTGGTCATCACGAGGAAGCAGACGACACCCGCGAGGCCCGCGGCGCCGTGGTTCTCGCGCGCGAGGCCGACGGCGATACCGATCGCGAACAGCAGCCCGAGGTTCGAGAAGATCGCGTCGCCCGCCGTGGCGATCGCGGCGACGTTCAGCAGGTCCGGCTGGCCGAGTCGCAGCAGCAACGCGGCGATCGGCAACACCGCGATCGGCAACATCATCGCGCGCCCGAGCTGTTGCAGCCCGGCCAACAAACCTTTCATGACGACACTCCCAGGGACCGGGGACGTTGTTCGATCAGCAGTGCGCGTACCGCCGCGGACGACGGCAGCGCGAGCGCGCGCAGTGCCAGCGCGCGGCAGGTGTCGAGCGTCAGCGCGCCGACCAGCGACTTGATGCGCGGGATCGCGGCGGGCACGGCCGACAGCTCCGTGACGCCGAGCCCGAGCAGCAGCGGCACGGCGTCCGGATCCGACGCCAGTCCGCCGCACACCGCGACCGGCTTGCGCGCGCGCGCCGCAGCTTCGCCGACCGCGCCGATCAATCGCAGCACCGCGGGGTGCACGCCGTCGATGCGCGCGGCGAGCTCGGCATGGCCACGGTCCATCGCCAGCGTGTATTGCGCCAGGTCGTTGGTACCGATGGACAGGAAGTCGACCTCGCCGGCGAGCTGGTCCGCGAGCATCGCCGCGGCCGGCGTTTCGATC
>Ga0335075_10003020_pt1 | contig 26903 bp, 22 predicted proteins | sample Lox_Sample_24_FD_206723 | JGI IMG/M metagenome (GOLD analysis project Ga0335075, IMG submission 206723) | Soil microbial communities from Loxahatchee National Wildlife Refuge, Florida, United States - Lox_Sample_2.4 | ecosystem: Environmental > Terrestrial > Soil > Wetlands | place: USA...
CAGAAGGTATCAGTTGACGAAGTCAACGGCACTTCAGCCCATGGAAGCGAATTTTGTCGACCGAACCCAGTTAAGGATGTGTTCACTGGATGCTCCTCCATTGAAACTTACATTCTCAAAATTATCCAGTCCGCGCCATGTCCGCTATCCGGTTCTTGCGGTCAAACCGAAACGGAAGCCAGCCGGTCCAGATTGCAGCGAGGCGGTCAATACGGCAAGTTGCCCGCTGGGGGTAAACGATTGGACAACTTTCGCCTCACTTTCGTTGACGCAAGTTGTCAGCCGACGCATATTCACAGCCCGTGGCAGGGGACCTGCCAATTGGGTATGTCCTTAGGGGGATTAACGATGGGAGCCAGTCCAAAACCCAGCGAATGGGCTAACTCTCTTTCACAATTCGCCGAATTTGAAGCTGCTACCGAATCGGTGCCCGCTTTCTCAGCCAAGCCCGGACCACGACGATTTGCCCGAGTCCCAACGCATGCGATTGGCGTGGCGCGAGAAAACCGGCGCTATCCGCGGGCAAAGCTTTCTTTGCCGCTCCGGCTGATCCGGGTGGCCCAAGTATGTGAGCCCTATCCAGTCACTCTCGTGACACGGAACATCAGCTCGAGTGGAATCTATTTCTTGGCGCCCAGGGAAATCCCCGTTGGCGTATCGGTTGAGCTGGAGGTCGCGCTCGTTGACCGGCCGCTAGGCCAAGGTCGTGTTCAGATGTATACGGCCGCACACATAGTGCGCGTGGAAGCGTCGGAGACGCCCGGTTGGATAGGTTATGCCGCAACCTTTGACGATTTCGCTCTGCAGCACGACGACATCATTCCCCTACGCTTCAGCGCATAGAACAACGCTCCGCAGCAGATCTAACCGATGTTCATCCCGTCTGTCGCCCTGACTTGTCTCGGCCTCAAAGTGCTAATTTGGTTGCGGTTTCGTCTGCCGATTTGCCAACGGGTTAGCCCCTGTAGCTGGCGGGAGGGGTTGCTGAAGTTTGAAATCTGTATCGCTGATCACCAAGCGGAGATGCGCTTGGCTCCCGTCGGGCTCGTTGATGAAGTCGTCGGAATTGGTATAAGTCGGGAGCCAATCATGACCCTGAAAATTCTCCCGGTAGGTCTCGAACATGGTGAACGGCAGCCTCATCCCTTCGCCTTGAACTTCCGTCACGAATTTCCCGTAGCTCTTCACGATCGTCAGATCCTGATCGTCGATCCACACAGCGCCCTCAAAAAATCGCTGTTTCCGGTTTAGCGTCTTTGGCTTGACTTGAAACACGTAGGTGTTCAACTGATCGAGCTTGTCCTGGCCCGCGTACAGAAAATTGTAGTTGGCGATTTGATCCGTCGTCAGAAAGAAGAGGGGGATCGCAGCGATCGTACGAACATCTTCCATCGTCAGGGTGGTGGTCTTAAGGCTCGAGAACGGCCGGCCAGCAATCCGCCAAGACTGTGTGCCGTCCGGCTTGGTGAACACCTGCCCGGTCACAATGAACTTCCCCTCCGGATTCGTAAACTCTTCGACGCGCGCCGTCTTTGTGAAGGTGTAGGTCTCGTAGACTTTTTGCATCCTGTCTTCGTTCGCCGCAAAGCGCTGGATAATCTCCTGCTCCGGAATCGGCGGGGGGCCCGGATGCGGCACACTCGATAGGCGCTTTACGTCGAACTTCGGAGGCGTGGGCATCGGACCGGCCTGGTCTTGCGGGAAGGCGCAACACGGCGCTATCGCCAATGCAGTGAGCAGTATTGCGGCGCGCTGAAGTCGCATCGTGGTCTCGTTTGGGCCCTACTATCCGGTTGGATGCAGAAACGTCCCAGATCGTTGAGCCTCGTCCGCCACAGCGGCCAGGCGTATCAGAGGGCCGGCTTCTCTTCACGGTTGCGAGCTCAGGGCGCGTATGTGCATCACGTAATCAGCAGGCGCTGCTCCAGGCACGAGCGGCGAAAATTGGAGCTCAAGCAATGCTGAAAAATACTTCGGCTCGATCGTCATTTGACCGCACAGTTTGCTGCAGTCCCATCCGATCTCAATCGTCGGATGTCCCGGGTCTCGAATTTCGACCTTTGAAACTCCATTTGGAATAGCGATCGGGTCGCCATCGCGAGTGAAATCGCGGCAGGTTTCGGCGCCTGGGACGTCAGAGGGTTCATTAGGCGGAGCACTTCTGGTACTTGACGCCGTCTGCCAGCAAAAGCGCGTTCCGGAATCGCTGCGTGCCTCGGCTGGAAACGAGTTAACCCAGATGAAAGATTGAGAGTGGGATTCGGCTCTCGGGCCGTCGGCTACAGGATTGAGTGCTACTCGATAATGGACGAGCAGGCTCGTGTCGCCTTCAAATTGAAAGCTCTTTTCGATCGTCGCACCCGAAGGAAAGACGTCAGGGGCCTCATAGTGCAGCTTCACGACGGGATGCTTCGCATCTTCTGTCCAATCCGCCACATACTTACGGTTCGACAGCCCATAGCGGCCACGGCTCCGCGCCGCGCTGATGCCATGCGGATTCTCTGTAAATGAAAAATTGTCCCTAAACAGACCTACGCTAGTTGAAAGATTCTCGCCGGAAGCTTTGTCGGTGAGCGCGATTGCTCGGCCGCCCGATTCCGGCGAGACGATCAGCCGCAGGCGGTCGTTCTCGAGCACCCATTCGTCTGCGCCGTCACGGTCAAAATCAAACTTGTAGTGTTCTTCGGTCCCTGGCTTGTGGAGCAGAAGCACGAGCGGGAGGGCACGATGATCGCGTCCAATGCCGAGCTGAATTGCGGTGTGGAACAGGTGATCGCCTGGCGTCGCGATCCCCGCGAGCTGCAAGTCGTCCTTGTGGAATTCGATCGTTTCGCTTGCCGTCCCGCCTTTCGGGACTGCAAGACTCCTGTCACCGTGCAAAGGTTTGTCGAATGAAAGAGAGATACGACCGCCGGCGTCTTTGTTGTGGTTCACCGCTAGCAGCAAAACATTCAGCTTCTGGTCGGCGTCGGGCACGATAAGTGCGGGATAAGTGCGAAGGAACGTGGCGCCGCTTGTCGGAAGTTCCACCGCATTGACGGCAAAGACGTCCAGATCTTCAGACGACGCTCTGTTCTGCGGGCTCGCCGTCTCGAACGATTTCGCATGCGGCATTTCGAACTTGAGCGTACGCCGAAAATCGGGCGCGGCGCCTCGGGGTATAGTCAAGTGAAGTTCACCGTTCGTTGGCGTCCAGGTCGATTCGGGATGCGTGTCAGTTTGGTCGAGCCAGATGCGAGTGGGCTTTTGGGCGAGGTGCAGGTTCACTTCTGCTCGCGCGGGAACGTAGAAGGAGAGGTCGAGCTTCTTCTGCTCTCTCTCGGCGCCCAGAAACTCTCCGCCACCGTCGACGATATTGCTGTCGCAACTTTCAGACCCCGCGTCAATCGGGCAGATAGGAATTTCGAGCGGCAATAGCAGCGATTCTTGTGGGGGTACCGTGATCATTAGAGAAGCATAGGGCTTGGCGGCATCGCCTGCAGACGCGGACGGCAGCAAGATCTCGATTTTGCCATCCGTGATGCCTTCGCCAGAGATGTTCGTCACGCTGAGGAATCCTCTCCCCGCGGTCCGTTTCCCCAGCAAGCCCGTGCCCTGATCCGTTACGATTTCGGAGGCCAACAGGTCGCCGGCATCCTGCATAGGTCCGGCGAATCGGACTGCTGGTCGGACCTTCGCTGTAGAAAGAAACGATCGCAGGGCTGTTGTCGCCGATTCGAGTTGCCGCTTACCCCTGTTGTCAGCAAGGCTCTGATCGAGCGAAACCCATGAAAAGAAATCGGCGGACGACTCGACCACTTCGCCGTTACCGAATTTCCATTTCGCTCGAATTGCCGCCGTTCCCGAAGCAGCCGCCAGTGACGGAGCATTCTTCCAAAGATCACCGATGATATTCCCCGCTGGTCTCGCGGGAAACACGATCAGTGTCCCGCCTCGCCGCACATACGCGACAATTTCCTGCTGTGCGCGATCGGAAAGCTGGAACTGCGTTTTGGTGGGATCGAACACCGGCAGGAAAAGAAGGGGATTGCGCAGGAGTTGCTCGATGGGCTGGTATTGGGGATCAAGCAGTTCGGTGGAAAGAAAGTCCAGCTCGGCAAGCTTTTCGATGCGCATGACACAATCGGAGACGCGAAAAATGTCTTCCGGCTTCAGTGATTGCGGCGGATATGCGCCTAGCGGGTAAATGATGCCGAAGTCGGTGCGCTTGTGTGATGCTGCGAGTAGCGGTCCCCATAAATCGAGAAGGCGTGCATTCCGCACGATGGCTTGCATCTTGGATTGCGGATCACCATCAGGGCTGAGGGCCGCGTCCCAGCGATAAGACCGGTTGGCCCAAGGTACCGAATATCCGGCGGGCGTGTAGGTATCCTGCAACGGGAAATAATTGAGCCCATGAATGCCATTGGCGATCAGGAGGCGCGAGCTGAGCAGGGTGTTCGATTCGGAGTCCGGAAGAGGACGATCGTCATCGGCGGGCGCGTACCAACCCGCGTCGTACTCAATCATGACTGGAGGGAAATCAGGCTGTGTTTTTAGTTCTTCCGTGAACAGTTCGATTTCGCTTGTGTCGCGTGCAGTCAGGAAGGGCGGGCCCCCAGTTGTCGATGAACGTGGATGCAGGTACCACTGGCCCATTGCGCCTACAGACGGATCAAGCGCCGACCCGGCAGCGGAAACGCGCATGTCGGTCGGATTGATGAAGACCGGCACATCCAAGCCGCCAGCCTTTAGCATGCTCCGTAGGTCTTCGACATAGTGCCAGAACGCCGGCCCCGCGTAGTTCGTTCGATTGATGGCAAAATCGTCGCCGAGCTGAGCGAAAAGCAGCGGCCCACTGATGTCATGAGCCGGTGGGCCCGCAGGGCTTTGTTGTTCCACGTGAAACAACCGATGCGAGCTGTACGGGGCCAATTCCCTTCCGACGGCTGCCATCCAGAGCGTCGCGTAATGCATATGCGTGGGATTGTCGAGCCAGCCCTGCGCGGCGGCTTCTGCATCGTGCGGATTCAGATTGTCCAGCGGAGCGTAGCGGCCTTCGATCCAATCCAGCGGATCCATCCTGTATTCGGGCCGGTCGAGCAACCAGCCGGGATAGCCACCGTGGCGCCATTCGTTGAGAATTTCCGGACCAGGCCGCGCGATGAGTCGAAAGCCTTTCTGCGCGATTAGTGACAACAAGGCCCGCAGGTCGCGGCGCGGATTCGTGTGGCCGTCGAAGTCGAATTCGCCTTCTTTGGGTTCGTGCCAGTTCCATGGGATGTAGATATCCAGGGTGTTGATCCCGTCCCGGCGATATTCGTCGAGCATTTGTTCCCACATGTCTCGCGGAATCCGGTAATAGAAAAACGCCGCCGAATGGATAAAGAATGGTTTTCCGTCAACATGCAATTCGGGATAGCCGCCGACTTGAACTATTTCTTCGCCTGCCGGTGAATGAGCCGGTTTTGTTGGCTGGCCTGCTACCGGTTGTTGCCCATTAACGCTGTTTGAGGCTGTTTTTGAGCCGGGTTGCGTCCCGGAGGATGCTGAAGCGAGGCCGGGATTGATCCCTGCCAGCGTCGCCAAAACCGCCAAACCCAACACGAGCGCCGACTTAAAGCATGGCGTCACCGTGGAAGTGTGACATGATCGTTCGCCCTTCGGAGCAGTAGCACACGGCATAGTCCGGCAATTCTGCCACGACCCAGCAAGGGCTCACCAGCCATTCCGCAGTGCGTCCCAATCGTGACAATTTCTTGACATTCGCCCAGAAGCCAGTCTAAGCGCTTCGGCGTGTTGCGGCCCGATGTGCTCTGCTAGAATTCTGCATTTGTTGACCCGAATTCGGACACACCGTGCAGGACAAGGTCGCAAAACGATTTTTTGTGAGTGGAACGGTGCAGGGCGTTGGGTACCGGTTTTTCACCGTCCGATTGGCGGGACGACTCGGCGTGACAGGATGGGTGAAAAACCTCGGAGATGGTCGCGTCGAAACCTACGCGATCGGGTCGGCCAAAGTCCTGAAGGACTTTCGCCGTGAACTCGAGCGCGGGCCCGCCGGAGCGATCGTCGACGACGTTAGCGAGGAACAAGTTGACGTCGATCCACAGTTTGAAAACGGTTTCAGGGTCGAGCACGAAGACTGGTGAACGCTTATGAGAGGAACGCATGGACAATCTGAAGGCGTTGATCCGCGAAGTTCCCGATTATCCCAAGCCGGGAATCCTATTCTACGACTTGACCACGCTGCTCAAGGACAAGCAAGGGTTCCGCGCACTGGTCAGCAAGCTGTGTGAACATTACAGCGGAAAGAAGATCGACTTGGTTGCGGGAATCGAGGCGCGCGGATTCATTTTCGCTCCTGCACTGGCCTATGCGCTCGGCGCTGGTTTCATTCCCGTACGCAAGCCTAAGAAACTGCCCTCAAAAACAGCGTCCGTCAGCTACGCGCTCGAATATGGAACGGATTCCCTCGAGATGCACGTCGATGCCGTGCGTCCCGGCGATGTTGTGTTGCTTTCGGATGACCTGCTCGCAACAGGTGGTACGGCTGCGGCAGCGATTCAGTTAATCCGACAGCTTGGCGGGCAAGTGGGTGGCGCGGCGTTCGCAGTCGAACTCACGTTCCTAAACGGCCGCGCTAAGCTGCCCGGCATCGACGTTTTTTCTCTGTTGCGATACGACAGGTAGAGGTGTCACGCCCGTCTGGTGTGTCTGTTCAATGCGCCCAGCTCATGTGTCGTTTAAGTTGACGGTTTCCGCTGGGGCGCGGCGCTGGCGCACGAGCTCGAAGAGCATCACTCCTGCGGCAACAGAAACATTGAGCGAGCGCACGGGTCCTGTTGTGGGAAGCGATACGATGAAATCACAATTCCTGCGCGTCAATTCATGGAGGCCCTCGCCTTCGCGCCCGAGGACGATCCCGGTCGGGCCTTTCAGATCGACGTCCGTGTAGTTTCTGCCCGCTCGCTCGTCCAGGCCAATCATCCAGTAGCCCGCTTCCTTGGCTTCCGCTATTGCACGCACAAGGTTCTTCACGCGCGCCACAGGCAGATGCGCCAGCGCACCAGCGGACGCGCGTTCAGCTGTGTCGGTCAATCCCGCCGCGCGTCGCTCCGGAATCACGATGCCAACCGCTCCTGCTGCGAGTGCGCTACGCGCAATGGCGCCAAGATTGTGTGGGTCTTCGATCCCGTCGAGAAAGACGAGAATCCCACGGTCCGTTTTACGGCCCAGAAGGTCTGAGAGCTCAACGGTGGTGCGGGCGGAAGCGAGTGCGGCGACGCCTTGGTGTTCGCGCGTGCCCGCGAGGCGGTCTATCTGCTCGCGACTTTCAAAGCGTACAGAGACGCCGTGCGATTTAGCCAGGCGCACGACAGATTCGATACGTTCGCCGTGGCGCCCGCGCACAAGAACGATACGGTCGAGCGGGCGCCCGGCGGCAAGCGCTTCCTCGACCGCGTGAAATCCGGTGATCCAGTTCATAGGGGCAGACGCGCCAATTAGTGGGACTCAATCGTGGCAATGGCGTAGCAGGCGATCGCCTCTGCGCGCCCAATTTCGCCGACGCCTTCATTGGTCTTCGCCTTCAGACTGACGCGGTCCACTCCGACGCCCAGCGCCTCGGCGAGCGCACCGCGCATTGCGGGGAAATGGGGGCCGAGCTTGGGGCGCTCGCAGACAATGACCGCATCTACGTGAGTGATCACAAAGCTGTGCTCTTCGAGCAGCTTGCGAGAGTGTTCGAGGAACACCAAGCTCGACGCACCTTTCCATTTCGTATCAGTATCCGGAAAATGCGTTCCGATGTCGCCGAGGCTTGCAGCGCCGAGAAGCGCGTCGCACAGTGCATGGCTCAGCACGTCGCCGTCGGAATGGCCTACGGAACCCTTCTCAAACGGAATTTCGATGCCGCCGATCATTAGCTTGCGGCCTTCCTGCAGGCGGTGCAGATCGTAACCGATTCCGGAGCGCGTCATCCGATCGGCCTATCCACGGGATACTTCGATTGCGCCAACATTGCAAATAGCTGGTGATTGAGCGTGGCTCTCATCGTCTTGCGCTGACGTGCTCCTGCTCGAGATAAAAGCGCGCAAGCTCCATATCCTCGGGTCTCGTGATTTTCAAGTTGCGCTGCGAACCTAGGACTGCGTAAACATCGTGGCCAAGCCGCTCGACGACCTGGGCTTCATCAGACCCGGTCACTCCGTCTTCCTTCGCCTTGCGGAACGCATCGCGCAATAGAGTGTAAGAAAAGGCCTGCGGAGTTTGTGCCAGCACGATTCGCTCGCGCGGTATGGTTGCGGTAATCAGCGCGACATCCTCCGGCAGGCTGGCGCGCTTCACTTCCTTCACCGTGTCGATGGCTGGTATGCCGAGAATGGCGGCGCCGCGGCTTCGGGCTTCCGCAATGACGCGCTCGATCTGCTCCCTCGTCACGAATGGCCGTACAGCATCGTGCACCAGCACGATCTCCGTTGCCGGATCGACCTGCGCGAGTGCATTTTCGACCGATTGCTGGCGGGTTTCGCCACCATGGATGACTTTTATTGGCCGCCCGACGCCGCATTTCGCGGCTTTCTCTTGCAAAGAAGTCACGTTGTCGGCGCGCGTCGAAATGAAAAAATCCGTTATTTCAGCACATGCCGCGAGCCGCTTGAGAGTGAAAATGAGGAGCGGCATTCCCTCGATCTCCAGCAGTTGCTTTGGCACGCTCGCCCCCATACGTGTGCCGAGTCCGGCGGCAGGGAGGATGGCGGCGACTCGCGACATAGGGTGACAGTTTAACGCAACCGTTGCCTGCGCGAAACGGAACGATAGCTGAGACCGGCGGCCAGGAGATCTGCAATTCGGGAGAACTGCAGTCGATTGAGATCAGGATAAGAAAATTGCGTCTACGGCTCGCGCGATAAGTGACCCGTCACCCGGCGAAACGTTGTCACTACCACTACCGCCGATTCGGCGGGTGCGCCGTCTCGCAATCCCGAAGCAAAACGCCACTGACGAACCGCATCTTCCGCCGACGTGGTTAGGGACGGCACGGAATGGAGCGCCGACAGCGATGTGAGCTGACCCTGGGCGTCGACTAGACCGTAGAGGATCACGCTGCCTTCAGCGAGGCTATTGGGCGGGTAATCTGGTTGAACCGTCGTAACCGGAAGAGCGCTGCTGTTCGCTACGTTGGGCAAGGGCCCCGTGGGCTGATCCAGGTTCGGCGTCACGCGTGGGAGAAACGATTGTGCAAATTGAAAAACAATCCCAATTCTGGACGAAACAACCTGTCCATCCGTGCGAGCCGGAACGAAAGTCCACGTCTTTGCCGCTCCAAGCGCTACGTCAAGAAATGGGGCTGCACCCGAAACGACGCGAATATCGTCTAGCTTGCCGCCCGTACCTACCTCTGCGTCGAGCGTTACTTCACCTCCGAACAGGGCTTGCGGCGGATAAGGTACCCCTACCAGCGAGAGCGGGACTGGAACAGTCGAACCGTCCGCTTGTTGCGGCGCAGCGGCAACTTCCGGAGGCTTTGAAGCCATGTCCCACTGAACGTGCGACTGCTCAAGCAATCCAATCGCGTAGTGGATCCGCAGCGCCGCTCCGGGGGAAACAGTTACGTGTCCGCTTTCTGGACCGGAGGGCGCGACGGTGGGATGTAACCAACGCCCCACAACCACACCAACCACTGCATGCGTTCCCGTGGACACTAAAGGTGATCCACTTTGCCCGGGGACAACATCGCGATCGAACAGAAGGAGCTGCTGCTCCGAATCTCCCCGATCGCGGTAGAACTGATAATCGATCACCTCGCCTTGCGAGAAGTCCTCACGAGGCGGAGCAGAAGTATGCGCGTCCTTTTCGTCAGGCGGAATCAGCGACTCAGACACGACGTCCGCCCCAGGTGCTAGCGTGTCCGCAGAGAGCGCAAGGAATCCAATGTTCTTGTCGTTCTGGAAAGGATTGGGCTTCGCACGAAGGACCGCAACGTCGTGATCCCAATCGGCCGCGACGATTGGCGCTTCCAGCATTCGCGCGGGCCCTTGCGGCGGCCCGACGAGGATGTAGGGTTCGCCGCCGTAGCGGAAAGACGAAAGCAGGTGAGCCGCAGTAACCACATATCCCTGATTATTCACGAAGAAGCCGTTCCCCAGGAACATGTAGCGATAACCTTCTTCCGGCGACTGATCGAGCGGATAAACGACCTGACAGAGCGCGGCAGTGACAGACGGATCCGCGGCAGCTTTACGGGGTGCTGGAGCCGGTTCCGTAAAGGCGGGCAGTAGAAAACACAAAACGCCGAGCGCCCCGAGGGGCAGTTTCGCGCACGTTTTCATATTGAGTTTGGCATGCACAAGTGGCCTCGATGCATTCACTCTACGAAGTGGAGGGTCACCGGCAAATAGCCTTCACGGGGTGATTTGCTGGTAGTCGCTGCCTAGCCGTACTAAAACTGCGCCCAGAACCCACACACATCCGCTGACTAGTTGGACGCCGAACAGAGAAACGGCGACGCATCTACGAAAGAACTTTTTGTGGATTTCGTGTGAATTCTTGGGCGTGGCCCCAATGAAAGCCTAAGAGCGATAAGGTCAGACTTGCTCGCGAAGACTTGCTGGGGATTAGAATGACGATTTGTGTCAGTACCAGTACTAGTAGCTACTCTTGCCAGCCGCCGCCCAGCGCTGTGTAGAGCTGCACAAGTGCGAGCCGCTCATCGAGTTGAGCCTGCGCGAGATTCAATTGCGCGGCGAAGTAGTTCGTTTCGCTGGTGAGCACTTGCAGGTAGCTGGCACCGCCGTGGTGATATAAGACGTTCGAAAGACGGTCAGACTCCTCAGCTGCGGCCGTAAGAGAGTTTTGCTGTTGCAGGTACTCGCCATCCTTTTGGTAAGCGACGAGCGCATCGGAAACTTGCTGGAACGCGTCGACGATCGTTTGTTTATAGGTGAGGAGCATCTCCTGCTTCTGAGCCTCAACGAGCCGTATTCCAGCGTGGAGGGCGCCCGCCTGGAAAACGGGCTGGGTCAGAGATGCGGCAGCGTTCCAGACCCTGGCGTTACTGGTGAATAGATCTTTTAGCGCGTAACTCTCCAGCCCTGCCGTTCCAGTCAGAGCGATGTTCGGGAATAACGAGGCTTTCGCGACACCGATTTGCGCGTTTGCCTCAATCAGAGTGTCTTCCGCTTCAAGAATATCGGGCCGCCGCTCAAGGAGCTGCGACGGAAGCCCAACGGGAATGGCTGGCAGAAGCGGTTCATCTGTGATTGCAAGACCACGTGGAACCGTTGTGGGATTCTCGCCCAACAGAACGCTGAGCGCGTTCTCTTGTTGCGCTATTTGGCGCTGAATCTCGGGAATCGTTGCCGCCGCGGCATAGACTAGCTGCTCTCCCTGGCTCACATCGAGCTTGGACGCAGAACCATGATGGGCGAGCACGTTGGTCAGTCGGAGAGAATCTCGGCGCGAAGCCAGTGTTTTTTGCGAGATCTCGAGTGCAAGATCCAACTCTCTCAGCTGGAAATAAGCTGTCGCGACGCTCGAGACAACGGTGGTGAGGACTGCCCGCCGTCCCCACTCCGACGCAAGGACATCCGCCCTGGCCGCTTCCGTTTCGCGCCGGTATTTGCCCCAGAAATCCAGATTCCAGATGACGGAGAGGTCAACTTCTCCGGCATTTGCTTCGTAGGATGGAAAAGCGCTCGAAATTTTCGGGTTCCGTTCAGTGTAGATATTGGCGCCAGCCGAGACTATGGGGAATTGATTAGCGCGCGTAATCCCGAGTTCGGCCTGAGCCTGCAGTACGCGTGTGGCGGCGATCTGAACGTCGTAGTTCTGCTTTATGGCGGTTCGAATCAGCTGCTGCAGTACTGGATCCTGAAAAACCGTCCACCACTTTTCATTCCCGAAAGATTCGGCCGAGGCGTTCAACGTCTGAGCCGCTGTCTCGCCGCGATACGTGGCAGGTGTGTTGATGGCGGGCCTGTGATATTTGGGACCAACGGTGCACCCAGCCAAGAGCAGGCCGCATGAAAAGAGCGCTACCTTCTTCATTCAGCGCCCTCGGTAGCAGCTTCTGGTTGGCGGGTCGTAATTTTTTCGACGGCATAGAAAATGGCGGGGATGAAAAAAATCGCGATAGCGCTGGCCGCGAGCATTCCGCCGATTACGGTGGTCCCCATGATCTGGCGGGCGACAGAGCCTGCTCCGGAAGCAAACCAAAGCGGAGTTACCCCGAGAATGAACGCGAGCGAGGTCATCAGAATCGGGCGAAGCCGAAGACGCGCGCCCTTCAAGGCGGCATCGGCGAGCGATTCTCCTTTCTCGTACTCGGTTTTCGCGAACTCGACAATCAAAATGGCGTTCTTCGCGGCGAGGCCGATCAGCATCACGAGGCCGATCTGCGAATAAACGTCGTTTTCGATTTGCACCATGTACGCCGGATAAAAAGCCTGCATGTACATGCGACGCAGCAGCAATATTCCGAACGCGCCGAAAACCGCCACAGGCGTGCTGAGCAGCACGCTGAACGGCAACGACCAGCTTTCATACAGCGCGGCCAGGATCAAGAATACGAACAGGAGGGAAACGCCGAAGATGGTCGTCGCAGATACACCCTGCTCGGCCTGTTTCTGCTGGAACGACATGCCCATATAGTCGTAACCCATGTCATGCGGCATCGTCTGGTCGAACACCTCTTCGAGCGCGGCCATCGCCTGGTCGGAGCTGTAGCCCGGAGCGGCACTGCCGTTGATTTGCGCGGATGGGTATTCGTCATAGTGCATGACGAATTCAGGGCCGAATGTCGGCTGGAAGGTCGTCAAGGTGGAGAGCGGCACCATTTGCCCCTGATCGTTACGCACGTAGAACTGTCCGGCGTCGCGTGCGTTGGCCCGGTAGTTTCCTTCGGCTTGCAGGTAGACCTGCCATTGACGTCCGAAGCGATTGAAGTAATTCACGAAAAGACCGCCCATGAACGTTTGCAGCGTCTGGTAAATATCGGAAATGGGGACACCCTGTTTCAGGGCTTTGTCGCGATCGACGTTCACGAATTCCTGTGGCACGCTAGGCAGCAGTGAAGAGCTGATACCCGCAATTTCCGGGCGCTTGCCGGCCGCCGCCATGAACTTGTCTACATTTGCGGCGAGATAAGGTATGCCTTGGCCGCCGCGGCTCTCCAGAACAAAGGTGAAGCCGCCAGAGGTGCCAACGCCCGGGATCGCTGGCGGCGAAAAGCTGAATACTGTTCCTTGCGGCAAACCACTAAGTTCCTGGTTCAGGCGCGCCTTAATAGCCTGGAACTGCTCGTCGCGCTGGGTACGGTCGGCCCATGGTTTCAGTGTCACGAAAAAGAACGCGTTGTAACTGGTCTGGACATAGCTGAGCAGGCTGAACCCGATGACGCTTGTTGTGTATTCGACTCCGGGCGTTTTGGCCAGGACGGCCTCGATCTGCCGGGCAGCTTGATCTGTTCGTTGCAGTGAAGCCGCGTTCGGAAGCTGCAGGTTGACGAACGCATAACCTTGATCCTCGTCGGGCAGGAAACCGGTGGGCAGTTTTTTGCCGAAGAACAGCGCGACAACTCCAAAGGCGAGCAATGCGATCACAGCGATTGCACTCTTGCGAATCAGCGCGGCGCTCGCGCGGATGTAGCCGTCTCTCGTACGATCAAAAACCCGGTTGAACCAATCAAAGAATCTTCGCAGCAGTCCTTTGCTCTCTTTTCTGGGCCGGAGAAGCAACGCGGCGAGCGCAGGGCTTAGGCTGAGCGCGTTGAACGCCGAAATGATCACCGATATTGCGATAGTGACCGCGAACTGTTGATACAGGCGCCCGGTGATCCCAGGAATGAACGCGGTAGGAACGAACACAGCGGACAGCACCAGCGCGATGCCGATCACCGGGCCCGAAATCTCCTCCATCGCCAAGACAGCGGCTTCCTTAGGATCGGAACCCTCTTCGATATGGCGCTCGACCGCTTCGACGACGACAATCGCGTCATCGACCACCAAGCCGATCGCCAGAACCAAACCAAACATCGATAAGGTGTTGATCGAAAATCCAAATAGCGGGAAGAAGGCGAACGTACCCACCAGAGACACCGGCACGGCCAGTAGAGGGATGAGGGTGGCGCGCCAGCCTTGCAGGAAGAGGTACACGACAATGATGACGAGAGCGAGGGCGATTAACAACGTGATCAAAATCTCGCGCATTCCTTCGGTGACGGCACGCGTCTGGTCCAGCGAGATTGCATAGGTCATGTCGGGCGGGAAGCGATCTTTCCATTGCGCCATCAGCGTGCGAACGCCTTGTGCGTCGTTCACGGCGTTCGATCCAGGGAGCTGGTAGATAGCCAGAATCGCGCTCGGTTTTCCATTCAGGCGGCCCATCAGTGTGTAGCTTTGGACGCCGAGTTCGATTCGCGCTACGTCCTTCAGGTGCACGATCCCACCATTCGGATTTTCGCGGACGATGATGTTGCCGAATTGCTCTGGCGTGATCAGGCGTCCTTGTGCGCGAACCGAATATGTGAATTCTTGCCCCGGGGGTACAGGTTGTCCTCCGATTTGCCCTGCGGGATTGACGGTGTTCTGCGATTGAACGGCGTTCACAACATCAGAAACCGTCAGCCCGAGCTTCGCCAATACATCTGGCTTCAACCAGACTCGCATCGCGTACTGGCCGGCGCCGAAGACCTGCACATTGGCAATTCCCGGAACGCGCGTAACTGGGTCGTACAGATTGATGTACGCGTAGTTGGCCAGGAACTGGGCATCGTATGTGCCGTGAGGTGAGTAGAGCGCAACAAGTATCAGCGGAGCGGAAGTCGACTTTTGGACTGAAACGCCATATTGCGCCACAGCGGCCGGCAGTTGCGGCGCGGCTTGCGTCTCGCGCATTTGAGTCAGGATGAGATCCGTATTGGGATCCGTGTTGACGGCGAAGTCGACGATCATAGTCATCGTGCCGTTCGCGGTCGCGTTCACGGAGTACATGTAATTCATGTTGTCCACACCACTCATCTGCTCTTCGATGGGCGTGGCAACCGAATCCGCGAGTGTTTGGGCGTCGGCGCCGACGAATGTCGCTTGGATTTTTGCTTCCGGTGGAACAATATTCGGGAATTGCGCCACCGGCAGACGGAGAATCGAGATCGCCCCGACGATCAACGTCAGGATTGCGATCACTATGGCGACAATGGGGCGCCGGATGAAAAACTTAGACATGGTTTACTGGGTCGCCCCGGCAGGATTGTAGGGAACAGGAGTTACAACGCTCCCATCCCTGACCTTGAGCGTGCCCTCCGCAACGACTTGCTCGCCTGCAGCGATGCCTTTGTTGATGACCCACATCGTCCCCACGCGCTGACCGACTTCCACACTGCGAATCGCGACCTTGTTACCCTCTTCCACGACCGCGACTTGATAAGAGCCTTGCAGTTCGGTCACGGCTCGCTGCGGAATCATGAGAGCCCCTTTGCGAATCGCTGTCGGCGCGCGCACTCTGCCGTATTCACCCGGACGCAGGATGTTGCCGGGATTCGGGAACGATGACGCGATTCGGATCGTGCCAGTTTGCTGGTCAATCTGCCGGTCGGCAAAAAGGAACCTACCCAGGCGAGGGTAGGTGCTTCCGTCTGAGAGGATCAGCTGGAGCGGAACGTTTGAGCTGGCGGATAACAAATCCACCGAGCCCTGCCGCGCGCCACCGACCATGCGAAGGTAATCATCTCCGCTGATCGGAAAGTACACCTTGATCGGATTCACTTGGGAAACGGCGGTCAAGACGGTGCTGGGGCTCACGAGATTTCCGACTTGCACTTGCGCGATTCCCGCGATGCCGCTAATCAGCGACCGCACTTTCGTAAATCCCAAGTTGAGTGACGCCTGCTCCACCGCCGCTTGACCAGCTTCCACCGCGGCCTTCCCCGCAAGCTGCGACTGTTTGTCCGTGTCGAGCTGACTCTGCGGAATCGCGTTCTCTTGGGCCTCAGGAACATCTCTGCTCACGTTGATCGTCGCATTCCCTAGTTGCGCTTCCGCCTGCGCCAATTGTGCTTTTGCTTGGTCGAGAACTGCTTGAAATGGTCTCGGATCAATCTCGAACAGGACGTCGCCCTGGTGCACGAACGAGCCTTCGCGATACTCCTGCTTGATCAGATATCCTGTGACCTGCGGTTGAATTTGGGCATTGACGTACCCATCGAGTGTGGCCACCCATTCGCCGTACACGCGCACATCCTTCTGTATGACCTGCGCAACTTCCACTTGTGGTGGTTTTTGCGCCGACGCGGAGGACACTTGTTGCCTGCACCCGGCGCATGTACCTAAGGTGAAGGCGCCAAATGCCACAAAAATCCACGTTCGCCAGCCCAGGTGGCCGATCAACGGGCCTCCTTTTCCTACGGCTCGCCCGAGATACATAGGAGCCGCTTGGCCGCCGTCGGGATTCACAATTTTCCTCATTTCAGTTTTCGCACCAGATATCCGGTCAACACCGCCTCAAATTCTTCTATTACTTGCGGTTTTTCTTTGGCATCAGCATGGGCGTATAGCGTCAGTAATCCCCTGCTGATCTGTTGCACCACCGACGCAACCCGCAAAGCGGAGGAGTTCGACATGCGCGGCTTGTGCGCGATTAGCACGTCGGCGATACGCCCGCGTACCAGACGAAGCCTTGTGGGCGTCCGCTCCGTCGCTGGAGCATCAAGAAGTGCCAGCAGGACTGGGTGATTTCTCACGATCTCGATTTGAAGGTTCACCAGTTCCAGCGCCAGAGTCTCCGCGCTCAGACCAGCCGCTCGGAGGCCAAGGGCTATCCACGATTGCTCGATCTCAGCGATATGCTGAGCGCGGATCGCCTCCGCGATCGACGGCTTATTGGGAAAGAATTGGTACAGCGACCCGATGCACGAGCTTGCGCGTTCGGCGATCGCGCTCGTAGTTGCCCGGTCGTACCCAACTTCGGTGATAACATGCGCTGCTGCACGCAGAAACCCCGCGACACGTTCCCTGCCGCGCTTCTGTTGCGGGATCCTGCGCTGTCCCGCTAATGAATGTGAGGACAAGCTCATATCCTATCAGACGTGAGCGCGGACTCATATATCGATTTGCGACAAGCGAAGGGTCGGCGCCGCAGCGTCCGACCGGAACGGGACGAAAGGCAGGTCTTACGGGCGGCCAGAATCGGGATAGAGCGGGCGCGGGGCGCGCTCGGTTGCGCCATTTTCGGTCGGGCGCGCACCTGACTGCACATCGCCCCCGATCGTCGCCGGCCGGCCGGGCTGCTCGCCGCGTTCGTCGTAGCGGCCGAAGATCATCTTGCCAGCCGTGGTTTGATGGACGGAAGTCACGATAATATCGATCGTCTTGTTGATCATTTTCCGCGCGCCATCCACGACGACCATCGTTCCGTCGTCCAAATACGCAACTCCTTGGTTGTATTCTTTTCCTTCACGCAGAATGAACACGCGCATCGCCTCGCCGGGCAGCACCACGGGCTTCAATGCGTTCGCCAGCTGATTGACGTTCATTACGTCAATACCCTGCAGCGTTGCGACCTTGTTCAGATTGAAATCGTTCGTGACGATCTTTGCGTCGTAGCGCTTTGCCAGCTCGATCAGTTTCATATCGACTTCGGCGATCTGTGGGAAATCATCTTCAACGATCTGTACATCCACATGAGTCATCTTCTGAATGCGCTGCAAGACTTCCAGTCCGCGCCGTCCTCGTTGCCTCTTCAACGGATCACCGGAATCGGCGACGAGCTGCAGTTCCCGCAAGACGAATTGCGGAATAATGATGTTGCCGTCAAGGAATTGCGCGTCCGCGATGTCCGCCACGCGGCCGTCGATGATCACGCTCGTGTCGAGCAGCTTTGAGGTCGGGCGCGTGCTGCGTTCGCTGCCGAACAGGCCTCCCAACGCCTGCAGATTGAGCATGTCGCCCTTATTCGCGCCCAGAACCAGACCGATGTAAGCCATCACTAGAAAAACGGCAAGGCTGAAAAACGAGCGGGTGCTTTCCGGCATCGTGGTATGTGTCAGGATTAGCGACGTCAGATACGCCCCCAGGATCCCTAGAATGGATCCAGTGACGGCGCCTATCAGCCTGCGCAGACTTGCCCGACGCAAGCGAAGTTCAAGGAAAATCACCGCTACGGCAAAGCTGACGCCGGCTAGAGTCGCTACCAGCCGCGACAGGCTGAACGGACGGAAGTGAAATCCTGCGCCGCCACACACCACCACAAAAATTACGCGGACGGCAAACATGTCCCAGAACGTACCGGCCTGGCCTCTTACAGTCCGAGGCCCAGCGGGTGTCCGCGGGGCATTGTTTTCTACGGTTGTGCTGGCGGGCGGGGGGCTGGCAACATTAGAGGTCCTCGGCATGATTGCACCTTATCAGTCGTATGAGTCCTTATGAGTGTACGAAGCTCGATGTTAGCGCGTACGGGCATCGCTTTGTCGTTGCATCCGGCGAGACCAAAGACCAAACAACCAGCTGCGCCGTATAAGAAGGCCCTCTTAGCCTTGATATGAGTCGGTAGTATAGCATCACCGGTCGAAAATGGGGGCGCCTGAGAAGGCACTGGGAGCTTTCTCGATTAGACGTGGCAACAGGTCAGAGGTAATAGCGAGGAACGCGCCGTCCCACCGCGCAAAGGAGCTCGGCGGTCACTGTATTGATCTCTCGCGCCACATCAGAAACGACGATCTGCGCGTTCCCGTCCTGTCCGTAGATGGTCACGACATCGCCAACCGCAACGTCCGGGACGCTAGTCACGTCTAGCATGGTCAAATCCATCGAGATCGTGCCCACGAGCGGAATGCGCTTGGCGCGAACGATCGCGCAGCCGTGATTCGTGCGCTGCCGCACGATTCCGTCGGCATAGCCGGCGTTGATTACGGCGATGCGTGAAGGCCCCTGCGTCACGAATCGCGCACCATAGCCCACAGCCTCTCCCGCAGACAGCTGACGCAGCGCAATAATCCGCGCACGCATCGAAAGGCAGGGCTCAAGAGGTAAACGTTGACGTACTTCATTCTGCATGGCTGACGGTGTGAACGACTGGTAATAGCCATAGAGGATTGCGCCCGGGCGCACCATATCGAACCAGGTGCTCGGCCGCCCGCAAATCGCGCCACTATTGGCCATGTGCACGATCCCCGGCGCAACGCCGAGCGCACTCAACCGGTCAAGACATTCACGGAAGACCCGTTCCTGCTCTTCGCTTTGCGCTGATTCAAAGTCTTCCGACGACGCGAGATGCGTGAACGTCCCTTCCAGTTTGAGGTGCTTGCACGCGGCCAGCTCCGTGGCGAACCGTTCAATTTCCGGCGGAGCGATCCCCAGCCGGTTCATCCCCGTATTAATCTTGAGATGAAACGGCAGTCGCTGTGGGCGAGAAGACCTCTTTCCGATCCCGCGTTTCGCTGGTCGCTTCTGCAATGCCTCTGCTGCGCGCTCCAGGTGTGCGACGTCTCCAAGACGCGACACGGTCGGCGTTAACGCATGTTCAATCAGCCGCTTTTCCTCGCCCGGCCAGAAGCCAGTCAGGACGAGAATCCGACCGCGAATGCCGGCGTGCCGCAGTTCGACCCCTTCGTTGCTGCACGTAACTCCAAACCAGTGAACACCCGCCCTTTCCAGCGTTTTTGCAATCGGCACTGCGCCCAAGCCATAAGCGTTCGACTTCACAACGGCAAGAATTCTCCGGTCGGCGCCGACCTGCTTGCAGACGACGTCCAGATTGTGAAGTATCGCCTCGAGCGAAATCTCCGCCCATACCGGACGCCCATCGACATGGACTGTTTTCGTCATTGTCCTCGTCCATATAACATGCCAGAGTGCGCTCCACTTCCGCGCAACAACTTCCGATCTCGCGCGCACTTCGTCGCGTTTGGGTAAACACTCCAGTTTGGATGCAGGCACGCAGATGGCCGCTGTTGTCTTCGCCCTCAATTCGCTTTTCCAGGACGCATCTCGCCTGAAATGTGGAGATTAAGCGGAGAACGAAAATGTATGAACGGAAGCTCCAGTCGCAATCCGCGTCGCCAACGGCACAGGCGTCCACGGATTGACGCGGAACAAGGGTCGCCAATGGGCCGCGTCAACACTGAGTTTTACTCGTCGCCAATGGTCGTCCAAGCATCAGGAGCCGCTTCCTCGAATCGCGTGTGGCGAGCGAGGAAAACGAAATTCAGGGTTCCAGTGGGTCCATTGCGCTGCTTGGCGATGATCAATTCGGCCTTCGCGCGCTCTTCCTCGGGGAGATCGGTTTTGTAGAAGTTCGGGCGGTTGATGAAGAGCACCACGTCGGCATCCTGTTCGATGGCGCCGGATTCGCGCAGATCGGCGAGTTGTGGTTTGCGCTCGTCTCGTTCTGGAGCACGCGTGAGCTGGCTCAGTACCAGGACAGGAATCTTCAGTTCCTTTGCGAGCCCCTTCATCGCCCTGGAGATACTCGCCACCTGTTCCTGACGGTTCGTGTTACGCCCAGTATTGCTGGGGACGACCAGCTGCAAGTAGTCCACGATCATGAGCGAAAGACCCTTGTCGCGCTTCAGTCGTCGAGCCTTCGCTCCCATTTCAAGGACCGTCGAAGAAGCCGAATCGTCGATCCACAGAGGCGCGTCACCCAGACTGCCCAAACCAGTTGTGATCTTCCCCCAGTCCTCGCGATTCATGTGGCCGGTACGGAACTTGTGCGCGTCGACGCGTGCTTCCGATGCTAGCATGCGCAACAGGAGAGATTCTTTTGACATTTCCAGGCTGAAGATAGCCGCCGGCTCTCGCTGGCGTAGGGCGATGTTCTCCGCAATGTTTAGGGCGAGCGCCGTCTTTCCCATGGAGGGCCGCGCCGCTAGAACGATCAATTCCGAAGGCTGCAGGCCAGCCGTCTGATTGTCCAGGTCGGTGTAGCCGGTCGCGAGGCCTGTAATTCGCCTGCCTTCGCTGAAGATTTTCTCCAGCCGTTCGAAACTCTCGCGGACAAGCTCCTTGACGCCGATCAGCCCGGCGCGAACGCGGTCTTCCGCCAGTTGAAAGATCGCGGACTCTGCGCGATCGAGAATCACGTCGGCATCGTCACCCGCCGCCAGCGCCTGTTCCTGGATGGCCGACGCGGAGTAGATCAGGCTGCGCAGCACCGCCTTTTCCTTCACGATGCGGGCGTAATGCTCCACGTTGGTCAGTCGGGGCAGTCCGTCTGTGAGTTGCGACAGGTATGCGACGCCTCCAGCGGCTTCGAGCTCGTTCCGCCGCGTCAGGTCTTCCATCAGCGTGATCGTATCGATGGCTTCTTGCTTCTCAGCCAATTGGACCATCTGACTGAAAATGAGCCGGTGCTGCGACAGGAAGAAATCCTCGGGACGGAGCCTCTCGACCGCAGCGTTCAACGAGTGGTTGTCCAGAATGACGGCCCCGAGAATGCTACGTTCGGCCTCGAGGTTATGGGGTAGCGGTCGTTCGACTGCGATGTCGGTCGCCATCTTATCCGTTGTACTTTCGCCTTATTTTCGCCTAGGGTGCTTTGGGACGCAATATCCTTCTCTCGTCAAATTTCGATCAAGGGCTTCCCGTGGCCCTGGCAGTTCGCCATCCTGTCGATTGCTGCTACCGTGGTCGCCAGGAAAATTTCATCCCGATGTGAGTGATTACGGCCTGAGCATTCTGCAAAGTCCATGCGAAGGGTTAAATCAGATGTTGAAAACTGGTAGTGGAAAAGTGGAAAAGTGATTTTCGTCGGCCGAAATTCCAAGGAATTTCTCGCGGAACGGGAGAGGCGATCTTGTGGAAATCCTTTCGGAAGTGTCGAATCAAACACAAAGAGCGCGGAAAAATCCGCGCTCTCCGTACCCTTAAGATGAAAACTTTCAGCTATTCTTCTTTCTTCACAACCAGCTTTACGTTCGCACTGATTTCGCGGAACAGCTTGATCGGAATTTCATACTCGCCAACCGATTTGATGGGATCGGTCAGCGCGATCTTCCGCTTCTCAATCGTATAGCCTTGAGCTGCGAGCCCTTCAGCAACATCGGCAGAAGTAACGGATCCGAACAGCTGATCGTTTTCTCCGGCCTTGCGCGAGACGGTGAGCGTCACCGTGTTGAGCAGTTCCGCTAGCGTCTGCGCCGATTCCTTCTCTGTGGCTTCCTTCTTCGCGAAGGCAGCACGCATTTTCTCGAGTCGCTTCATGTTTCCGGGAGTGGCTTCCAGAGCGAACCTCCGCGGGAGCAGGAAATTGCGCGCATAGCCTTCCGCCACCGTTACAACCTGTCCCCGATTTCCAAGCTTTTCGACATCTTCCTGCAAAATGATTTGCATCTTCTTCAGCCCTCATCAGAATGTTCGGCTCTCGGCAGCCGTAAGGCGTGGTTCTTCGAAGGAAACTAAATCTCCGCGCCGAACGGCAACAGCGCGATGTTCTGTGCCCGCTTGATGGCTACGGTGAGCCATCGCTGGTGCCGTGCGCAGGTTCCCGTCATGCGGCGCGGAAGAATTTTGCCGCGCTCCTGAATGAATTGTCCAAGCACATCCGCTTTTTTGTAATCGATAAAATCGACCTTATCGACACAGAAGCGGCATACCTTTTTTCGCCGAACGTAATTGCGCCTGCCACGCTTCGGTCCCCCTGGGCCACCGGGTCGTCCACCAGGACCTCCTCCCCCTGGTCTAGGCGTTCCTGGACCCGCTGCTGGCGCGGGTGCCTGCTGCTGATTTGAATTCTCTTCTGCCATTTTCTCTCCCCTGAAATCCTGTCGGTCGAGTCGCGATTAAGACTGCGCCACGGCTTGCTCGCCGCCCGTCGTCGCAGGCGCCTTGCGCGGGCGCCGGGCCGCACGGCGTTCCCGATGCTGCTTCAACTTTGCTTGCCGTTTCAGTTCCTCGTCGAGCCGCACGGTCAAATACTTGATCACCGGATCGGACACTTTGAGCCGGCGCTCAAGCTCCTTCACTAGCTCGCCGTGATTTGTGCGAATGGTCATGTAGACGTAGTAGCCTTCGCGCAGCTTGTGAACGCGGTAGGCCATCCGCTTGCGCCCCCACTTCTCTGTCTTCTCAATTTTCGCTTGCTTGTCTGCCACGGCGTGCTCGAGTGCGGCAACGATCTTATCGATGTCCGCCTCGGGCGTGTCTGGCCGGCAAATGAAAATTAAATCGTAAATTCGTTCTTCCATAGGTCCCTCGTTTCCGCTTACTCCGAACCTTCTTCCGAACGCTGGACGCGACGGTTGTACCGGGCCATTGCCGCGCTCATGCCTTCGCTCAAGACCAATTCGATGGCGTCAGCTGCCTCGGCCGCCATCTGTTGCGCCGTGTCTCGCTCGGCGCCCTTCATCGGCCGCAGAACGTAATCTCGCAGTTCACCCCAAACCTTCTCCGGCCCAACACCCATCCGGATTCGGATGAACTCCGTGCCAACTGCCTGCACAACTGACTTCATCCCGTTGTGCGTTCCGGCGCTGCCACGCTCCCGAATGCGCAACATGCCCCAGGGCAAGTCAACTTCATCCACCAGGACGATCATCTCGGTCGGATCGCAGCCGTATTTCTCGATCAACATCCGCACGGAAACGCCGCTCAGATTCATCATCGTCTGCGGCTTGGCCAGAAGCACGGGATCCCCCACCATTTCGCCACGGCCGACGAGCGACTTTGCTTCCGGCCGCGTCACCCGAATTCCGGCGCGCGACGCCAGCGCATCGATCGCCAAAAAACCCATATTGTGCGGCGTTTCGGCATACTCCGCGCCAGGGTTCCCTAGGCCGACGATTAACCGCATCAGCGGCGCGCCCTTTTCCTGCGACCCGCTTGGCGGGTGCTCGCTCTTCCGTCCCAGAAATCCCGACAGGAATCTCGTCCTTTACTTCTCCTTGCCCTTCTTCTCCGGCTTTTCGGCCTTGGCGGAAGCGGCCTCTGCGCCTTCTTCTCCCTCGCCCTCTTCTTCCTTCTTGCCCTTCTTGATGACTTCGGGCTCCGCTGGGGCCGTTTCCGTCGCAACGGCAGCTTCGGCCGCTGCCGGCTCCTCTTCCTTCTTTAGCATGACAACGTGAGCAATCACACGCTGAGGATCGGTTACGAGTTTGATCTTATTCGGATCGAGCGGCAGGTCGCCCGCTCGCAACTGTTTCCCGATCAGCATCTCCGTCACATCCACTCGAATCTCTTCCGGAATATCGCTGGGCAAACACTCGATCTCCACCTCGCGCGTTACCGTTTCGAAGATGCCACCTTGCAGTTTGACTCCCTGCGGGTCGCCGAACGTGTGTACAGGCACTCGAACGCGCATGCGAACGTCCATTGCAATGCGAAACAGATCAGCATGCAGCAATGTTCCGCTCACTGGGTCAATCTGCCAGTCTTTCAGCATGGCCCGCTCTTCTTCACCGTTACCGACCTTTACCGTGAAAATCGTGTTGTGCCCGGATTCCGATCGCAGGATGCGGCCGAGCTGCTTGGCATTGATCGAGAGCACGAGCGGCTCTTTTTGTGCTCCATAGAGCACCGCCGGAATGTTTCCACCTTTGCGATTCCGACGCGCGGCATTCTTCCCGCGCTCCTCGCGAATCGATCCTTCTACCGTGTACGTTTCCATTTCCTTTTACCTGACCCTTCTCTGACTCTAGATGAACAACTCGCTGATCGAAGTTTCCTCGTGAATCGATTGAATCCCGCGCGCTAACAGCGGCGCTACGCTGAGTACTCTGATCTTGCTGAGCTTCTGCGCCGCCGGATTCAACGGAACAGAGTCGGTCACTACAACTTCCTCGATCGCGGATTTTTGAAGCCGGTCGACCGCCGGCCCCGACAGCACCGGATGCGTGCACGCCGCGAAAACCTTGGTCGCGCCGTGGTCGACCAGAGCTTCTGCTGTTTTCACCAACGTTCCGGCGGTATCGATGATGTCGTCGATGATCAGCGCCGGCCGGCCCTTCACGTCGCCGATCAAGTGCATTACCGCGCTCACGTTCACGTCAATCCGGCGTTTGTCGACGATCGCCAGAGGAGCATCCATCTTCTTACCGAAATATCGCGCGCGCTCGACCCCGCCTGCATCGGGCGAAACCACTGTCATCGGTCCGAGCCCCTTCTTTTGGAAATGCTCCACCAAAACAGGGGCGGCGAACAAATGGTCCACCGGAACATTGAAATAGCCCTGAATCTGCGGGGCGTGCAGATCAAGAGTTAGGGCTCGATTGGCACCCGCTATCTCGAGCAGATCGGCAACCAGCTTCGCCGAAATTGGCACGCGTGGTTTGTCTTTGCGATCCTGTCTCGCGTACGCGTAATACGGAATCACAGGCGTAATGCGTTGAGCCGATGCTCGCTTGAATGCGTCAATCATCAGCAGCAGTTGCATCAGGTGAAAATCCACCGGGCTGCTGCACGGCTGCACAACGAATACATCCGCCCCGCGCACGTTTTCCAGAATCTGATAGCGCGATTCGCCGTCTGAAAATTGCCCGTGCTCAGCCCGGCCGCGCTTTACTCCCACAAACTGGCAAATTGCGTCTGCCAGAGCAGGATTCGCCGTGCCGCAGAAAATCTTCAGCTTGTCGTGAGCCAAAATCCGCCCTCACGCCGAGGCAGGCAAGCCCATCGCCCGGCGATACTTTTCCCTGGTTAGTGTTTCGACGACAAACGTCGAATCTTCCGGAAAACTACGCGCGGCTCGGCGCGCCTGCGCTGGGTTTCGGAAAACTCCGAACACCGCCGAACCGCTACCCGCCAGCGCGGCTTCCGCTGCTCCTCGCTGGAGCAATCCGTCCCGAATCTCTTCGAGCCTCGGATAGCGACGGAAGACAGGCGCCTCAAAATCATTTGACACCTGCTCCGATCGACTCCAACACAGAGCGCAGAAACCCCACATATTAGTGGGTACCGTCCGTTTTGTCAATTCGGCGGAAACCCATTCGTAGGCATCTTTCGTGCGTACGCTGATGTCTCGCGGCGAAACAACAACGATCGCGCGGCACGGACCGTCCGGCAGCGGATAAATTTCATCTCCGCGATTTACACCCAGCGCGCATCCGCCAAACAGAAAAAACGGCACGTCGGCGCCAAGACTTGAGGCAATCTCGATCAAACGTTCCAGCTGCACCTTCTTACTGGTTAGCCGCAGCATACCGATCAGCGCGGCTGCGGCGTCGCTCGATCCTCCCCCCAACCCGCGGGCGACAGGAATGCGTTTTTCGAGCTGCGCCTTGATCCCGCCTTGAAAACCGGTCTCGCGACCGATTGCTTCGATAGCGCGATAGACAAGGTTCTCAGGCCCGGTCGGCAGTGCGTCGTCGCTTGTCTGGAGGTGGATTCCGGATTTTGTCGACTTCGCGAGGGTCAGCGTGTCATGCAGAGTGATCGTCTGAAAGATGGTGCGCAACTCGTGATGCCCGTCCGGACGCCGCCCCAGCACGCGCAGATCCCAATTGATTTTCGCGAACGCGGAAAGCCGCACTTTTTGCATGCGGCGAGATTACTGCGGCTTTGCCGTTTCGGGGGAGGTTTTCTGGGCGAGGCGCTTTTTCAGGCTCCTGAGTTGAGCATCGACCTTGTTGATTTGTTGCGGATCGTAATCGGCCGGCACTGCCTTCTGCCATTCAGAAAGTGCGCGCTCCAGCGTGTCCGCCGCCTGTTGGTTCTCGCCCAGCTTGATGTAGACGTCGCCCAGGTGGCTCAGAATCGTAGGATCGTCGCTATCGCGATCGACCGCTTTGTGTAAATATTCTTGCGCTTCCGCCAGCTTGTCTTGCTTGTAGTAAGCCCATCCCAAACTGTCCAGATAGGCTCCATTATTCGGTTCTTGCTTCACTGCTTTCTGGATCAACGAGGTTGCTTCGTCCAGCCGTACGCCGCGGTCCGCCAGCATGTAACCGTAATAGTTGAGCACCGGCGCGTTATTTGGATTCTGCTGAAGCACTTTCT
>Ga0335075_10003022_pt1 | contig 26898 bp, 23 predicted proteins | sample Lox_Sample_24_FD_206723 | JGI IMG/M metagenome (GOLD analysis project Ga0335075, IMG submission 206723) | Soil microbial communities from Loxahatchee National Wildlife Refuge, Florida, United States - Lox_Sample_2.4 | ecosystem: Environmental > Terrestrial > Soil > Wetlands | place: USA...
CTTCGCGATCATGCGAGCCGACGGGCGGCATCCCCGAGTTGCCCGGGCGCTGGTACCTGGCGTACACACCGCGGGTAGGGTCCGCATGGTCGCGCGGATTAATCGGCGCAAGGCGGCATGGACGGTCATGGCCGTCGGCATAATGCCGGTAGTCGGCGTAGGGGTGGCGAAATGGGCGGGTGCCGCGGATGCGCGACCGGCAGGACATTGCCTTAAAACAGGCCCTTTTCTCGTAGGCGCTAACGGTCAAACGTTTGAGGTTCGCACACTCCCGGTTGGCCCGGATCCGGCCATGCCGGCACATGCCCCGAAAAGGCACGGGTCGAAAAGCTAACGGGGCCTGAGCTTACGGCTGGTAGTGCGCCAAGATCTGCCGGGCCGTGGTGAGCAGTCGCGTCCGCACCGCGTCGGGCCACAGCACCTCGACGTCCCCGCCGAACCCGGCCAGCCGGTGCGCGGCGGCGATCTCGTGCTCGAACGACAGCGTGACCTCTCGCCATCCGCGCTCATCCGGTGGCGCCGCCGCGTCCAGCGCGTCCCGGATGACGTCACCGAAGACCTCGCCGAACGCCGCCAGCGCCCGCGGCGACGCCCGCAGCCGCACCTCGATGTGTGGTCGGCTGCCGGTGAAGGAGACCGACCACTTTTCCCAGAACGACGGGAGGCTGAACCCGCCGGGACGCTCGAATCTGTCGTCCTCCAGGTGCACCGAGGTGACCCGCGCGACGCGGAACACGCGCGGCTCCTCCGGGCCCGCGGCCGCGACGAGGTACCAGATGCCCGCCTTGTTCACGAGGCCCAGCGGGCCGACATCCCGCGGCGCGGCGGTCGCGCCGTCCTCGTGCCGGTAACCGAGCAGCAGCCGGCGGCGCTGCTTCAGCGCGGTGGCGAGCGTACGCAGGTGCGGGACCTCCTCGTCGCCGCGGAACCACCGGGGCATGTCCAGATGGACCAGCGCCGGTTCCGGGGGGCCGAGCCCCGCCGTCACGCCGATCTTCTGCCGCGCCGCGGCGAGGGCGTCCCCGAACCCCAGGTCGGCCAGCGCCCGGGGCACGCCGGTGATCAGCAGAGCCTCGGCCTCGTCGGGCGAAAGCCCGCGCAGCGGGAAGCGGTACCCCTGGAGGAGCGCACACCCGCCGTTCGGGCCTGGCTCGGCGATCACGGGAACGCCAGCGGCGCTCAGCGCGGCGAGATCGCGGTACACGGTGCGCACGGACACTTCGAGTTCGGCGGCGAGCGAGCGCGCGGGCATGCGGCCCCGTGCCTGCAGCAGGAGCACCAGCGAGACCAGGCGGTCGGCGCGCACGAGGAAAGCCTAGGGAATGCTGACAGCGGATGTCAGCGATAGGGCCGTACCGTGACCGCCATGATCACCTGGACAGAATCCGAAAGGCAGCAGCCGGCGCTGGCCGCGGCGGGGCGCGAGCATCTCTACCAGGTCGGCGTCGGCCTCGGGGGAGGTGTTCCCCGCGGGGCGTGACGGTGTGGAAAGCCTAGGCCGGCTCCATCCCGTAGCAGGCCATCAGCGCTCGTTCCGCGGCGGGATCGGGCGCGTCAGGCCGGTGAGCACGTGCCCTGCGCCGGGCGGCACGATCGCGTTGTCCGTCATGGTTTCATACGCTACTCAGCAAAAGACCGGTGCAGCCCGAATACCCGGCGCTCCCTGCCGATGGCCGCGTCCACGATCCGGTTCCGCCACGGCGTCGTCACCGCCGCGCGGTAGTCGTCCCGCTCGAATACCTCCATGCCCGCGACCTCGTGCAGCGACAGGTAAGCGGGACCGGTGCCGCTGGTCAGCCGGAACCGCCGGATGCGGCGCCAGCCAGGCACCGCGAGCAGCATCGGGATGTGCTCCTCGGTGTACCACGCGGCCAGGTCGTCCTCCATCCCGGCGGGGACGGACAGCGACACCGCAAGCACGACGGGCGGCGGCCCGGCCGACGCCGAACCGTCCTCACTGATCGGCTCGTAGACCCGGCGGTCCAGCGTCGCGAGCCGCGACATAATCGATTTCTCCCGGTCGCTGGCCGAGGCCGAGAGCGCCTTGTACTCCGGGCTGTCCATCACGCCGGCCCCCTTGTCCTGGGAGCACTGCACTTCGTAGTAGGCCAGCCACGGCGGCGAGAGTTCGTCGAGCGCGCGGAACCGGTAGCCGGCCGAGATGCCCGGCACGGTGAGCCGTGCCGGGCCATGCTCGTTGTCGTACCAGTCGTTGAATTCGGCCTCGGGGACGGGGCCAGGATCGGAGTACACGAACAGCAGACCGTCAGCCATACTCCGACCCTAGCCCCAGCCTCGGCGCCTTAGCCCACGGGCGCCGCCATCGGGTCGATCCCGGCGAGGTCCTCCCGCTTCACCCGGATCGTCGCAAGCGTGATGATCAGGCCGAGCGCCGCAATCCCCGCCGCCACGACGAAACCGTGCGAGAAGCCGTACGACAGCGCGTGGTCGGTCACCGCCTTCTGCGCCGCGGCCGCCTGCGCCTTCGACAGGTGAGCCGCTCCCGCGGACGCCGCGGACCGCAGGTTCGACGCGAACGCGCTCCACGCGACGGTCCCGAGCACCGCGAGCCCGATCGACCCGCCGACCTGCTGCCCCATGTTAAGCAGCGAGGACGCCACACCGGAGTCGCTGGCCGACACCTTCGCCAGCGCGATCAGCGACATCGGCACGAATATCAGCCCCATCCCGAGGGCCGCGACCATCATCGGGCCGAGCAGGCCGCTGACGTAGCTGCTGTGCTCGTTCAGCCGGGACAGCCAGAACATCCCGCCGGTCATGATCACCGCGCCGGTCATCATCAGCGGCCGGGCGCCGACCCGGGGCACCAGTTGCGACGCGATGCCGGAGGTGGCCATCACCACGGCCATCATCGGCAGGTACGCGAGCCCGGATTTCAGCGGGCTGTACCCCCACACGTCCTGCACGAAGATCGTGAGGAAGAAGAACATGCCGAACAGCGCGGTGCCGATGCACAGGCTGACCAGGTAGGACCCGGACCGGTCCCGGCTGCGCAGCACCCGGAACGGCATCAGCGCGTGCCTGCTGCGCGCCTCGATGACCACGAACGCCACAAGCAGCACCGCCGCGGCCACCAGCGACGCGATCACCTTGGTGTCACCCCAGTGGGACACCCCGTTCTCGGTGGTGGCGGCGTTGGACAGGCCGTACACCAGGGCGGCCACGCCGATGCTTCCGGTGATCGCACCCGGCAGGTCGAAGCGGCCCGATCGTCGCTCGGATTCGCCGAGCACACGCGGCGCGAGGAACGCGACGAGCAGGCCGATCGGCACGTTGACGAACAGCACCCACCGCCACGAGGCGTAGTTGACAAGCAGCCCGCCGACGATCAGCCCGATCGCGCCGCCTGCCACGCTCATCGAGGCGTATACCGCCATCGCCCGGTTCCGCGGCGGCCCCTCGGGGAACGTGACCGCGATCAGCGACAGCGCTGTCGGCGCGGCGAACGCGGCGCCGATGCCCTGGATCGCGCGGGCGGTGAGCAGCCAGGTCTGGTCGGTGGCGAACCCGCCGGCCAGTGAGGCCATGCTGAACAGTAGGATTCCGGCGATGAAGATCCGGCGGCGCCCCAGTAGGTCGCCGGATCGGCCGCCGAGCAGCAGCAGCCCGCCGAAGGCGAGCGTGTACGCGTTGACCACCCACTCCAGGTTGCTCCCGGAGAAGTGCAGCGCGTTCTGGATATGCGGCAGCGCGATGTTCACGATGCTCGCGTCGAGCACGACCATGAGCTGGGCCGTCGCGATGACGGCCAGCGCGAGGCCTAGCCGCCTGGGTGGCGCCGTCCCCCTTGGACGCGTATCGGCCGCTACGGCCTGCACGCCCCCCGTGTCGCGTGAGGTGGCTGACAAAGCATTCCCCTTCACCTGTTTTTGGGCATAGTTCACCCATGAACTGACTGCGATCTTTATTGCGAAAGCCGTTATTCAGAACGAGCGGTGGCTTCGCCCTCCGCGCGGGATCTGGCCGCTGCGACGGTCTTCCTTAGCAGGGTGAGGAAGCACTGCCGCTGCGTGTCATCGAGCCCGTAGCACCAGGGCATCCTGTCGGCGAACTCGTCCATCAGCCGCTTTTTCGCGGCGATGCCTTCCGGGGTGAGCACGAGGTTCTTGACCCTGCGGTCACGCTGGCTAGGCTCGCGCCTGACGAGCCCGTGCCGCTCCAGTGCGTCCGCGACGACCGTGATGAAGGACGCGTCGCAGCCCATTCGCTGCGCGAGTTCCTTCATCGGCAGTGCCCCGTCCAGCTTGAACAGGGCCAGCAGGTCGCTGGGTGCGACCCCGAAGTCGGCGGCCACCGAGTGGCTGATCACGCCGAGCTGCTTCGCTAGGTCGAAGAACGTCTCGAGAATGTTCTGGTTCAGCGAGGACGCGTCCGCCCGCGCGTTGCCAGGTTCCCGCACGTCCATGGTCAGTTCCCGTTCCTCTCCCGTTGATCTCCTGACAGTCTAAACAGTTGAGCAACTCAACTTATTCCGGCCCTCCGGTCCCGTTCGCCGCAACCGTGCGGTGGCCATCGGCGTCCTAAGGGCGTGCCCACTCATTCAGGACAAATGCGGCGCCGCGCGTTCCTCGGCATGGCCGCGGCTGGCGCCGTGTCGGCCTGCTCGGCGTCGCTCGCTGTTTCGCCCGTCGCCCGGTCCGCTGGATCCACGCCAGGCGACTGGGCCGCTCTGGCCCGTGACCTGTCTGGCAGCCTGGTACGGCCGGGTGAGGCCAGCTACACCGTGTCCCGCCAGCTGTTCGACCCGCGGTTCGACGGCATTCGCCCGGCGGGGATCGCCTACTGCCAGACCCCGCACGACGTCGCCACCTGCCTGGCGTTCGTGCGTAAGTTCCGTCTTCCGGTGGCGGCGCGCAGCGGCGGGCACAGCTACGCCGGCTGGTCGTCGACCAGCGGCCTGATCGTGGACATCTCCAGGATGGCGGGCGTGCGCGTTTCCGGCGACACGGCAACGGTAGGCGCCGGCACCCGGCTGATCGACCTATACAACGGCCTGGCCACCCAAGGCCGCGCGGTCCCCGGCGGGTCGTGCCCGGGCGTCGGCATCGCCGGGCTCGCGCTCGGCGGCGGCGTCGGCGTGATCGCCCGCGCCTACGGGCTGACCTGCGACAACCTCCAGTCCGTCCAGATGGTCACCGCGAACGGCAGCGTGCTTACCTGCGACGCCGAGGAGCACAAGGACCTGTTCTGGGCGTGCCGCGGCGGCGGCGGCGGCAACTTCGGCGTGGTCACCTCGTTCACCTTCACCGCGGTGCCCGCGCCGTCGCCCGTGCTGTTCTTCTTGTCCTGGCCATGGTCGCAGGCCGCCCAGGTGGTCGCCGCATGGCAGTCCTGGGCGCCGAACGCGCCGGACGCGCTGTGGTCGAACCTGCACCTGATCGCCACGCCCGGCGGCGCGGCCCCGACGGTCCAGGTCGGCGGCTGCTACCTGGGCAGCATCGACGGCGCGGCGAACCTGATCGACCAGCTGTACGCCAAGGTCGGCTCGCACGCGACCGGGTACTTCCTGAACCAGTTCTCCTACCTGAACGCGATGCTGCTCGAGGCGGGCTGCGCCACGAACGACGTGCAAGCCTGCCACCTGCCGTGGCAGGTGGCAGGCGGTCAGCTGAGCCGCCAGCCGCAGTACGCCAAGTCGGACTTCTTCACCAGGCCGCTGAGCGGCGCGGGGATCGGCACGCTGCTGCGCGGCATCGAGAACCTGCGCGGCGTGCCCGGCGCCGCGGGCGGGGTCGGGGGCATCGCCTTCGACGCGCTCGGCGGCGCGGTCAACCGGGTCGCGCCGGGCGTGACCGCCTTCGTGCACAGGAACGCGCTGTTCCTCGCCCAGTACACGACCAACTGGACCAACGGCGCGAGTGCCGCGGGCGTGGCCCGCCAGCACGCCTGGCTGCGCTCGTTCTGGTCCTCGATGCGGCCGTACGCCAGCGGCCAGGCGTACCAGAACTACATCGACCCCGACCTGACCACCTGGCGCCAGGCCTACTACGGCGCCAACTACCAGCGGCTGGCCGAGATCAAGGCGGCCTACGACCCCACTCGCCTGTTCACCTTCCCCCAGGCCATCTAGCTGCTACCGGGTGCTTGAGGCGGCCCAGATGTTGATGCCGGCCTCTACCGCATCGCTGTCGATCTTGGCGATTTCCTCGGGCGTGAACGTCGTCTTGCCGGCCGCCGCGAGGTTCTCCTCGAGCTGATGCACGCTGCTCGCGCCGATCAGCGCCGAAGTCACGCGCTCGTCCCGCAGCACCCAGGAAAGCGCCATCTGCGCGAGGGTCTGGCCGCGTGCCGCGGCGATCTCGTTCAGCGCGCGCACGTGCGCCAGGGTCTTGTCGGTTAGCTGGCCGCGGGAAAGCGATCCGTTCCGGCTGGCGCGCGAGCCCTCGGGTACCCCGTTCAGGTACTTGGTCGACAGCAGGCCCTGCGCCAGCGGGGAGAAAGCGATGCAGCCGACGCCCTCGGCGCCGAGCACGTCGAGCAGCCCGCCCTCGATCCAGCGGTTCAGCATCGAGTATGACGGCTGGTGGATCAGCAACGGCGTGCCGAGAGAGCGGAGGATCTGCAGAGCCTCCACCGTCCGTTCGGGAGAATAAGAAGAGATGCCCGCGTAGAGCGCCTTGCCCTGCCTGACCGCGGAGTCCAGCGCGCCCATCGTCTCTTCCAGCGGCGTGTCCGGGTCGAACCGGTGGCTGTAGAAGATGTCCACGTACTCCAGGCCCATCCGGCTCAGCGACTGGTCCAGGCTGGCCAGCAGGTACTTGCGTGAGCCCCACTCGCCGTAGGGGCCGGGCCACATGTCATAGCCGGCCTTGGTGGAGATGATCAGCTCGTCCCGGTACGGGCGGAAGTCCTCGCGCATGATCCGGCCGAAGTTGATCTCGGCGCCGCCGTACGGAGGTCCGTAGTTGTTGGCCAGGTCGAAGTGCGTGACGCCCAGATCGAAGGCCCGGCGAAGGATCGCGCGCTGCGTCGCCAGCGGCGATCCGTCGCCGAAGTTCTGCCAGAGCCCGAGGGAGACCTCGGGAAGCTTGATTCCGCTGCGCCCGCAGCGGCGGTAGGACGTCTGCTCATACCGGTCAAAGGCGGCGATGTAGGTCATAGCGCCTAGTCTTTCACGTGCCGTGCTGGCTACCCCCGTTGCCGCCCCTACGGGAACTGGGCGGTCGCCGCGGCCACGTTAAGTATGTTGCCCGCGGATTCGCCATTGGCGACTGTCACCGTCACGAAGCATGCCTTGTCCGGCGTGGGCAGCACCTCAAGCTGCGATCCGTAAATCGTTCCCTCGGTCGAGGAACTGAGCTGGTAGGAGGTCTCCGCTCCCGGCACGCCGCCGACCTGGATGTCCTTCTGGGTGAGGTGCGTCGCCCCCAGCTTCCCGAATTCGGCCGCCGAGGCCGACTTGAGAAGCGGAACACCGGCGGCTCCCACCTCGGTAACGCCTGAAACGGTGCAGTAGGCGTTGAGGTTGCGAGCGAAGCCCTGAGGGCTGTCCACGGCAGACTTGACATCGAAAACGACAACCGCGTGCAACTTCTGCAGTGACTCCATGTCCTGGACAAGCGTGGCCGCGCTGATGCCGCTCAGGTGAGCGTTGCGGGCGGCGCTTTCGATGGTTTCCTTGGCCAGGTTGGCCGCGGCCCAGGAGGCCGGGGCGGCCACCGAGATGCCCTGCGCCGCGCCGCCGACCCGCGTGTATCCCGCCGGGACGGTGCCGGGCGAACTCGACGCGGCAGGGCTGGCGGTGAGGCTGCCCGATATGGCGGCACCGGATGCCGATAGCGTGGCCGAGACCGCCGGTTTCGCCGTTCCAGGCGTGCTGCACGACGTTACGGCCACCCCGATACCGATAACGGTGAGTAGTGCCAGGCCCGCGACTCTTATGCGCATGTTTGCCGCCTTCCCCGTAATTGAGGCAAGCGTACCGGGTGGACCGTTCGGGGCGGGATCAGATGCGCCAGGTCGTAAACGCCGCCGGTTGCGCGAGCCGCGGGGGTTCGTTCGCCTCGCTAACGAGTCTGGTGCAATGATTCTGCTGGACCTGATGGGCATGGAAGCTGCTGAGGGAGAGGATCTCTGACATGTGTACCTACATCACGGAAAAGGTCGCGATCAGCGGCAGCGCCAAGGGGCCGTCCGGCTGGTTCCGGGTGACCGACGGCAGTGTGTACTTCGACCACCCGGTGCACGCACCGGAAGGGCACACGCTCAACATCGACTTTCTCGCCCCCGAGCAGGGACCGTCGGCGCGGGTCGCCGTCGAGCTGACCGCCCAGGCGGCGCGCGCCCTGGCGAAGGCGATCGAGGCGGTCCTTGAGCAGGTGCCGCCGGGCCTGGAGTAGGCGTCCGAGTTCAGATCTCACGACATTAGGAGAAATATCCAAATGTATGACGCAATGCTGGCCGAGACCGTCATGATCAGCGGTCACGAGGACCACATCATCGAGGCCTACTCGGCGAGGCCGATGTACGCCGGGCCGGTGGGCAGCGTGGTGGTGATCCACCACATGCCCGGCTACGACGAGTCAACCATGGAGATAACCCGGAAGTTCGCGGCCCATGGCTACAACGCCGTCATGCCGAACCTGTACTGGCGCGAGGCGCCGGGCGCCAGCCCGGACGACGCCGCGGCGACCGTCCGGGCCCGGGGCGGCGTCCCGGACGAGCGGCTGGTCGGGGACGTAGCCGGCGCGGCCGCCTACCTCAAGAGCCTCACCAACTCCAACGGGAAGGTCGGCGTGATCGGCTACTGCTCGGGTGGCCGCCAGTCGTTCCTCGCCGCCACCAGCCTGGACCTGGACGCGGCGGTGGACTGCTACGGCGCGTTCATCGTGGGCACCCCGCCGGAGGGGATGCCGCTGAAGGTCGGGCCGATCGTGGACCGGACGCCGCGGCTGTCCTGCCCGCTGCTCGGCCTGTTCGGCGCGGATGACAAGTACCCGTCGCCCGAGCACGTGGCCGAACTCGAGCGGGCGCTCAAGGCGGCCGGCAAGACCTACGAGTTCCACTCCTACGAGGGCGCCGGGCACGCGTTCTTCTCGGTGGACCGGCCGGCCTACCGGCCGGAGGCAGCGGTGGACGGCTGGCAGAAGGTCTTCGACTTCTTCGGGAAGTGCCTGGCGGCTTAGCGCCGCCCCGGAAGGCATGGCGTGACCCGGCCGGGATCACGCCATGCCTTCTGTAATCATGTGGCTACTCTCTGTTGTCATGCGTGAAATGTCAGTGGGGCGTGTCAGTATGCTCTTATGAAATTCACGGTCGAACGGGACGCGCTGGCGGAGGCGGTGACCTGGGTGGCGCGCGCGCTGCCCACCCGGCCGGTGATTCCAGTCCTGGCCGGGATGCTGCTGCACGCCCGAGACGGAGAGGAACTGACGCTCTCCTGCTTCGATTACGAGGTGTCGGCCAGGATCCGGGTTCCCGCCCAGGTGGCCGAGCCGGGGACGGTGCTGGTACCGGGCAGGCTGCTGCAGGAGATCACCCGGAGCCTGCCCGCGCTGCCCGTCGAGTTCGCGGATGATCCCGAAGGGATGAGCATCACCTGCGGCGAGGCGGCGTTCACGCTCGTCACGCTGCCGCTGGAGGAGTACCCGCGGTTGCCGGAACTCCCGCAGCTGGCCGGAACGGCGGACGGGGGCGTGCTCGCCACCGCGATCGGGCAGGTCGCCCCGGCCGCCAGCCGTGACGACACGCTGCCGATGCTGACCGCGGTGAGCCTCGAGCTCGCGGGCGAGACGATGACGCTCGCGGCCACGGACCGGTACCGGCTCGCCGTGCGCGACCTGGACTGGAGCCCCGCGCCCGGAGGGGCGGACCATGGCCAGATCGCGGTGCTTGTCCCGGCCCGGACGCTGGCCGACGCCGCGCGGCTGATGAGCCCCGGGGTGCCGGTGCGCGTCATGCTGCGAGACAGCGGCAGCGGAGACGGGGGCGACGCGATGATCGGTTTCGAGACTTGCCAGCGCCGCCTGACCACCCGGCTGCTGGCCGGCGAGTTCATCCGGTACCGGTCGAGGTTTCCCGAGGAGTTCGGCTGCACGGCCGAGCTGCCAGCCGAAGCCTTCGCCGAGGCCGTGCGCAGGGTGTCCCTCGTCGCCGAGCGCGGCACCCCGGTCCAGTTGTCTTTCGGGCCGGACCGGGTCACCGTCGGCGCGGCGTCACAGGGTCACGCGCGGGCCAGGGAGATCGTGCCCGCCGACTTCGCCGGGGACGAGCCGGTGATCGCGTTCAACCCGCACTACCTGCTGGACGGCGTCGTCGCGGCGATGGCGGACGTGTCCGGCTCTCCGCAGGTCAGGCTGCGGTTCACCACCGGGAGCAAGCCCGCGGTGATCACCCGGGGCGGGGGCGCGGGAAACGAATTCCGCTACCTGGTCGTGCCGCAGCGGCTCCAGCAGTGACCGGCTAGCGCACTGGCCGGGCCTAGCGCTGGCCGGGCATGAATGAGCCGGGGGGCTCGTGGTAGAAGCCGTGCCTGGCGAAGAGCAGCGCGGTGAACAGCCAGATCAGCATGGCCAGGATCAGCAGCGACAGGGCCGCGAACCGGCCGGCCCGGTCCGAGGGCGTGTCTTGGCTACCTCGCCGGTGCGGTGCCGCCGTCGCCGGGCGGGCCGCCGGCGTCACCGGTCGCAGCGACCGCCGGTAACCGGGGAGATCGGCCATCGTGCGGGAAAGCTGGCCGTGAGTCTTGGCCCTGAGCACCTCGTCCAGTCGTTCGTGCAGCTCATCCAGGCTGAGTCTGCCCGCAACGAAGTGCTCGCCGAGATCCGCTGCCGCGGCGTCGCGTTCTGCGTCCCCGATGCGCAGCATGTGCGATCCTACGGTTGGGAACGGCTCCCCTTCCTGGCCGGACAAGGGGGCGTAGTAACGCATCGCCATGTGGTTTCCCGTGCTTGCTCGGAAAGACTGATCCCTTCCACGATAAGTCGCCGTTGGCGGAAGAGGGAACCCGGGCACAAGAAACGGGGGCGCAGATTACCAGCGGCGACGCTGCGGCCTGCCGCCCCGCGCGCGCAGACGGCGCCCGAAAATCAGCCGCCGCAGCAGCGCAAGCCCCGCGAGCAGGAGCACCACGCCGATGGGCCGGCTGGGCCCGAGGCCGAACACATCCAGGGCGCCGAACAGCAGCAAGACGCTCATCGCGACGAACATCACAGCCGTTGCGCCGATCGCACGGCCTGCCCGCCGGCCGGCCCCCGTCCATCCCGGCCCCGAGTCGGCCTCCGTCCATCCCGGCCCGGTGCCGCCCGGCCGGGACCCGGCGCCGCCTGGCCAGGCTCCCGTGAACTGGGTGCCGCCCGGACGCGCGGAAGGCAGGTCGCGCATCAGCGCGTCCAGGTCGCCGCGTGTCTTAGCGGCAAGCGCCTTGTCTATGCGCTCGTTCAGTTCGTCGAGCGTGAGCCGCCCGCTCGCGTAGTGCTCCCGCAGTTCGGCCGCGGTCGCTTCCCGTTCGGCGTCACTGACTCGCATCTCGAATCCCGAAGCCATCGTGCCCTCCGTGCTGAAGCCGTAGTGGATTCCAAGATATATCGCGACCATGGGGCCGGCAAGTAATGCCGCCGCCGCGTTACCACGCTGGTCCTGTGTCAGTTGACAGACCCGGTATTCATATGTAAGTTCTGTCTGACAGGTGAAAGGAAGTGGAGGAGCGCTGACTAGTGAGGAGCTGCTCGCCGTGCTCACCGCTATCGCGCATCCGCTCCGGCTGCGCGTCATCGCGGAGCTTGCGGGCGGGCGCGTGCACGTCAGCGAGCTAGCGCGCCGGCTTGGCATGTCCAGGCCGCTGCTTTACATGCATCTGGACCGGCTGGAGAAAGCCGGCCTGGTGGCCGGAACCCTCGAACTGTCCGACGATGGCAAGGCGATGAAGTACTTCGAACTGGTCCCCTTCGAGCTGCGCGTCACAGCCGAGACGGTCGTTGACGCGCTCGCCGCGGACGATGGAAGCGAGACAGAGGCCCCCGAAGCGGAGGAGAGCTGACACATGACGGGAATACATCTGACAGGGGCACTGGCCTCCGCCGGCACGAATTTCACCCCGATCGGGGTCCTGGCGGCGATCTTCGTCCCAGTCTGCGCGGCGATTGCGGTGATCGTGTGGAACTACTACCGATTGCAACGACACCGCGCCGACGCGATCGCCATGGCCGCTTACCGCAAGCTGGCCGAGGAAGCGGTCGCGAACATGACCGAGATGCGCGCTGAGATGGCCAAGCTGGCCGAGCACGTCAGCGCGGTCGAGCAGCTCATGCGAGACGTCGGATGACCAGGCTCAGCCTGCGCCACAACCCGCTGGGCCTGCCTGGCCGCGTTCCCGCTGTTCAGCTACGTCGTGGTCGCGACCGCGCGGCTGCACGCCGTCATCGCCCGCGCGCTGCTCCGCCCGCCCCAGGATCCGCTAGCGGAGGCACGAGAAGTACTGCACCGTCCCGGCCCGCTCCGTGCGTTCATCCCGAACGGTCCACGCTGACTGCCCCGCCCGTGAGGGTCCAGCTCACGGGCGGGGACCACATCCGGCCATCCGTACCAGCCAACCGAAAGAGGCAACGATGGGACAGCCGCTCAGTTCAGTATCGCCAGAAACAGCCCTTCATGACGCCCTGCACGCCCTGGTCCTGACAGCGGGCGTGTCCACGCACGCTTCGGGCCGCACTGGCTCTGCCGCCGTCGGCCTGGTGGCGGCGATCTTCGTCCCGGTCTGCGCGGCGGCGGCACTGCTCATATGGGATCACCACCGCCTGGAGTGCCATCGCGCCGACGCGACCGCGATGGCCTGTTACCAGGAACTGGCCGCGGATGTTGCCACCAGCGCGGCCGCGCTGCGTGCGCAGCTGGCGATCCTCGTCGACCGTTGCCATGCGCTCGAGCGGCTCATGCGTGGTGTCGGATGAGCACCGCGCTCAGCCCGCGCCGCAACCCGGTCAGCCTGGCGCTGTCCCGGTCGCTCTGGGTCGGCATACGGTACATGTTCACGTACCTGTTCGTCGCCTGGGGCCTGTTCGCGGTCGCGCTGATCATCGTCGTCGGGGGCGGCCTGCTCAGCCTCACCCTCGTCGGGCTGCCGGTGCTGATCGCCGCGACCGCGCTGGTCAAGGGATGCGCGAACTTCGAGCGAGCCCGGCTGCGCGCCATCGATCCCGGGCCCGTCACAGGCGCCTACCGCGAGGTCGCTGGCTCACGCGCCGTGGCGAGGCTCAGGACCGCCTGGGGAGACCCCGCTATCTGGCGCGACATCGCGTACTTGTTCGGCATGCTTGCCCCGCTGTGGACGTTGGATCTCGGCGTCCTGACGATCTGGCTGACGCTCCTCGCCGGGATCACGCTGCCCGCCTGGTACTGGGCGCCGTGGCAGACCATCCACGGCATGCGGTACCACGGCTACCAGCTCGGCTACTTCCCCAACGGGCCGCACGGCCACCCCGGGTACGGCTTCTACATCGACACGCTGCCGAAGGCGCTGCTCGCCGCCGCCGTCTTCCTGATCTTGTTCCTGCTGTTCAACTACGTCGTGGTCGCGACGGCCAGGCTGCACGCGGCCGCCGCACGCGCGCTGCTCCGCCCGGCCGAAGACCCGCTGCGGGAGGCGAAGGAGGTGCTGCGCCGCCCCGGCCCGCTCAGCCCGTTCATACCGAACGGACACGGCTGACTGCCCCGCCCGTGAGGGTCCAGCTCACGGGCGGGGACCACATCCGGCCATCCGCACCAGCCAACCGAGAGAGGCAATGATGGGACAGTCGCACAGTTCAGTATTCCCTGAAACACTTCGTGATGACGAACGGCACCGCCGAAAGACCAGAGCGCCGGCCACCGAGCGCGTCGCCGGATGGAGCATCCGGCACCGCAAGACAGCGGTGTTCGGCTGGCTGCTCCTGGTCGCCGTCATCTTCATGGCGGGCCAGGCGTTCGGCTCGAAGAACCTAACGCAGAACGACGCCGGTCAGTCCGGGCAGGCCGAACGCGTCTTGGCCAAGGACGCACCCGGGCAGAACCAGGCGTCACAGGAAGCGGTGCTCATCCAGGCCCGCGTCAAAGGTGAGACGTACACCACCGATCCGGCGATGCGGCAGGCCGCGAGCCAGGTGGCGAGCGCCCTGGCCGCGCTGCACAGCGACGCCGCTGGCATCGGCAAGGTCCAGGTATCGAAGGACGGCAGCAGTGCCCTGGTCACGTTCGAGATCCCTGGCAACGTATCCAACGTGGAAGCGGCGGTGACCGCGGACCAGCGCGCGGTGGCCTCCGTGCAGGCTCGCTATCCGTCCCTGCGGATCGCGGAATCGGGCGACGCGAGCGTCGGCGAGGCGGTCAGCGCCGGGCTGAACTTCAGCAAGGCCGAGGAGACGTCCATCCCGATCACGCTGATCCTGTTGCTCGTCGTGTTCGGCGCCCTCGTCGCGGCGGGCATCCCTGTGCTGCTGGCGCTGACGGCGCTGACCGCGGCGATCGGGGTCCTCACGGCCGTCAGCCACGTGCTGCCGGTCAACGACGCCTCGTTCGAGGTCCTCGTGATCATCGGCATGGCCGTCGGCATCGACTACTCGCTGTTCTACCTGCGTCGCGAGCGGGAGGAACGCGCTCGCGGCCGGTCGCATGACGAGGCGCTCCGGATCGCGGCGCGGACGTCGGGCCGCACGATCTTTGTCTCCGGCCTGACGGTGATGGCCGCGATGGCCGGGCTGTTCCTCAGCGGGGTCGCCCAGTTCGAGGGCATAGCGGCCGGAACGATCGCCGTCATCGGGATGGCTGTCGCCGGCTCGCTGACCGTGCTCCCGGCCCTGCTGTCGTGGCTCGGGCCGAAGGCTGACGCCGGCCGGATCCCGTTCCTCGGCCGCAGGCGCGCCGTGGCACGCCCGTCACGCGCGTGGGGGGCGCTGGCCCGCGCCGTGGTCGCCAGGCCGCTCCTTTGGGGCGGCGTCGCGGTCGTCGCGATGCTCGCACTGGCCGCCCCGGCACTCACCATGCGCCTGGGCACCCCGGCCGTCGACGCGCCGAAGAGCTACCCCGTCGTCCAGACCATGGACGCGATCGAGCGGGCGTTCCCGCAGGCGCCCGCGCCGGCCGTGATCGTCGTAACGGGAACCGACGTCACGGGACCGAAGGTCGCGGCCGCGGTGGACGCGCTGCGTGCCCGGACGTCGCCGGACGGGCCAGTACGCGGACCGGTGACCGAGACGGCGATCGGCGGCGGGCGGGCGCTGGTCGTCGACGTGCAGCTCGCGGGGAACGGGAACGTGAACGTGCGCTTTGCCACCGGGGGAACGGACACGACAACCGGCCAGGCGCTGCTGACGCTGCGCGACCAGGTGCTGCCGCAGACGCTGGGCAAGGTGCCCGGGATCAGCTACGCGGTAACCGGGGACGCCGCCGGCCTGTACGACAACTCCAACGCGACGAACAGCGTACTTCCCGTCGTGTTCGCGTTCGTCGCGGTGCTGGCGTTCGTGCTGCTGCTGATCGCGTTCCGTTCTCTTGCCGTCCCGCTGGTCTCGATCGGCCTGAACCTGCTGTCGGTCGGCGCGGCCTACGGCCTGGTGACGCTGATCTTCCAGGACGGGCGGCTGCAGGGACCGTTGGACTACACGTCGTTCGGCGGGATCATCTACTGGGTGCCGCTGTTCATGTTCGTGTTCCTGTTCGGGATCAGCATGGACTACCACGTCTTCATCCTGAGCAGGATCCGTGAACTGTGGTCGCGCGGCGCCTCGCCGCGGGAGGCGATCACCGGGGGCATCGCCTCAAGCGCGGGCGTGGTCACGAGCGCCGCGGTGATCATGATGGCGGTGTTCTCGATCTTCGTCCCGATGCCCCTGATCGAACTGAAGATCATCGGCGTCGGCACGGCCGCCGCGATCGGTATCGACGCCACGGTCGTGCGCGGCGTCCTGGTCCCGGCCGCGCTGTCCCTGCTGGGTGACCGCGCCTGGGGCCGGAGGCGCCGCTCGCTCGCATCGGCGGCTTCAACGAGGGGGCTGTTCGAGAACCCGTTCCCGGCCAACAACCCCGGCACCTTACGTGAACGGCGTCCGGCCGGGCCAGGGGCTTCCCCGGCCCGGCCGGCTAACGCCAGGCAGCTAACGCAGCCAGGCCGTGCTGGCCGGGGGCAGGGCGCCGGCTTGCAACGGTTGGCTGGTGAGCAGGACGGACAGGCCGGGGGGCAAGGGGACCGGAGCGAATGAGAGGTTGGCGATGCACCGCATGCCGCCGCGGTCGAAATCGAGCACTCCCGCCGGGGCGGGCAGCCAGCTCAGTTCCTGGCCGCTGGTGAGCTGCTCCCGCCGGATTCGCAGCCCGGCCCGGTACAGCTCCAGCATCGAGGCCGGGTCACGGTCTTCCGCCTCGACGGTCAGCTCGCGCCATTCCTTGGGCTGGGGGAGCCATGGCGGCGCGGAGGCATGCGGCGGTGAGAAGCCGAACGGCGGCTCGGTCCCGCTCCACGGGAGCGGCACGCGGGCGCCGTCGCGGCCGGGGTCGGCTCCATGCGTGCGTCGCCAGATCGGGTCCTGGCGCTTCTCGTCGGGGATGTCATCCACCTCCCACAGCCCCAGTTCCTCGCCCTGGTAGATGTACACCGCGCCGGGCAGGGCCATGGTGAGCAGGGCGGCGGCGCGGGCCCGGCGAGTACCGAGTTCCAGGTCGACCGGCTGGCTGTGATCGCGGTTGTCCATGTCGAACGAGGTGTCGGCGCGGCCATAGCGGGACACATGCCGGTCCACGTCGTGGTTGGACAGCACCCAGGTGGGCGGGGCTGACTGAGCCAGCGTGTCGTCGATCACCGCGCGCAGCCTGGCCGCGTCCCACGGGCAGGTCAGGTACGGGAAGTTGAACACGGTGTGCAGCTCATCGGGCCTGGTGTACCTGGCCAAGAGCGCGGTGTCGGCCAGCCAGATCTCCCCGATCAGCACCCGGTCCCCATATTGGTCAGCACTGTAGGAGTCGGCGATGGCCCGCCAGGATCGGTAGATCTCGTGCACGTCGTCGCGGTCGACGTAGGGATGCGGTGCCGCGAGAGCGGCATCCAGGTCGGGCAGCGACGAATCCTTGGTCAGCATCGCCGCGGTGTCGATCCTGATGCCATCCACGCCGCGGTCGAACCAGAACCGCAGGATGTCCTCGAATTCGGCTCTGACCTCTGGATTCCCCCAGTTGAAATCGGGCTGCTCGGGGGCGAATATGTGCAGGTACCACTCGCCATCCCGGACCCGGGTCCAGGCGGGGCCGCCGAACCGGGACTGCCAGTTGTTCGGCGGCTGCCCGCCGCCGGGGCCGCGGCCGGGCCGGAACCAGAACCGCTCGCGTTCGGGTGAGCCCGGCGGCGCCGCGAGCGCGGCCTGAAACCACGGGTGCTGGTTGGAGCAGTGGTTCGGCACCAGGTCGATGATCGTGCGGATGCCGTGCCGGTGCGCCGCCGCGATGAGCGTGTCCGCTTCGGCGAGCGTGCCGAACCGCGGCGCGATATCGCGGTAGTCGGCCACGTCATAGCCGGCGTCGCTGAGCGGCGAGGGATACCACGGGGTGAACCAGATCGCGTCGATGCCGAGCTTGGCCAGATAGGGCAGCCTGGACTGGACGCCGGCTAGGTCGCCCACCCCGTCCGGGACGCCGTCCTCGCCGCCGTCGTCGGCAAAGCTCTGCACGTACAGCTCGTAAATAGCCGCGCTCTGCCACCACGAGCCACTTGCGTTGTCGTGCAAGTCATACCTACTTTCTGTGTCTGTGACTGTTGGCCTGGGGATCAGCCCCGGATGCCGCCTGACGTCAGGCCGGCCATGATGTTGCGCTGGAAGATCAGGAAGAAGATGATCGTCGGCACCGCCGCCATCGCGGACGCGGCGAGAATCAGGTTCTCCGGGGAGGTGGTGGCCTGGTAGATCCCGACATTCAGGGTTTCCCGTGTCGGGCTATAGCCGTTCTCGACCAGGAGTGGCCACAGGAAGTCCTTCCACACTGCGACAAACCCGAAGATCGACACCACGGCGAGAATCGGCCGGGAGATCGGGATCACGATCTGCAGCAGGGTGCGCAGTGGCGAGGCTCCGTCGACGGCGGCCGCGTCAAGCAGTTCACGGGGTATCGAGTCGAAGAACCGCTTCAGCAGGAAGATGTTGAACGCGTTCGCCACCGTGGGCAGCCAGATCGCCTCCGGCGTGCCGATGATGTTGATGTGGATGATCGGCAGGTCCGCCACGGTCAGGTACTGCGGGACCAGCAGCACGGTCGCCGGGATCATCAGCGTGGCAAGCATCATGGCGAAGATGACGTTGCCGAGCACAGGACGCAGCCGGGAGAGCGCATAGGCCGCGGCCACGTCGAAGACCAGCTGGAAGATCAGCGCGCCGGACGCGTAGTAGAACGTGTTGAGGAACAGCGAGCCCATGCTCAGCTGGTCCCATGCCTTCACGAAGTTACCCAGGTGGATGTGGTGCGGGTAGTACGTAGGCGGGTTGGCGATCGCCTCCAGGGTGGATTTCGTCCCGTCGGTGAACAGGAAGTACAGCGGGCCGATGAAGAGCAGCGTGCAGCCCATGACCACTACGGTGAGGACGATCCGGTAGATGATCCGGTTGTGCCCGCGATTCAGTTGCGCGGGTGAGATGAGCGAACGGGTGGACGCGCTGGTCTGCTGCCGACGGTCTCGCGCGCCGCGCAGGCTCGTGGCAAGGGAAGCCATATAACCTCCTCTCTCGGTTGAGCCACAGGTAGCCGCCGGAGAAAGCGGCGAGGACACACAGCAGCACCACGCCGAGCGCGGAGGCGGAATTGAAGTTGGCCGAGCCGCTCATCGCGAACGCGTACTGATAAATCAGGTAGACCAGCGTCTCGGTATTGTTGTTGACCCCTTGCCCGCCGGTCAGGATGAACGCTTCGATGAACATCTGCATCGTCGCGACGATCTGCAGCAGCAACAGCATGGACAGAATGAGCCTGGTCTGCGGGATCGTGATATGCCTGATCTTCTTGAATAGGCCCGCCCCGTCCAGCTCGGCCGCCTCGTACAGCTCGCCCGGGATGTTTTGCAGCGCGGCCAGGTAGATCAGCGTGGCGCCGCCCATGTTCATCCAGGTGGAGGCGATGACCACGGACATCATCGCCATGCTGATGAAGCCGGTGCCCGAGGACAGCGTCCACTGCGAGGTCGGCAGGTCAAGCGCGTGCAGGATGTGATTGAACAGCCCGTAGGTCGGGTCGTAGAAATACAGGAACAGCGTCAGCGCCGAGATGGGCGGCAGCATCACCGGCAGGTACACCAGGCAGCGCAGGTAGCCCTTGGCGTGCCGCATCTCGTTCAGCAGGATCGCGGTGAAGAACGGCAGCGCGTACCCGAAAATCAGGGCGAGGAAGGTGAACTCCACCGTGTTCCGCGCGGAGGTCCAGAATTGCGGATCGTCGAAGATGCGCCGGTAGTTCTGCAGGCCTACCCAGCTGGTTTCCGGCACGCCGGTCGCCAGGTTGAGGTGCTTGTACTGGAAGCTCATCACGATCTCCCGGATCATCGGATACCAGGAGAAGACCGCGAAGCACACCACGGCGCCGATCAGGAACGACCACGCCACGGCGTTGCGCTTCGCGCCGAGGATCACCTGTGAGCGGGGACGGCCGCCGCGGCCCCGCCCGTTTCCAGCGCGGCCCCGCCCGGCCCCGTCGCGGTTGCGCGCCGGGGCCGGGCGGAGGGTGGCACCGCCACCAGTGGCCATATCAGCCGCCATTGGCATCGTTCAAGACGGTATTGACGTTGGCCGTGGTCGTCTTCAGCAACTGCGGGATGTTGACGTTCGGATCGGTGAGCACGGCCAGCATCATCGGGTCCATCTCCTTGTACAGCGCTTGGTCGTCCACCGGCTGGCCATCCGGAGTCTCGGGCGTGTTGATGAATGACTTGTAGTAGGACTCGTTGATCGTCGTGTACTTGTCCAGCAGGGCCTGGTACTGCGTCTGCATGGAGCCCTGGAACAACTGCGGCTCGTCGAACCCGACCGGCAGGCCGTCAGCCTTGTTCCGTGCGAAGTTGAACTGGCCCGCGCCCAGGGTCAGGTCCTCGAAGTTGATCCACTTGAGGCCGGCCTCGATCTGAGCGGGGGTGTCCCGCTTGGCGAAGGCATAGAAGTTACCGCCGGAGAGCGTGCCCGCCGGGGTACCGCTGACGCTCGGCAGCGGGCCCATGCCGATGTCATTGATGTTGCCGCCGTCCTGCGGGACGATCACGCCGTAGATGTCGTCCGGCGCCGCGATGTACATGCCGAGCTTCCCGGCCGCGAACTGCTTCTGCAGCGTGCCCCACCCAAGGGCCTGGGTCGGGCTCATTGCCTTATCGACGAAGCGGAGGGTGTGCAGCGCCTCGAGCACCTGCTCGCCGGCCGTGTCGTCGAAGGACGCGGCGGTGCCCGCGGAGTTGGTGATAGCACCGCCGTTAGCGTCGATCTCGGAGGCGAAGTGCCAGCCGCCGTTGTTGTCGGCGCTGTAATCGCCGTAACCCCAGATGCCGTTGCCGAGCTTGGTGATCGCCGTGGCGTCCGTCTCGACCTGGGCCCAGGTGGTCGGTGGGTCATTTGGGTTGAGGCCGGCTTCGGTGAACAGCTGCCGGTTGTAGACCAGGCCCTGGGTGTAGTTGAAGTACGGAACCCCGTAGATCGTGCTGCCCGCGGTGACGGCCGCCTTCGCGCTCGGCACGATGCTATTCCAGGCCGGCACGTCGCCGTCCTTGATATACGAGGTGATGTCGGCGGCCTGGCCCGCGTCGAGCGCCGTGTCCAGGCTGCCGAAGTAGACGCCGTAGACGTTCGGCTCGGTGCCGGCGGCGAACTGCGCCGTCTGCGTCGCCGGGACGATGCACTGCGTCGCGTAAACGCTGTCGATAGTGATGTTCGGGTTCGCCTTCTCGAAGATGGCGACGTCTTCGTTCCATTCCTTGTACTGCGGTTGCTCAGAGGACGTTGGCGCGCAGTTGACGCTGATCGTCACGTGTCCGCCGCTGGATGCGGCGGTGGTACCTGGGGTGGAGCTGCTACCGGAGCACGCGGCGACGGTAGCGAGTCCGAGAGCCGCCACGGCGCTGACCCCGGCTGCCTTCCGATAGCGGAGCCGTCTGGAAGAGCGTCTGCCCATCGACCGATCCTTCCTGCAATGCTGCTGGATGTACGGATGTTACGTTTGTCGCTCGATCGGAAAATATCGATAGTTCAACATAGATTTTTCGCCAAGGTTTATGCAATATCTGGACGATAACTCGCAAGGACACAACTTCATTACAGTGACTTTGCCTGGGCCGAGACCTGCTGGTTTCCTTCACCGCTCGTGAGCGACCTTCGTTGGTGCTTGCGTCGCGGCTGTACCGACGAGGCCGACCATGCTGCCTCATGTGGGGACAGATGTGACCAGCTGCACGCAAGCGTTGCGTCAACGTGCCGTATCTTTGCAGCATGACAGGTACACCCTCCCGGCGGCTGGCCGATGTCGCCAAGAAGGTCGGGGTCAGCGAGGCGACAGTCAGCCGCGTGCTGAACGGCAAGGCCGGAGTCTCCGATACGACCAGGGAAGCCGTGCTGACCGCCTTGGACGTGCTCGGCTACGAGCGGCCCACCCAGCTGCGCGGCGAACGTGCCCGGCTGATCGGCCTCGTGCTGCCCGAGCTGCAGAACCCCATCTTCCCCGCGATCGCCGAGGTGGTCGGCGGCGCGCTCGCCCAGCGCGGCTTCACCCCCGTGCTTTGCACCCTGACCGCGGGCGGCTTGTCCGAGGCGGACTACGTCTCGATGCTGCTGGAGCAGCAGGCCTCGGGCGTGGTATTCGCCTCCGGGCACTATGTCTCGGAGACCGCGCCGCATGAGCACTACGACCTGCTGCACGAGCGCGGCGTTCCCGTGGTGGTGTTCAACGCCGTGATCGAGCGCCTCCACCTTCCGTGCGTGTCGACCGACGACGTGACCGCGGCCAGCCAGGCATTCGCCCACCTGGCCTCGCTTGGCCACCAGCGGATCGGCCTGGTCGTCGGCCCCGGAGACCACGGGCCGTCACTGCGCAAGCTCGCCTCGTTCACCTCGTCGGCCAAGGCGGCCGGTTTCCCTGTCGCACCCGTCGAGCACACCCTGTTCTCGCTGGAAGGCGGGCAGGCCGCGACCACGCGCCTGCTCCGGCACGGCGTCACCGGCGTGATCTGCGGCAGCGACGTGCTGGCCCTCGGCGCGATCCGCGCGGTACGGCGGGCGGGGCTATCGGTGCCCGCCGACGTGTCGGTGGTGGGTTATGACGACTCCGCGTTCATGAGCTGTATCGATCCGCCGCTGACCACGGTCCGCCAGCCGATCGAGGCGATGGGCAAGGCGGCCGTCGAGCTGCTGATCAGCCAGATCGAGAATGTGGCCGCCCACCCCGAGGAGCTGCTCTTCGAACCCGAGCTCGTAGTCCGCGGCTCCACCGGCCCTGTGCCGGCCCCGGCGGCCGCCGGGCCCGGCACAGGGGCTGAGCGTTAGCTGGCGTAGACGTCCAGTTCGGACATCTGCCCGGCGGGCCATCCGCTGTTAGCGGTGAAGGTGAGCATCAGGTACTGGGCGGTTGTCGCCGGGAAGCTGATCGTCACCGAGTTGGGCGATGGGCTGGTGAAGGAGTAGGTGGTCGCTGGCTCGATCGTGGTCCAGGTGGACCCGTTGGTGCTGCCCTGGATTTCTATGGTTTGCGTGCGGGACGGCCAGCTTGACAGCGGCGGCAAGGCGATCGTGATCTCGTCGATGCTGACCGGGTACTGCATGTTGGCCTGGAACCACTGGGGGAAGTCGCTGTCGGTGCTCTCCCAGTAGGTATCGGCGTTCCCGTCGACCGCGTTGGAGGGCACGTAGGTCTGCGTGTACCCGCTTGCGGTGACCGGCTGGTTGAGGGCCAGGTCGGTGCTTGTGGTGATGCCGGTCCCGGACAGGCCCACGGTCAGCGGGCTGCCGGGGGCGTTGGACGCGACCGACAAGGTGCCGGTGGCTGCGCCGGTAGCGGTGGGTGCGAACTGGACGCTGACGGTGCACGACGCGTCGGCGCCGAGCGAGGCGCCGCAGGTGCTGGTCTGCGTGAACGGGCCGCTGACCGCCAGCTGCGAGATCGAGACCGCGCTGCTGCCCGGGTTGGACACCGTCACCGTCTGCGCGGAGCTGTCCTGCCCGTCCAGCTCATAGCCGAACGACAGGCTCGACGGCGAGGCGGTCAGCGCGCTGGCGCTCGTCGAGCCGCCGGGGAAGACCTCGAACTCCGATAGCTGCGCCGCGTCCCAGCCGGTGTTGGCGGTGAAGCTCAGCTCCACGTACTGGGCGCTGGTGCCGGACGGCAGGCTGATCGTGACCGTGTTGCCTGTCGCAGGGTTGAACGTGTACCCGGCCGAGGCCACGATCTGGGTGAAGGCGGAATCGTTGTCCGAGCCGAGCACCGACAGCGTCTCGGTCCGGGTGCTCCATGCGGTCGACGGCGGCAGGTCCAGCGTGATCGACCCGATCGACTGCACCGACCCCAGGTTCACCGTGATCCACTGCGGGTACGCGTCGCCGTCATAGCTCTCCCAGTAGGTGCTGGTATTGCCGTCGTTGGCGTTAGACGGCGCGTAGGTCTCGTAGTAGCTGCTCGCCGTGATCGGCTGGTTCAGCGCGAGGTTGGTCGTCGACGTGACACCCGTTCCTGACAGGGCCACGGTAAGCGGGCTCTCTGGGGCGCTGCTGGCCACCGACAGCGTTCCGGTGAGAGCGCCGCCGCTGGTGGGAGCGAAGGTCACGTCCACTGTGCACGAGCCGCCAGCCGCGATCGAGCTGCCGCAGTTGCTGGTCTGGGTGAAGTCGCCGCTGACGCTGATCGAGGAGATCGACGCCGCGGAGCTGCCCGGGTTGGTCACCGTCACCGCCTGGGCGGAGCTGGTGGACCCCGAGTTCACGTCACCGAACGACAGGCTCGTCGGCGACGCGGTCAGCGCCCCCGGCGTGGCTGGCTCGGGGAAGGCGGTGAGCTGTGGGCTGAGGCTCCAGCCGGAGTTGCCGCTGCCGAGGTTGAACGTGAACGCGCCCGGCGTGGAGGTGCCGCTGTCGTAGCCGTCGTTGTACGTTCCGGCCACCCCGACGCCGCTCGCGGTCACGCCACTCACGCTCGCCGAGCCCGAGGTCTCGGCCTGCATGACGACCGTGCCGAGGTTCTCCACATTGACGTCGGAGATGTTGACGCCGGCGACCGTGTTGCCATCACCGTCACCGGAGACGAACTCGAACGCGCTGTACGGGCTATCCACGATCGCGCCGCCGCTGTAGTTGATCGTCACGCCGCTGAACGAATAATCGTAGGCGTCGAACTGGACGGCGCTCATCGGATGATCCCAGTTCGGGTTGTACGCGCCGGTCCGGATCAGGTAGTTCCCGGATACGGTGATGGTGCCGGACAGGGGTACGAAGCCGGGGGAGAGGAACTGCTCGTTGGAGATCGTCAGGCCGCTGCCGAGGGCGTTGCTGTCGGCGATCGTGTTGTTCTCGATGGTGTTGTCGGAGCCGCCGTAGTCGGCGATGCCGTTGGCCAGGGTCGGCGACTCGATGGTGTTGTTGCTGAACGTGATGCCGGAGTCCGCGGCCGGGTAGGACCAGATCGCCAGGCCGTCATCACCGGTGTCACGGAGGAAGTTATTCGTCACCGTGCAGTTGGTCGCGTTGCCGTTGAAGTTCAGCCCGTCAGCGTCGGTGGACAAGACGATGCTGTTCTCCACCGTGCAGTCGCTGTTGCCGTACTGCAGCCAGAAACCTACGTTGGTGTCCTGGATCCACAGTGAGTTGACCGTCCACCCGGTGCCGAGCGAGCCGTCGATCGCGTTTTCCGTACTGCTGTCGTTGCGGCCGACGGTGTTGCCCATGATCGCGAAGTTGCTGAGGTTGATGGTGCCGGAGTCGGCCGAGGTGTTGTCGATCATCTCGTTGGAGTCGATCACCGAGTACCAGTACCCGGCCCCTTCGATTGTCGCGCTGGTCACCGTCAGCGGCGAGCTGATCAGGTAGCTGCCCGGCGGGATCCACACCGACTCACCGGCTGAGCTCGCCGCGGAGATCGCCTCGTTGAACGCGGTGGTCGAGTTGTTCACGCCGGTGGGGTCGGCGCCGTAGCTGGTCACCGATACCGAGTTGGCGGGCTGGCTGAGCGCGGCGCCGACATCGAAGAAGTCCGCCACGTTGATGGTGTATGGCAGCGCGGTGTTGCCGGAGTTGACCTGGAAGGTCACCGTGCCGCCCGCCGGGACCGTCTGGCCGAGCATCATCCTGGCATCGTCATAGAACTTGTGCGTATCGCTGCCGGTGATGTCCGAGGTCGTGATGTAGCTGTACGCAGAGGTGAGGGACAGCTGCTGGCTCAGCTCGGTGCCGTCGACGTAGACCGACAGCGTGCCCGAGTCGCCCTGGGGCAGCGCGTAATGCAGGTCGAACGCGTTGGCCGGGCTGGTCAGCGTGAACGTCACGTACTGACCCTGCGCGGTAAGCTGCACGGCCTCGCGGCCGACCGCCTCGGACGGCAAGGTGCCCTGGGTGAACGAGGGGCCGATGACGGAGCCGTTGGTGGTCGCGTTCACCGCGTCGTACTCGGTGAAGGGAACGCTGGCCCCTACGCCACTCGGCACGTCGAATGGCGACTGGGCCCAGTAGGGCGGTGTGCCCGGGCTGGTCTGGGCGTACGCGGGGGTCGCGTTCAGCGCGGGAAGAGCGGTGCCGGCGAGTGCGGCGAGGGCGGCCACGACAACCGCCGCGAACCGGCCGTGCCGCCGGGCTGCGCGGTGGCTGCTGCTGGTTCGCAGCCACCGGCAGGTGAATGAGCGCGTTGATCTGCTCTGCTTATGGTCGTTCATGTGGTTAGCGTTTCTGTGTGCGAGGCCTACGGGAGAGGTCAGTCAGCTCGAATTAGCTGGGTTCGAATCGGGGACTGGCACCGGCAGGCGCCTGCTCGCGATAGGTACGCGGGCATGGCGGTGCCATGCAGGGCGACAGGAGGGTCGCCTGCCGCCAGAGTTCTGCAGGGTGGATGGTGGCCGCCGCACGAGGGCGGCGGATGGCTGCTGCCGCGGCTGGCACTGAGGGATGGACAGTTCTCTACATATTTCCGCAAGAATTTTACTTTGTAAAGAAATCTAGGAATTTTTTAGGTCAAGAAGCACGAGGGCAGCACAGGCTGAGCCCGCAGCCTGCGGCGATAAGTGCCGTGAATCCTGGTGTTCCTGGTCTGGAAGGACCACGGCTGTGGCTGCAAAAATTTATTCGACTTTTCTTGCAAAAATACGACCAGATCATGCAAGCTGACCGCGCCCGGGGGCCGCCTTCGCCGCGCCGTGTCGCCCGCGGCCGCGAACCTCGCCGCTCACGGTAACTCGCCCCGGCCGCGTCCTGCTGGCGAGCCTTACCGGCCACGCTTTGGCGGCTGGTTAGAGCCAGCCTTTCTCGCGGGCGGCGACGCCGGCCTGGAAGCGGCTGGTGACGCCCAGGTCGCTCATGAGCTGGCGCATCCGGCGCTGCGTGGTCCGCATCGACCACGACAGCGAGCGGGCGATCGAGGCGTCGGTCAGGCCGGCGGCGAGCATGGACAGGAGGGTGGCCGTCTCCGCATCCGGCGGCCCCGGCACGGCCTGGCCCGCCGCGCCGTCCGTTCCGGGAATCGGGGTGGCCCTCGCCCACTCGGCTTCGAAGAGGGCGATCAACGCGTCCAGGATGGGTGATTTGTGGATGACGAACGTCGTGTCGAGCGAGCGGGAGGTGACCGCCGCCGGGATCAGCGCGAGCTGATCGTCGGAGATGAGCATCTTGATCGGCAGCTCCTGCCTGGTCCGGGCCTGCTCACCCGCCGCGGAGCTGAGGAGTATGTCGCCGCACATCCGGCCAGGGACCGCGAGCGCCCCGGCGTCGTAGA
>Ga0335075_10003023_pt1 | contig 26898 bp, 21 predicted proteins | sample Lox_Sample_24_FD_206723 | JGI IMG/M metagenome (GOLD analysis project Ga0335075, IMG submission 206723) | Soil microbial communities from Loxahatchee National Wildlife Refuge, Florida, United States - Lox_Sample_2.4 | ecosystem: Environmental > Terrestrial > Soil > Wetlands | place: USA...
CTGGCTCGTCACGATGGTGCTGATGATCCCGACCACGGTGTACGTGCACCTGCGGCTGCCGCGGCTGCGCAGGCTGCTCGAGACGATCACGATCCTGCCGATCGTCATACCGCCGGTCGTGCTGATCATCGGCGTGCTTCAGGTCATGCCGCTGTCGCTGCGGTCCACCGTGTGGCTGCTCCCCATCGAGTACGTGGTGCTGGCGATGCCGTTCGCCTACCGGGCGCTGGACGCCGGCCTGCGGTCAATCGACGTCAAGACGCTGACCGAGGCCTCGGGCAACCTCGGTGCCGGGCCGTTCACGACGATGTGGCGGGTCCTGCTGCCGAACATGCGGACGGCGCTGCTCTCGGCCACGATCTTGATCGTCGCGCTTGTCCTCGGCGAGTTCACCATGGCCAGCCTCGACCTGCAGACGACCCTCCCGGTCTGGATCGTGCTGTTCGACCAGGAGAACGCGCAGATCTCGGTCGCCGCGTCGATCTTCGCCCTGCTCGTGACCTGGATCTTCCTGATGCTGATCACGGTGGTCGCCACCCGCCAGTCCCGCCGTACCGGCGGCGGCGAGGTGACGCTCTTCTCCGTGGCCCCCCGCGAGACGATCGGAAACTAATGTCGACTAACGAGATAACGGGGAACGAGACGGTGCCGAACGAGACGGGCGTCAACGAGGCCGGGGCGGTCAAGCCCGGCGGCGGCGTCGCGGGCAGCGTCGCGACGGCCGGCGGCAGCGGTGGCACCAGCGTGTCGCTGCGCAACCTCACCCGCGCCTTCGGCGCGACGAAGGCACTGGACGAGATGTCGCTTGAGATCGCGCCGGGCGAGCTTGTCGCGCTGCTCGGCCCGTCCGGCTGCGGGAAGACGACCGCGCTGCGCATCGTCGCCGGCTTCGAGTACGCCGACGCCGGCGAGGTGCTGATCGACGGCAGGGACATCTCGGGGGTGCCGGCGTCCAAGCGGGACATGGGCATGGTCTTCCAGTCCTACTCACTGTTCCCGAACATGAGCGCGCTCGACAACGTGGCCTTCGGGCTGCGGATGCGCAAGGTCGGCGGCGCCGACCGGCGCAAGCGGGCCGCCGAGCTGCTCGACATGGTCGGCCTTGCCGCCCAGGCCAGGCAGTTCCCGCACCAGCTGTCCGGCGGCCAGCAGCAGCGCGTCGCCCTCGCCCGCGCGCTGGCGGTCGAGCCGCGGGTGCTGCTGCTCGACGAGCCGCTGTCCGCCCTCGACGCGAAGGTCCGGCTCCAGCTCCGCGAGCAGATCAGGACCCTGCAGCAGCGCCTGGGCACCACCGCCCTGTTCGTCACGCACGACCAGGAGGAGGCGCTGTCGATGGCCGACCGGGTCGGCGTCATGCGGGCCGGGCGGCTCGAGCAGGTCGCCGAGCCCGCCGAGCTGTACTCCCGTCCGGCGACCGCGTTCGTCGCCGAGTTCGTCGGGACGATGAACCGGCTGCCCGCCGAGCTCGGCGGCGGCGGCGCGGTCGCGACCGTGCTCGGCGTCACGGTGCCGACCCAGGAAGGCGCGCCCGCCTCCGGGCCGGTCGACGCCCTCGTCCGCCCGGAGAACCTGACCGTCGAGGTCGCCGAGGGCGGGAACGGCATCGTGACGAACCGCACCTTCCTCGGCGCGGTCACCCGGGTGGCGGTGCGCCTTTCCGGTGACATCGAGGTCTCGGTCGACGTCTCGTCGGGCGTCGCGCTCGAGATGGTCCCGGGCATCGCCGTGCGGGTGAGCCTGCCCGCCGCGCCCGTGCTCGTCGCGCCGCGCTAGGGGTGGCAACCGGAGCGGGGCGGGGCCCGGTCCCCGCCCCGCTCCCGGCCTCCAGCCCCGGATTTTTCGCCCGTCGGGCGATATGCGCCCCGCGCGGGCCCGCGCGTAGCCCGCACTCGGCACGCGACCGGCCGGCACGGGCACGCGACCGGCCGGCACGGGCACGCGACCGGTCCCCGCCCGCCACGCGCAGCCCACACCCGGCACGCGACCAGTCCGACAAGCCCGACATTTGACCATATCCGCGCTGAGGATCGGGCGGTAAATTCCGTTTATCGGGTAAATTAAGTTCGTCATGTAAATAAAGCACTCGCCACAAGAGCTTTTCCTTCATGATAAAAAAAGTTTTCACGTTGTACGGAATTTACACGTTAATCACGCGCGGACAAGTCGGTCATAGTGTGGCGTTTCGCCTGGTTCGTGCCCCGGGGCGGGCGCCTGGCCGCCACCGCGGGCATGCCGCCGCCGGCCCGGCACGCGGTATTCCGTGCGATTAGCGGCTGGATTACGCCGCACCATATCGTTGACTTCGCCCGCGCGCTGAAGCCGGAGTCCGGGCGCCGTGCGCCTGTGCCCGCTAGGCGCACGGGCGGCCTTGAGCCGTGCGAATAAGGCGGAATCAAGCGGCGGATCTTTCTTGCGGTGTGCGTGAGGCGGGGCGAGGCCCGGTTTGCCGCCACGACCTGGCGAGGGGCGGGGCGCGGCTGGGTGCGCGCGATCGTCGGCCGCCGCCGCGACCTGGCGAGGGGCGGGCCGCGGCTGGGTGCGCGATTGCCGGCCGCCGCCACGTCCTGGCGGGCGGCGGGGCGCGGGTGGGTGGAACATGAACCCGTTCAGACGATGACTGAAGTTCTTGATCTTGATCTTCAGACATCGTCCGAACGGGGGCCCCGTTGCCCGCGGCGGCGGCCCGCTTGTTAGCTGACGCCGTCGATGGGCCACCACGGGCCCGGCTGCCAGTCCAGGCCCGCCCACGTCGCGCGCGCGTCAGCGAACGGGTCCGTCGCCGTCCGCGGGCCGGCCGCGGCGAAGATCATCGCGCCGCGGTCGCCCGCCTTGTACGCGGGCCAGCCGGGGTCGCCGGCCGTCGCGAACGCCCCCCAGGCCGCGTGCAGGGCCGCCGACGCGCCTTCGCCGCCCTGCCAGATGCCGCCCGCGTCGCTGCCGTGCGCGCCGTGCAGCAGGTGCGCGTACCTGGCGAACTCCGGGTCCTCGTCCTCGGTCACGCCGGTGTAGGGCCCGTCGTACCGCGACCGCCAGACCGGGGCGTGCGCGGCGTGGGCGTCGGCGAGGCGCTCGGTGCGGATGACGTAGCGCTCGTCGGTCATCACCGTCACGCCGCGCAGCGTGTCCTGGTCGAGGTCCGGGTGCGCGGCCGCGTAGCCCGCCAGCATCGCCGCCGCCCGCTGCTCGCCGAAGTAACCGGCGAGCACCCGGCCCGCCTGGGCGGCGGCCCGCGGGTCCATCAGCTGGTAGAGGGCGGTCTCGCGGGAGCAGGTCTGCAGCAGCAGCGGCACCCGCGCCCCGGCGCCGTCCGCGATCGCGGCCAGCGGCGCGACGGTCAGCGCGGCCCCGTCGACGGACGGCCGCCAGACCCAGGTGGAGGCCGGCGACGCCGCGACGGCGAGCTGCGCCGCCAGGATGTCGGCCGCGGGGACGGCCCGGATCCGCTCCGGCGGGGCGCCGAGCGCGCGGAAGTACCGTGCGGTGAGGTCGCGGGCCTGCCCCGGGCTCTTGACGTGGTCGCCGCCGCTTGACTCCGCGGCGCGCGCGAAGAGCCCGCGCGCGAGCGGTGACGCCAGGAGGTTGGTGACCGACTTGCCGCCGGCCGACAGCCCGTAGACCGTGACCTGCTCCGGGTCGCCGCCGAAGGCCGCGATGTTCTCCCGCACCCAGCGCAGCGCCGCGACCTGGTCGTGCAGGCCGAGCGCGCCGGTCGGGTGCTCGCCGGGGACGTCGAGGAAGCCGAGCGCGCCGAGCCGGTAGTTGAACGTCACGACGACGAGGCCGTGGCTCCGCGCGAACGCCGTGCCGTCCTCCGCCTGGTCCGGGCCGTGCCCGAACTCGAACCCGCCGCCGTGGATCCACGCCAGCACGGGGCGGCCCGCCGCCCCCGCGGGAGCGGTCACGTTCAGGTACAGGCAGTCCTCGTCCGTCGGTGGCAGCGGCGCCTGCGGCGCACCGGGCTCCTGCGGCTGGAGCGAGCGGTTACCGTACGCCAGGGCGTCCCGCACCCCGGTCCACGGCCGCGGCGCCGCGGGCGGGCGCAGCCGCAGCTCACCGACCGGCGGCGCTGCGTAGGGGATGCCCCGCCAGGCCAGGACGCCGTCGGCGATCTCGGCCCCGCGCAGCTTCCCGTACGCGGTCTCGACCACGGTCATGAAATCCTCCAGCACGTGAACCGGCTATGCGCGACAAATCACCGTCAAGTCTGGGTGATACGGGGCCGGACCGCCAGCCCTCTGCCCGCCCGGCGGTGGCCACCGCGCGTTCACCTCGGGCACGTAGGATCGCGCCCGCACGGGTGCCTGAGGACCGAGGGGAAGCGCATGTCCGCGATCACGTCGCCGGTGGACCGGCTGGCCGAGCTGTTCACGTCGGCGGGTGCCGCCGACTACCTGGGCGAGCCGGTGACCGTCGCGCAGCACCTGCTGCAGGCCGGGGCGCTCGCGGCGGCCGCCGGCGCGCCGGACGCCCTCGTCGGTGCGGCGCTGCTGCACGACACGGGCCACCTGCGCGGCGCCGACCCGCTGGCGGAGCAGGACGAGCTGAGCGGCCGTGAGCTGATGGCGGGCGCCGACAACGATCACGGCGAGCGCGGCGCCGCGTGGCTTGGCCGGTGGTTTCCCGCGGCCGTCACCGAGCCGGTGCGGCTGCACGTGGCGGCCAAGCGCTACCTGTGCGCCACGGAGCCCGGCTACTTCGGGCTGTTGTCGCCCGCCTCGGTCTACACCCTGTCCCTCCAGGGCGGCCCGATGACCGGCGCCGAGGCGGCCGCGTTCGCGGCGGGCCCGCACGCCGCCGACGCGGTCGCCGTGCGCCGCTGGGACGACGCCGCGAAGGACCCGGCCGCGGACGTGCCCGGGTTCGACTGGTACCGGCCCTTGCTCAGCGGCCTGCTGCTCGCCGGGTAACCGGCCCGGCCCGGGGTCTCCGCCGCGCCCTTGTGCAGGCCCCGCTGCCTCTCACCGGATTCGGATAACAGCAAGAAGCCGTGACGCCTGCGGCACGTGAGAGGCGTTAATGTCGATATGTCGATGGCCGCGGCGCCGGCGCGGACGGAACCCGGCCGCGGTCAGGCCGCGCCCGTATGATTAGTTGTAGTAACACAATTACCTTTAACTGGGGGTGCCCGCTGCCTGAGCTGAGCCGCCAGCGCCGCTACCTGGTGCTGGCCATCTGCTGCATGAGCCTGTTCCTCGTCGGCATGGACGCGACGATCATCAACGTGGCGCTGCCGTCGATCGGGCGGGACTTCCACGCGCCCGTCTCCGGGCTCCAGTGGACGGTGGACGCCTACCTGCTGGTGGTCGCCAGCCTGCTGATGCTGTCGGGTTCCGTCGGCGACCGGGCGGGCCGCCGCACGGTGTTCCAGGTCGGCCTGGTGCTGTTCACCCTGGGCTCCCTGGCCTGCTCGCTGGCCCCGAGCCTCGGCTGGCTGGTCGCGTTCCGCGCGCTGCAGGCCGTCGGCGGGTCGATGCTCAACCCGGTCGCGATGGCGATCGTGACCAACACGTTCACCGACCCCGCCGAGCGGGCGAAGGCGATCGGCCTGTGGGGCTCGGTCTTCGGCCTGTCGATCGCGCTCGGCCCGGTCATCGGCGGTGCGCTCGTCGACTCCGTCGGCTGGCGCGGCGTCTTCTGGGTCAACATCCCGGTCGGCGTCGCCGCCATCGCGCTGACCGCCAGGTACGTGCCCGAGTCGCGGGCCGCCGTGAAGCGGCGGCTCGACCCGCTCGGCCAGGTCCTCGTCATCGTCGCGCTCGTCGCGCTCAGCTACGGGATCATCGAGGGCCCGGACGCCGGCTGGTCCGCCGCGCCGATCGTCGCGTGCTTCGCCGTCGCCGTCGCCGCGGTCGCGGCCCTGATCGGCTGGTCCCGCCGGGTCGCGCAGCCGCTGATCGACCTGCGGTTCTTTCGCTCCCTGCCGTTCTCAGGGGCGGCGGTGACCGCGATCACGGCCATGTGCGCGTTCTCCGGCTTCCTCTTCCTAATGACGCTGTACCTGCAGGAGGTCCGCGGCTACAGCGCGCTGACCGCGGGGCTTTTCCTCGTGCCGATGGCGCTGGTCATGGCCTGCTCCGCGCCGCTGTGCGGCCGGGTGATCGCCGCCCGCGGCACCAGGGTGCCGCTGCTGGTCGCCGGGGCCGGCATCGCGGCGGGCGGCCTCCTGCTCACCTTCCTCACCGCCACGTCACCGGTCTGGTACGTGCTGCTGTCCTGCGTGGTCCTCGGCGCCGGCATGGGCTGGGTCAACGCGCCGGTCACCAACAACGCGGTCGCGGGCATGCCGCGGGCCAGGGCGGGTACGGCGTCGGGGATCGCCTCGACCAGCAGGCAGGTCGGCTCGTCGCTCGGCGTCGCCGTCACCGGGTCGGTCCTGGCCGCGGGCCTGCACGGCGCCTCACTGGCCACCGGGTTCGCGGCCGCCACGCGGCCCGCCTGGTGGATCGTGGCCGCGATGGGCGCGTGCGTCCTGGTGGTCACGGTGATCACCAGCGGGCGCACCGGGCGGGCGAGCGCGACGCGGGCCGCCGAGATCATCGAGCGCGCCGACCGCGCGACCCACGATCCCGCCGTGCGGGCGGCGTGACGGCCCCCCGCACCGGCGGCCGTGGTGGCCCCGGCGTCTGGAACACGGAGAGTAAGGAGACAGGGCGATCGAAACGACCCTCGCCCAGGATGTGACCATCCCGGAAGGGCCAGCGGGCCGCCGACGGCGTCTTGTGATCCTGCTGATTTGCAGCTCGTCGCTGTTCATCACGTACCTTGACTCAACAATTTTGAACGTCGCGCTGCCGACGCTGCAAAAGGACCTGCACGCCTCCATCGCCGGGCTGCAGTGGGTTTCCGACGCCTACCTGCTCGTCGTGGCGTCCCTGCTGATGCTGACCGGGTCGACCGCCGACCGCCTCGGCCGCAAGCGGCTGTTCCTCGTCGGCCTGGCCGGGTTCAGCATCGGCTCGCTGCTGTGCTCCCTGGCGCCGAACACCGGGTCGCTCGTCGCGCTGCGCATGCTCCAGGGCCTCGGCGGCTCCATGCTCACCCCGATCTCCCTGTCGATCGTGCGGAACACGTTCCACGACCAGAAGGAGCGGGCGCAGGCCCTCGGCATCTGGTCGGGGATCTTCGGCGTGGCCGCGGCCTGCGGGCCCGTCGTGGGCGGCCTGCTGGTCAGCTCGGTCGGCTGGCGGAGCATCTTCTGGGTGAACGTGCCGATCGGCGCCGCCATGATCGCCGCGACCCTCCGGTACGTTCCTGAGTCCAGGGCGCCGAGGCCGCGGCGGGTCGACGTTCCCGGCCAGCTGCTGATGATCGTGTTCCTCGGCTCACTGACCTACGCGGTCATCCAGGGCCCGGATTCCGGCTGGTCCGCGGCGCCGATCCTCGCGCTGTTCGCGGTCGCCGCGGCCAGCCTGGCGGCCTTTGTGTACGTCGAGCGGCGACGCCCCGAGCCGCTGCTCGAGCCGCGGTTCTTCCGCTCGCGCCCGTTCACCGGCGCCAGCCTCATCGCCGTGCTCGCGTTCATCGTCCTTGGCGGGTTCCTGTTCGTGATCACCCTCTACCTGCAGCAGGTGCGCGGCGACTCCCCGCTGCGCGCCGGGCTGTCGCTCCTTCCCGCGATGATCGTGATGGCGCTCGCCGCCCCGGTCGCCGGGCAGGTCACCGGCCGCCACGGCCCGCGTATCCCGCTGGTCGCCAGCGGGGTGCTGATCGCGGCCGGCATGGGCGCGCTGCTCGGGCTCGCCCCCGGGACGTCCTTCGCCTGGATCTGCGTCGCCCTCGCGGTCACCGGCGCGGGCCTGGGCCTGGTGAACCCGCCGATCACCAACACCGGCGTGTCGGGCATGCCGCCCGCGCAGGCCGGCGTCGCCTCGGCGGTGATCTCCGCGACCCGCCAGTTCGGCTCGGTCCTCGGCGTCGCCGTCATGGGCGACCTGGTCACCACCGGCGTCACCGACGGGATGGCCCGCGGCGAGACGCACGCGGTCGCCCTGACGGCCGCCACCCACGGTGCCTGGGCCGTGGCTCTGGCGTGCGGCGTGGTCATCGCCGTGACCGGCTACCTGACGACCACCGCTCGCGCGCACGCGAGCGCGGCTGCCATCGCCGCGGCCCCGGCCGCCGAGGTGCGGTAGCCACGGGGGTTCGGCATAATCCAGAGCTAGGTCTTCTGGCCGAACGCCCGGGGCAATCTCCCGCCGGTGCGACAATGACCCCGTACCGGGCCGCCGACCGCGGAGCACTGCATGGAGTCATCGGAGATCGAGGCATTCCTCGCCCTGGCCGAGGAGCTGCACTTCGGCCGGACCGCCGGCCGGCTGCGCCTGTCGCAATCCCGGGTAAGCCGGCTGATCGCGACGCTGGAACGGAAGGTAGGCGGCCCGCTGTTCGTGCGGACCAGCCGCCAGGTGACGCTCACGCCGCTGGGCAAGCGGCTCCGGGACCGGCTTGAGCCAGCGTGGACCGAGGTGCTGGCGTCATTCGCGGAAACCCGGGATTACGCCAGGGGCACCGGCGGCACGTTGCGGCTGGGCTGGCCTGCCAGCGCAAGCGGCCCCAGGCTCAGGCTGCTGACGGAAAGGTTCAGGCGAAGTTTCCCCGAGTGCGAGCTGGTCATCCATGATGTGCCGATGATGGACATCTACGGCTCGCTGCGCCAGGGGGAGATCGATGTTCTGGCCTACTGGCTGGCGGGGGAGGAGCCGGGCCTGACGACGGGACCGGTGGTCGAATACCGGGCCCGGGTACTCGCGGTCAGCCGCCGGCACCGGCTGGCGGACCGGGAATCAGTGTCTGCCGAGGAACTGGCCGATGAGAACACGCTCGACGGGCCACCGTCCACCCCGGTGGCGGTGCGGGACGCGATGTGGCCGCCTGCCACCCCGTCGGGCCGCCCGGTTCCGCGCCTAGGCCCCTGCCGGAGCACGGAAGAGGTGGCTGCCCTGGTCGCCAGCGGGCGGATCGTCCACCCGACCGTGGAGGGTAACCCGGTTTGCTCCCGGGAGGATATCCGGCTGCTGCCGTTCGAAGACCTGCCGCCGCTGCCGCTCGGCCTGATCTGGCGGACCGCGGACGAGAACGCCCGGATTCGGGCTCTCGCCGATGTCGCCCGCCAGATCGGGCTGTTACCAGGGGATTCGCCCCGTGCCTGTGCGTGGATTTCAGGGACCAGGACTGCGAATCACGGACGCGTCGATGACATGCATCGGCCGGTAACGGGCGGGTCAGCGTGCGGGCGGGTAGCGGTCCAGGATCGCGGTGCTCAGTGCTGGCCCGGATGTGCCGAGCCGCGACAGGATCGAGGGCACGAGCCCTGCGCCGGTGGCGAGGATGCCCAGTGCGAGGTGCTCGACGTCCGCCTGGGCGGCGCGCCGGGCCGCCGCCTCGCGGCGGGCGGCCACGAGGGCCTGGCTGACGCCGGGGCCGTGCGGCAGGAAGACCCCGGCCCGCGCGGCGCCGGAGCGGCGGCGCGGGCTGAGCCGGCCCGGGCCCCGGTGAACGTCCCTGGCGGCTCGCGCGAGGGCCGCCCGGCCGAAGGCCGCCTCGGTCGCGGCGCGCACCGCGTCGATGTCTATCCCGGCCGTGGCCAGCGCGTCCCGGTCCAGGTCGCCGAACAGGCCGGCCCCGGAAAGGCGGACGATCTCCGCCTCGACGCGCCCTGGCGTGACGCCGTGCCCGCGCAGGACGGCGCCGGCCGGCTGGCCGGCGGCGGCCAGCGCGAGCAGGTAGTGCTCCCCGCCGAGGTAGGGGTGCCCGAGCCGGGCGGCGTGCTCATACGCCAGGACCGAGATGGCGCCGGCCTCCCTGGTCATGATGTGCCCGCTCACGGTTGCCCTCCGGCCCGCCTGCCGTGCTTGCGGTGCACGGTCTGCCTGGTCACGCCGAGCCGCTCGGCGATCTGCTGCCAGGACCACCCGAGCCTGCGGGCGTTGTCGACCTGGAGGATCTCCAGCCGCTCGGTGAGTACCCGCAGGGCGGCCACCGAGCGAAGGCCGACGTCGGGGTCGGTGCTGGCGGCATCGTCGGCGATGTCGCGCACGGGTTCCATGACGTCAGCTTATGCTGACGGCAGGGACGTGTCAACATATGCTGACGGGCTTGACGCGGGACTCGGTCCGGCCTGCGCCGGCCGCGGATGTCAAGATGGCGGCGACGGCTCCGACCACCAGGCGAAGGGCCCGCCGGGCTCGCCAACCACGAGGAGTACGACATGCAGTTCCTGATCAGCCTGCACATCAACCCCGCCGTCCTCGACGCGCTGACCGACGAGGAGAAGGCGGCGATCGGCGAAGGCCACGGCCGGTTCATCCAGGCGCTGAAGCAGTCCGGTGAGCTGGTCACCACCCGGGCCCTCGTCGACCCGTCCCAGGCCGCCGTGGTGACCGTGCGCAACGGCCAGCCGGTCGTCACCGACGGCCCCTTCCTTGAGGCCAAGGAGCACCTCGGCGGCTTCTACCTGATCGACTGCGAGGACAAGGACCGGGCGATCGAGCTTGCCGCTCAGATACCGGACGCCGCGATCGAGGGACTTGGCGTCGAGGTGCGTCAGGTGATGTTCGCCGACGGGCTGCTTGAGGCATGACCAGGCCGGCGCTCGAGGACCTGCTGCGCGAGCTCGCGCCGCAGGTCCTCGGCACGCTGGTCCGCCGCCACGGCCGGTTCGAGGACTGCGAGGACGCGGTGCAGGAGGCCGTGATCGCCGCCACCGTGCAGTGGCCGGCCGAGGGAGTGCCCGCCAACCCGCGCGGCTGGCTGGCCACCGTGGCCTCGCGGCGGCTCATCGACCGGGTGCGCAGCGAGCACGCGCGCCGCGAGCGGGAGTCGGCCGCGGCCACCGCCGAGGTGGCGCCCGAGTCCGTACCCGACACCGACGACACGCTGGTCCTGCTGTTCCTGTGCTGCCACCCGACGCTGACCGCGGCGTCGCAGACGGCCCTGACGCTGCGCGCGGTCGGCGGCCTGACCACGGCCGAGATCGCCTGCGCGTTCCTGGTGCCCGAGGCCACGATGGCGGCCAGGATCAGCCGGGCCAAGCAGCGCGTCAAGGCCGCGGGCGGCTCGTTCAGCCTGCCCGGCCCGGCCGAGCGGGATGTGCGGCTGCGGGTCGTCTTGCACGTGCTCTACCTGATATTCAACGAGGGCTACGCCGCGTCCTCCGGCCGCGAGCTGCACCGCCCCGACCTCGCGCGCGAGGCGATCCGGCTGGCCAGGATGGTGCACGCGCAGCTGCCCGGCGACGGCGAGGTGACGGGGCTGCTCGCGCTGATGCTGCTGACCCACGCCCGCCGCGAGGCGCGCACGACGGCGGCCGGCGACGTCGTGCCGCTTGCGGAGCAGGACCGCGCGCGGTGGGACCGCGCGCTGATCGACGAGGGCATGGAGCTGGTCAAGGCGTCGCTTGCGGGCCCGGCGCTCGGGCCTTACCAGCTGCAGGCCGCCATCGCCGCCACGCACGCCGACGCGGCCACGGCCGCGGAGACCAACTGGCCGCAGGTATACGCGCTTTACCTGATCCTGGAGCGGATCGCGCCCAACCCGATGGTCAGGCTCAACCGGGCGGTCGCGCTCGCCGAGACGCAGGGCCCGCGGGCCGGGCTGGCGCTGCTGGCCACCCTGGACGGCGACGGCCGGATGGCCGGGCATCACCTGCTGCTGTCGGTGCGGGCGCACCTGCTTGAGCGGGCCGGCGACGCGGCCGGCGCGTACGACCACTACCGGCGGGCCGCGCGGGCCACCGCCAGCCTCGCCGAGCAGCGCTACCTGGAGTCCAGGGCCAGCCGGGTCAGGTCACAGGCGGCTCAGCCAAGCGGGACGCCCGGCTCCGCGTAGGAGAAGATCTTTTCCGCGCGCAGCAGCAGCCACACCCGGGCCCAGTCGCCTGGCCGGCCGCGGAAGTCGGCGGGCGCCGCTTCCGGCCCGACCGCCTCCGCGGGGCCCTCGATGAGCACCGCGACGTGCTCGTCGTCATCCCCCTCGGTCACGGTCAGCGCCAGCCACGGGTGCGCGCGCACGTTTCGCTCGCGAGCCGAGCCCGCCACCGTCGGCAGCCAGAATTCCGTGCCGCGGCGGTAAAACAGCGAGGGAGCGGCGTGCGGGCGGCCGTCCGCACGGGCGGAGCTGACCACGGCGTAGGACCGCCGGTCCAGGTAGCGCGCGAGCTGAGCCTGGGTCAGCCGCCGCTCCGGCGGGTAGGCCCTGGCGGTCGCGGCGCTTGCCCCGGCGAATGACCGGTCCTGGACGGCGCCAAGCTCGTCGTCCACGGCTAGCCCTCGAACTCCGCGAGCAGGCGCGCCTCCTCGTCCGGGTCGAGCCCCTCCTTCTCCGGGCCGCCGCGGCCCAGGTCCCAGGCGAGGGTGTCGCGGATCGTCTCCGTGATGGCGCGGCAGTTCAGGCCCGCGCCGACCGCGTGGGAGGAGTCGACGTCGTTGAACGCCTCGTAGCCGGGCTCGCCGACCCACAGCGGCACGCCACCGCCCGGGTTGACGCCGGCCGCCACCAGGCGGTCGGTGGGGACCCAGGTCAGCTCGGCATCGCTGTAGGTCGCCGTCCGGCACAGGTCGAGGAGTATTCCGAACGGACGCGGCGCTCCTGTCAGGTTGTACACGCCGCCGCGGTCGCGGTGGACGCCGTCAAGCAGGAACGCCGCCAGGTCGCGCACGTCGATCACCTGGGTCAGGTCGCCGGCGTCGCCGGGGGCGAGCACCCGGCCGCCGCGCGCGATCCGCCTGGGCCAGTAGGGGAACCGGTCGGTCGGGTCGTGCGGGCCGCTGATCAGCCCCGGGCGTCCGATCAGCGCCCGCTCGCCGTAGGCCTCCCTGATGACCGCCTCGCACAGCGCCTTGTTCGCTCCGTAATTCTCCAGCGGGTCAGTCACGTCCGGCTTGAGCTCGGCGAGCGGCGCGTCCTCACGCTGCGCTTCGGTCGTGGACTGGGAGGCGTAGACCGACACGGTCGAGACGAACACGTACCGCCCGACCCGGTCCTTGAGCGCCCCGGCGGACAGCCGGGCCGCCGCCGGCTCGTAGCACGCGACGTCGATGACGGCGTCGAACTCCCGCCGGCCAAGGGGGAAGAGGTCCTCGGTCCGGTCGCCGATCACCGTCTCCACCCCGGGGAAGAGTCCGCGGTTCGTGATGCCCCGGTTGTACATGGTGACGGTGTCGCCGCGCCCGAGCGCGGCCTCGACGATGGCACGGCCCACGAAGCGGGTGCCGCCGAGAACTAGGATTCGCACCCGCCCATGCTGTCACCCCGCGGGGCCGGCGGCGGGCGATTAACCCGCAAACTTCGCACACGAGGTAAAGAACGCACGTGGTTCCCACGAGCACCGCGGTTGCCACCGTCGCGACCGCCGCCCCTGTCGCCGCCGCGGCGCGCGGGAGCGCGGCGGCGACGGCGGCGGTGCTACCTAGAACTTGCCCCACAGGCTGACGTCGTCCGGGTCGATGAACCCGGGGATCGTCCAGCCGTCGAGGTCGTACTCGGCCATGCACTGCTCGGCCAGGCCGGTGAACCGCTTGGCGTCGCCGCTGGCGAGGGCGCTGGACAGGACCATCCGCCTGGTGTCCTCCGCGTTGCCCGCGTAGTTCCGCTCGTACAGCTCGTGGCGGCCGCCGAACTCGCTGCCCAGGGCGTCCCACAGCAGCTTCATCACCTTGGCGCGGTCGATGGCGGTGTAGCCGTCGGAGCCGCGCAGGTACTGGTCGAGGAAGCCGCGCATCTGCGGGTTCTTGAAGTCGGCGGCGTTGGAGTTGAGGTAGATCAGGCTGGACCCGACCGTGTGCTCGATGATCTCCTTGACCCGGCCGTAGATCACCGGCCCGAGCATCGGCACGGCGAGCGTGTAGGCGCAGTTCGGCTGGACGCTGCCGTCGCTCCACGGCTCGCAGCCCTCGATCATCCCGTCGGTGAGCCCCCAGATGACGTTGCGCCAGGCGATGACCTCGCCGACGTTCGCCTGCACGCGCGGCGTCTTCTTGTTGCCCGCCGCCTCGGTGGCCTTGATCAGCAGGCCGGCGATGAAGTCGAGCTTGACCCCGAGCCGCAGCAGTCCCTGGAACATCGCCCGGTTCGTGAACCCAGACCGCGCCATGAATCCGTTGGCCGCGTCCACGTCGTAGGCGAGGACGTTCTCCCAGGGAATCAGCGCCCGGTCGAAGATCAGGATCGAGTCGTTCTCATCCAGCCTGGACGACAGCGGGTAGTCGAACGGGCTGCCCGTCGCGGCGGCCACCAGCTCATAGGAGGCCCGGGCCAGCAGCCGGACGCCGGGGGTGCCCATGTCGGTGATGAAGATCGGCGCGAACCGCTTGTCCTTCAGCGGCAGCCCGGCGTGCGCGATGAACGTCTGGTGGGTGAGCGCCGAGGCGGTCGCCACCACCTTGGCCCCGCTGACCACCAGGCCGTTGTCGGTCTCCTCCTCGACGTGCACGCAGATGTCGGCGACCTCGTCGGCCGGGCGGCTGCGGTCGATCGGCGGGTGCACCAGGGCGTGGTTCATGAACAGGACGCGCTCCTGCGCGCGGGTGTACCAGCGGCGCGCGTTGTCCTGGTAAGGCGCGTAGAAGTCCGCGTTGGCGCCGAGCGTGGCGAGGAAGGCGGCCTTGTAGTCGGGGGTCCGGCCCATGAAGCCGTAGACCAGGCGCTGCCAGCCGACAATGGCGTCCCGCGCCGCGCGCAGGTCATCGCCGCTGCGGGGCGCCTTGAAGAAGGGGTGGGTGAAACCGCCGTTGCCGGTGTCCGTGGGGGACGTCATGGTGGCCTGGCCGTCCGGGTCGTGCAGGGCGTCGTACAGCCGGGCGACCGACCGGGCGCTATTGCGGAAGGCGGGGTGCGCGGTAATGTCCCGGACACGCTCGCCGTATATCCAGACCTCGCGACCGTCGCGCAGGCTCTCCAAGTACTCCTCGCCCGTAAACGGCAAGGTCACGGGGGCGCTGCCGTCGGCTGGGCCGGCGGGTGTGATGTCAATGGCAGTCATAGGGTTCCGCTCTCAATCGTCAGGCCGTGGAAACGGGGACGCGGTGCGGCGACGCGGCGCGCGTCGCCCGCACCGCGTCGGCCTTGTCCCGAATAACCAGACGAACCTAGTGCACATTTGTGGCGGGCTCCATCATTTTCGCGTCTTGGGGCGTTTCGTCGGGCTTTGTCAATAAGTAGTCGTCAGCCCTTGGCATGCTGATAACAGCAAGAAGCTCGGCGGGGCGGCCGCCTGGCCTGGCCGTTGGCGGGCCGGGTGGCGAGTCAGGAGGCGGGCCGGGACGCGGCGTTGGGAGGTCGATTACTTTTCGTGACATTGGCGCCAACGAAGTGATCTTGAGTTGAGGGTCCCCTGGGTACTGTGTCTCATACTGGGGGGACAGATGATCGTCACCATCGTGGGGGCCGGTCGGCTCGCGGAAGGCGTCGCGGTACGGGCTTTGGCGGGCGGCCACCGGCTGCGGGTCGTCGACAGCGAGCCGGGCAAGGCCGACGCGCTCGCCGCGGGCCTGGCCGTGCGGGGCCCGCGGAGCGGGCTGGCGACAGGCTCGATTTCGTCACTAAGCGTAGCAACGGTGGGGGAGGCGATCGCGGGCGCGGACGTGGTGGTGCTGGCGCTGCCGTACCCGGAGGGACGCGCCGTGGCGCGGGAGCAGGGGGCGGCCCTCTCTGGCGTGACGGTCGTCGACACGTGCAACCCTGTCGATTTCTCGACTTTTGACTCGCTGCTGACCAGCCCGGGGATGTCGGCGGCGGAGGAGATCGCGGCCGCCAACCCCGCCGCGCGGGTCGTGAAGGCGTTCAACACGACGTTCGCGTCGACGCTGGTCGCCGGCTGGGTCGGCGGGCTGCCGCTCGACGTGTTCCTTGCCGGGGATCACGCTTACGCTAAGGCCCAGGTCGCCCGGCTGGTCAGCGACGGCGGCATGCGCCCGGTCGACACCGGGCCGCTGCGCCGGGCGAGGGAGCTTGAGGCCTTCCAGTTGCTGCACATGACCTTGCAGGGACCGCTCGGCCTCGACTGGGCCAGCGCGGTCAAGCTGCTGCCCTGACGCCGGCGGTCGACCGCCCGTGGCCATGTGGCCGGCACCATCCTGGCCAGGCAACTCATGGCGGCCCGGTCCGCGCGGGGGAGGCCCGCAGGCGGCGAGCTACCCTGAAAGTGATGACCGAGCGCAAGCCACCGCAGATGAAGTTCAACACGTGGATCGACCAGCAGATAGCCGACGCCGAGCGCCGCGGGGTGTTCGATGACTTGCCGGGCAAGGGCAAGCCGCTTAACATCAAGCCGGGCGCGCCCGACGGGGACTACGGGCAGGCGTGGCTGCGCGACTACGCGCACCGCGAGGGCGTGCCCGCCGAGGAGATGCTGCCGACCCCGCTGCGGCTGCGGCGGGAAATAGAGCGGCTGGCGGAGACCGCGGGGGAGTTCCGCTCGGAGGCGGAGGTCCGCGAGGCGGCCGCCGACCTCAACCGGCGCATCGTCGAGTGGCGGCGCATCCCGCTCGGCCCGCCCATCCACGTCCGCCTGGTGAACGCCGACGACCTCGTCGCGCGCTGGCGCGCCGCCCAGGCGGCCCGCGCGGCGGCCGGCCGCGAGGCCCGCGCCGTCCCGGCGCCGCGCGCGGAGCCGCGACCGCCGCGGGCGGGCCGCCCGCGCTGGCTCCGGCGGCGCGATCACCGCTAGGCTCCGGCGGCGCGATCACCGCTAGGCTCCGGCGGCGCGATCACCGCTAGGGTCCGCGCGCCCGCCGTGGCCGGCCCGGACCGTACCGGCGCGGCAGGCACGCGCGGCCCGGCCGTACCGTCCGCCCTGATAACAGCAAGAGGCGGACCGCAGGGCTTGGCTCGCCATCAGATAACAGCAAGAAGCGCGCACAGGCCGGGGATGATGGATCGTTGAGCACGCCATGGGGTGTTCAACGATCCACTATCCGCACGGCTCGCCATCCCGGGCGGCGCCGAGTGGGATAACAGCAAGAAGCGCCTTGCGCGGTCCCAGCCGAATCAGATAACAGCAAGAAGCGGGCGACGCCCGCCGTGGACGCTCCAGGCGCCGGGGCAAACGAGAGATAACAGCAAGAAGCGCGCGGCGCGCGCCGGGCCGTCAAGCGCCCGGCGGGCGCCGGGCCGTCACCGCCCGGCGCGCGCCGGGCCGTGACCGCTTCGCGCCGGGCCGTCAGCCAGGGAGCCGGACGCCGCCCTCGGGGTTCCCGTCCAGGGTGGCCTCGCCGTGCGGTGCGTCGCCCGAGTCGATGTGCCGCAGCACGCCGAGGCCCGGGTCGTTGGTCAGCACCCGCTCGAGCTTCGCCGCCGCGAGCGGCGTGCCGTCCGCCACGGACACCTGGCCGGCGTGCAGCGACCGGCCGATGCCGACACCGCCGCCGTGGTGGAACGACACCCACGTCGCACCCGACGCGGTCGACGTCAGGGCGTTGAGTACCGGCCAGTCGGCGATCGCGTCGGAGCCGTCGGCCATCGACTCGGTCTCCCGGTAGGGCGAGGCGACCGACCCGGCGTCCAGGTGGTCGCGGCCGATCACGATGGGCGCCGCCACCTCACCGGAGGCGACGAGTTCGTTGAACGCCAGCCCGGCGGTGTCCCGCTCGCCGTAGCCAAGCCAGCAGATGCGGGCGGGCAGCCCCTGGAACGCGACCCGTTCCTGTGCCGCCCTGATCCACTGGCCCAGGTGCTCGTTGTCCGGGAACAACGTGAGCACCGCCTCGTCGGTCGCGCGGATGTCGGCCGGGTCGCCGGACAGCGCCGCCCAGCGGAACGGCCCCTTCCCCTCGGCGAACAGCGGCCGGATGTACGCGGGGACGAAGCCGGGGAACGCGAACGCCCGCCCGTACCCGCCGAGCCGCGCCTCGTCCCTGATCGAGTTGCCGTAGTCGAAGACCTCGGCCCCGGCGTCCATGAACCCCACCATGGCTTCCACGTGCTTGGCCATGGACTGCCTGGCCCGGTCGGTGAACTCGGCCGGCTTCTTGTCCGAGTAGTCGTGCCAGTCGTCGAGGGAGACGTCCTCCGGCAGGTAGGACAGCGGGTCGTGGGCCGAGGTCTGGTCGGTGACGATGTCGACGGGGACGCCGCGGCGCAGCAGTTCCGGCAGCAGGGTCGCGCAGTTGCCGGCCAGCCCGACCGACAGCGCCCGCCGGTCGCGCCTGGCCGCCAGGCACAGCCGCAGCGCGTCGCCGAGCCCGTCGGCGACGACGTCCAGGTACCGGGTCTCGACGCGCCGGGCGAGCCGGGCCTGGTCCACGTCGATGACGAGGCACACACCCCCGTTCATGGTCACCGCCAGCGGCTGCGCGCCGCCCATCCCGCCGCACCCGCCGGTCACGGTCAGCGTCCCGGCGAGGGTGCCGCCGAACCGCTTCGCCGCCACGGCCGCGAACGTCTCGTAGGTGCCCTGCAGGATGCCCTGGGTGCCGATGTAGATCCACGAGCCGGCGGTCATCTGCCCGTACATGGTCAGCCCGGCCGCCTCGAGGCGGCGGAACTCGGGCCAGTTCGCCCAGTCGCCCACCAGGTTGGAGTTGGCGATCAGCACGCGGGGCGCCCACTCGTGGGTGCGGATCACACCGACCGGCTTGCCCGACTGAACCAGCATGGTCTCATCGCCGCGCAGTTCGGTGAGCGTCGCCACCATGGCGTCGAACGCTGCCCATGACCGCGCCGCCCGCCCGGTGCCGCCGTAGACGACGAGGTCGTCTGGGCGCTCCGCGACTTCTGGGTCGAGGTTGTTCATCAGCATGCGCAGGGGGGCCTCGGTCTGCCAGGACCGGGCGGTGAGGGCGGACCCGCGCGCTGCGCGGACTGTTCTTGCACCTTCCATGCTTGCCATCTCCCAGCCGTGGTGCACGGCTAAACGTCCGGGGCGGGCCCGGGGAGTCAGCCGCTTCCGTTCTGGATAATCGGCTCTTGACTACTCCACGGACTCGACCGGCTCGGCCGCGACGGGGGCGGCGACCCGGACCACCTTGTCGTCGTCGGTGATCGAGTAGCCGTCGCGCATCGACGCACCGGAGAAGAACTCGCGGTGCTTGCGCTGCAGCGCCAGCATCCACGCGAGGCCGACCAGGGCGGTGATGATGCCGATCGAGAGCACGCCGCCCATCGTCCAGTGCGGCCAGAACGGCATCGACCAGGTGCTGTAGGACTGGTTCGGGTCGGTGTAGAAGTACACCGACCAGCCGAGGACGATCAGCAGCATGACGCCGGACAGCAGCGGGATGACGCCGCGCAGCCAGAAGTTCGCGGCGCTCGCCAGCAGGGTCTTGCGATAGAACCAGAAGCACGCGAAGCCGGTGGAACCCAGGTAGAGGGCGACGAAGAAGGTGGCCGCGGTGACCGAGTCGGCCAGCACGTTCCCGCCGGAGACGAAGTTCAGCACGATGTACATGACCGCCGACGCGACCGAGAACGCGACCGTGGAGAAGACCGGGGTCAGGTAGCGCGGGTGCACCCGGCCGAACGCGGCGGGCAGGGCCTTGTGAAAGGCCATCGACAGCGTGGTGCGGGCGGTCGGCAGGATCGTGGTCTGCGTGGTGGCGGCGCTTGAGGACAGCACCATGAGGATGAGCAGCCGGGCCAGGACCGTGCCGAGCGCGCTGTGCCCGAAGACCGCCTCGCCCATGGGGGACAGCACGTCGTTGGCGTTGCTTGAGTTGTTGAGCCCGATGCCGGTCGAGCCGAATCCGGCGAACAGCTGCACCGACAGGATGACGACGAAGTAGGTGACGAGGAGCAGCAGGGTGGAGACGACGCCCGCGACGCCGGGGATGCGCTCGGGGTCGGCGGTCTCCTCGTTGACCGAGGTGGTGGTGTCCCAGCCCCAGTAAACGAAGATCATCAGCAGCATGCCGGCCATGAACACGCTGGGGGAGGCGAAGTGCGCCGGGTTGAGCCAGTTCCAGGAGAAGGCGGCGTGCCCGACGGGTGCGTTCCCGATGGCGACGCGGGCCAGCGCGACGACGGCGAGCAGCAGCAGCATGACGACCTCGACGGCGAGCAGGATGACCTGCAGCCGGGCCGACACCTCGATGCCGCGGTAGCACATGTAGGTCAGGACGACGATCCAGGCGATGCCCGCGGTCAGCACCCACGGGCTCGTCGCGTCGTCACCGATCGACTTCACGCCGATCAGCAGGAAGAAGTACTGGCCGGCGATCTGCGACTGGCTGGCCATCGCGAGCAGGTCCGACGCGATCGTGCCCCAGCCGCCGGCGAACCACCCGGTCCGCGGGCCGAGCGCGCGGGCCGCCCAGGTGAACGAGGAGCCGCAGTCGGGGTCGGCGCGGTTCATCTCCTTGTTCGCCCAGGCCGAGAAGAACATCGGGACGAACGCGAGCGGGACAAGCAGCAGGGTCTGCGGTCCGACGACCGCGACCACGAAACCGAGCGTCGCCGCCAGGCTGTAGGCGGGCGCCGTCGAGGCGACGCCCATCGCCGTGGACTGGACGAACCCGAGCGACCCGCCCTTAAGCCCGCGCGCCGACCGCGCGGATGACTGCTCCGCTGACATGACCCTCCTGGTGGCCCGAAGTGCCCGTTCTGCCCGATCCTGTGCGCTCCCGGCGCATAGTGCGTCATTGTTACACGACCACTGATACGGTGGTCAATAGTGCAGTTGACTGTTGGATCCGACAGTTACATTGCGGTAATGCAACTGACTTCGGCGTGTAAAGAGGGTTACGACGTCCCCTGCGGGCCGCGGATTAGCCGAGCGCGCCGGTGACCGCCTCGGCCGCGCGGACCGCGGCGCCGGAAGCGACGTAGCCGACGGCGGCCTCGACCTCGGGCGCGAGGAAGCGGTCGGGGCCCGGCCCGTCGACGAGCGCCCGCAGCCCGGCGGTGACGGCGCCGGTCGCGGCGCCGGGGCGCAGCGGCGCGCGCAGGTCAAGGGCCCGGGCGGCGGTGAGCAGCTCGATGGCGAGCACCCGGGTGAGCCCGTCGACGGCGCGGCGCAGCTTGCGCGCCGCCGACCAGCCCATCGACACGTGGTCCTCCTGCATGGCCGAAGAGGGGATCGAGTCCACGCTCGCCGGGACGGCGAGCCGCTTGAGCTCGGACACGATGGCGGCCTGGGTGTACTGGGCGATCATGTGCCCGGAGTCGACGCCGGGGTCGCTGGCCAGGAACGGCGGCAGCCCGTGGGAGCGGGCGGCGTCGAGCATCCGGTCCGTGCGCCGCTCGGCGATCGAGGCGACGTCGGCGGCGGGGATGGCCAGGAAGTCAAGCACGTAAGCGACCGGCGCGCCGTGGAAGTTGCCGTTGGAGGCCACGCGGCCGTCCACGGTCACCACGGGGTTGTCGATGGCGCTGGCCAGTTCGACGGCCGCCACCGCCTCGGCGTGCGCGAGGGTGTCGCGGGCCGCGCCGTGCACCTGCGGCGCGCAGCGCAGCGAGTACGCGTCCTGGACACGGGTGTCCCCGGGGCCCCGGTGGCTGGCGACGATCGGCGAGCCGGCCAGCAGCAGCCGGATGTTGGCGGCGGACGCGGCCTGCCCCTGGTGCGGGCGCAGCGCCTGCAGGGCGGCGTCGAACACCGCGTCGGTGCCGAGCAGCGCCTCGACGGACATCGCGGCGGTGATGTCCGCGGCCTTGAGCAGCGCGCGCAGGTCCGCGGCGGCCAGCACCAGCATGCCGAGCATCCCGTCGGTGCCGTTGATCAGCGCGAGGCCCTCCTTCTCGGCCAGGGCGAGCGGCGCGATGCCGGCCGCCGCGAGCGCCTCGGCGGCCGGGACCTCGCGGCCCAGGACGCCGCCCGCGGCAACCCGGACCGTGCCCTCGCCCGTGGCGGCCAGCGCGCAGTGGGCGAGCGGCGCGAGGTCGCCGGAGCAGCCGAGCGACCCGTACTCGCGCACGACGGGGGTGATGCCCGCGCTGAGCATCGCCGCGTAGGCGCGCGCCACCTCGAGCCGCACCCCGGTGCGCCCCGTCGCCAGCGTGGACAGGCGCAGCAGCATCATCGCCCGGATGACCTCCGCCTCGACTTCCGGCCCGGATCCGGACGCGTGCGACCGGATCAGCGAGCGCTGCAGCTGCGCGCGCCGCTCCGCCGGGATGTGCCTGGTCGCGAGGGCGCCGAACCCGGTCGAGACGCCGTAGTGCGGCGCCGTGTCGTTGGCGAGCGCGTCGATGACCTTGCGGCTGGCGGAGATCTCGGCCTCGGCGGCCGGCGTGAGCGTCACGGCGGCGCCGTCCCTGGCGACCGCGATGACGTCGTCGAAGCTGACCGGCCCGGTGCCCACGATGACAGTGCTCATGCACACCATGGTGGGCCACGGCCGCGGGCGGCCGGCGCCGGGCCGGCCGCCTGGCCGGTGCCGGCGCCTGGCCGGGAAGCGCCCCGGTCAGGCCTCGCCGCGGTTCATCGCGATCAGGCGGCCGAGGACCTTGCCGCCGCTGACCCGCAGCCCGTCGTGCTCCCACTCGTTGGTCACCCAGGCCCGCAGCCCGGCGACCGCCGCGGCGGTGCGCAGGGACAACGGCGCGGGCACGAACATGTCGTCGTGGTACACGGCCGCGGCGGCGGGCACGTCGTTGGCGGCCAGCCGGGCGGGGTCGTACAGCGGCGGCCAGCCGTCCCGCCCGGCGAGCAGTTCCGCCGCCTCCCGCAGCGGCTTGAGGGCCGGGTCGGCCTCGAACATCCAGCTGTAGATCATTTCCCCGGTGAACAGCAGCGGCGCGTCCCCGTCGAGCGCGCCGGCCGGGTCGAAGGCGGGGAACTCGGCGCGCACCCGCTGCGCCGCCCACCGGGTCGCGGGCCCCTGCGCGTAGCAGGCCTCGTGCAGCACCGCGTACAGCGGCGCCCGCAGGAAGCTGGCCCGGTCCGCGACGCCGGCGAGGAACGCGTCAGATAGACCGCCGTCGCCGTCCCATGGGTACTCAAGGAGGTAGTGCAGCTCATGGCTGCCGTCGCCCGCGCCGAGCAGCCCGCCGATCGACTGGAAGCGCTCGACGGTCAGCGGTGACCCGTCCGGCAGTCGCACGTCGTGGCCGGCGAGGTGCCTGGCGACCTCGCGGGCGGACCCGACGTCGCCCGGGTAGCGGTCGTAGTGCGCGGCGTTCCGCGCGGCGACGGCGGCGTAGGTGTGCCGGTAGACATCCTCGGCCCGCGCGTCAAGGCCGGGCAGCCCGCCGGTGAGCAGCACCTCGCGCAGCCCGTGGGGCGCGAACGACAGGTACGTGACGGTGCAGAACCCGCCGAACGACTGGCCGAGCACCGTCCACTGCTCGTCCGGGCCGCACAGGTCGCGGCGGATCAGTTCGCAGTCAAGGACGATCGAGTCGGCCCGGAAGCGGGCAAGGTACTCCGCCTGCGCGGCCGCCGAGCCGAGCCCCGCGAGCGAGCGCGCGGTGAGCGGCGTCGACCGCCCGGTGCCGCGCTGGTCGAGCAGCAGCACCCGGTAGTCGTCAAGCGCCCGGTCGAGCCAGGTCGAGCGCCCGACCGGCCGCTGCGCGCCGAACCCCGGCCCGCCCTGCAGGAACACCAGCCACGGCAGCCGGCGGTCGCCGGCCCGGCCGGCGGCGATGACCTCCCGCGCGAACACCTCGATCCGCTCGCCGTCGGGCCGCCCGTGGTCGAGGGGAACGGTGAAGTGGTGGTCGGTGAGGACGGTGCCTGGCTGCCGGTAGGTACGCACGACTTGGATTATCCCGAACGAGTTCGCGCTGCGCCCGCCCGCCCGCCGTGACCCGCCGCGCGGTGCGCCGCGAGGCGCAGCCGACTGGGCCGCCGCGGCCGGCCGGGCCGACTGGGCCGCCGCCGACCGGGACGCCGCGGCGGGCCGGGTTAGCTCGACGGCCGCGGCGGCCCCGCCGCCCAACCGCAAATCCCGACATATCCCGATACCGGGAAAGACTGGGTGTAGTGAGTGACCGTATGTGGGCTGCAAGTACACCCAATAAAGGGATGGGGCATCCGGCTCGCAGATAACAGCAAGAAGCTAGCGAGGCTCGCCGTCAGCCGCCGAGCCAGCCGGCCACGTCGAGGCGGAACGCCTGGTCGGGCGCGACCGCGCGCAGGTCCGCCTCCAGGGCGGCGACCCGGTCGGGGCCGAGCAGCCCGGCCCAGCGGGCGCGGACATGGTCGAAGGCGTCCGCCGACAAGCGCAGGGCCTCGATGCCCCTGGGGCTGAGCCGCACCACCTTGCGCCGCCGGTCGGCGGACTCGCCGCCCCGCTCGACGTAGCCGAGCTCGGCGAGCCGGTCGATGGTCTTGCCTGCGGCCTGCTTCGAGACGCCGAGGCGGCGCCCGACGTCCGCCGCGGTGGCGCCGAAGGTGCCGATGGCCTGCATCGCGAACCCGTGCGCGGGCCGCATTTCCGGGTGCCCGCGGGCCGCGAGCTCCTCGTGCGCCTCGTCGATCACCGCCCGGAACGCGGTAAGCAGCAGCAGCGGCAGCTCGTAGCCGGCGCCGCCCTCGCTTGACGAAATAGACAACCTGGTTTACCGTCCTTATCAGACAACCCAGTTAACTAGTTTACGAGGCAGGGATGACGATGTTCGCGCAACACACGATCGAGTCGGCGCCGGCCGCTTCCCGCCGGTCGATGCAGGCGGTCACGGCGAAGCAGGGGTTCCTGCCCGCCGCCATCGGCCTGCTCGCGGAGTCGCCGGAGGCCCTGGACGGCTTCTTGCGCATGACGGCGGCCTTCGACGGCTGCACGCTCGACCCTTTGGCCCGCGAGGTGGTGATCATGACGATCGTCGTGCGCAACGGCTGCCACCTGTGCATCGCCATGCACACCTCGCGCCTCGCGGCGCTGGGCGCGGATCCGGCCGTGGCCGCGGCCCTGCGCTCGGGCGACCCGCTGGGGGAGGGGCGCCTCGACGCGGCCCGCGCGTTCACGCTGCGGGTCATGGACACGACGGGCGATGTCGGCGAGGAGTGCCTGGCGGAGTTCCTCGGCCATGGATTCACCAGGCGCAACGCGCTTGAGATCGTCCTGGGGATCGGCGCCTACACCCTGGCCACGCTGGCCAACCGCCTCACCGGAGCGCCCGTGGACGAGCAACTGCGCGCCTTCGCCTGACGGCCGGGCCGCGCCCCGTCGTCTCGCACGGGAGGCGCGACCCCGGACGAGGCCTCGCCGCCGGCCCAGCCGCCCGGCCGGCCCTCCGGATAACAGCAAGAAGCTTGAGGTGGCCGCTCATAGTGGATCGTTGTGCACGCCATGGCGTGCACAACGATCCACTATGAGCTTGAGGGGCCGCCGGCCCGGCCGCCGTGGGAAGATAACAGCAAGAAGCGCCATGTGCCCAAAGCAGCCATGCGCCAAGGGAGGATCTGTACGGGGAGCGGCCCGGGCGAACGGAATCGTCAAGGGTCCGCGGGCGAGATCGAGATAGTGGTGAGCGACCACATGTCTCCACTATCAATCTATAGCGCACCCCGGGGCTTGCGGCAAGCCCCGGGTCATGCCGCATAATCGCAGGCCGTGAGCAGAATCAAGGAAAACGGGGGTCGCGCGGTGCGCGTGTTGTGGCCGACGAGCGGGTCGTGCGGTGGAGTCGAATGGCCGGCATGGCCGGGGTCCGCGGTGCGGGCCGGCGTGACCTCGGATCGGAGCTGACGACATGAGCCCCATGACCGCCAGCGCGTTCGATCTCCCGGACAACCTCAGCCACAAGGCCGACCCGGCGCTGGTCGCCGACGACGAGCGGCACTTCGCGGCCATCGCGGAGAGCCTTGACCATTCGATCGCCGACCTGTCCGGCCGCCTCGACGCCGAGCTCAAGGCGCCGGGCGGCATCGGGCAGAAGGCGCTGGACCGGGACACGGAGATCCACCGGCTGACCGCCCGGCTGCGCCTCCTGCGCCGCTTCGGCCTGGACCTGTGCCTCGGGCGCGTCGTCGCCGCGGATAACCACGAGCCCGTGTACATCGGCCGCCTTGGCCTGACGGACACGGCCGGCCGCCGGCTGCTCGTCGACTGGCGCTCGCCCGCGGCCGAGCCGTTCTTCGGCGCGACCCACGCCAACCCGATGGGCCTGGCCAGCCGTCGCAGGTACCGCTGGACCCGCGGCCGGATCAGCGACTACTGGGACGAGGTGTTCACCCCGGACGGGCTTGAGGGGCACGCGGCGCTTGACGACCAGTCCGCGTTCATCGCCAGCCTGGGCGCCGACCGGTCCGCCCGGATGCGGGACGTGCTCGGCACGATCGCCGCCGACCAGGACGCCGTCATCCGCGCCGGGTCCCGCGGTGCCCTCGTCGTCGACGGCGGCCCCGGCACGGGCAAGACCGTCGTCGCGCTGCACCGCACCGCTTACCTGCTGTACTCCGACCCTCGCCTCGGCCACAACCGGGGCGGCGTGCTGTTCGTCGGCCCGCACCAGCCCTACCTGGCGTACGTGTCCGACGTGCTGCCCAGCCTCGGCGAGGAGGGCGTGCAGACCTGCACCTTGCGGGACCTCGTGCCCGAGGGGGCCAAGGCGGGGCCTGAGCCCGACCCGGAGGCCGCCCGCCTGAAGTCGTCGGCGGACATGGTGCGGGCGATCGACACCGCGGTCAGGTTCTACGAGCAGCCGCCGGCCAAGGGGATGACGGTCGGGACCGACTGGTCCGACATCCGGCTGACGGCCGCCGACTGGGCCGAGGCGTTCGAGGCACCGGAACCCGGCACCCCGCACAACGAGGCGCGCTACCAGATCTGGGAGGAGCTGCTCGGCATCTTGGCGGCCAAGCTCGGTGACGATGACGTGCCCGCCGACCAGCTTCGCCGGTCGCTCCAGCGGAACGAGGAGCTGCGCACGACCTTTAGCCGGGCGTGGCCGCTGCTTGAGGCGACCGACCTCGTCGGCGACCTGTGGTCGGTGCCCGCTTACCTGCGCAAGTGCGCCCCGTGGCTCAGCGTCGATGAGGTTCGGCGGCTGCAGCGCCAGGCCCCCCAGGCCTGGACCGTGTCCGAC